>ERZ773108.481-NODE-481-length-44384-cov-5.541136_pt1 | contig 44384 bp, 39 predicted proteins | sample MGYA00580570_ERZ773108 | MGnify/ENA primary metagenome ERZ773108 (study PRJEB29015, sample SAMEA2737840) | human gut metagenome | biome: human gut; feature: human-associated habitat; material: faeces | place: China | collected 2012 ...
AAGATTTAACAAATATTAAATTTTTATTTTTTTAGACTTTTATTATATTTGTACATATGTTATAATAAAAAACAATGGTATATGATTTAAAATTACTAAATGTAAGGAGAGAAAGCCATGAAAAAGATTTTATCAACAGTTTTGGTATTTTCTATTGTATTTTTAAGTATGGTTATACCACAAGTTTCTGCGGCTGACGAATATGATGTAAAGTATTTAAGTGATAATTTCATCCGAATTGAAAACACAGAACCTGCATTTGAGGCAGGTGTTGCAAGAAGCTTTACCGTCGATATTCCTGCCGCAGGAGATTATGCAATTTTTGTTGGGCAGACCGGTCCTGTAAAAACTGCGATTCAAGCAGATTTTGCACAGACTGCAGAAGTTACGGGCGGTGACCCGGTTGCTCTCAGCGTGGGAGATCTGAAAACTGAATCGGACGGTTATAAAAATACATATTCCAGAATAGGCGCAGTCGCAGGGAAGTCTGAATCAGCAGCTTTATATGCCGGCGCGTGTACTGTGACCGTAACGTCAAGCGTTGCTGCAACAATTCCTTACATTGATATTAAATGCACCGATGTCACGCTGAATGGCGGCAAACGCGCCATATATCCCGGGGACTATACAACATATTCCTACGTGGGATATTATGGACATATTAATGGTGAAATGTGTGCAGGTGATAATCATGATTTGATTGCCGGCTATGATTATTGGGGTGATTTGTCAGATGCTACCCTCTCCGCCCCCTATGCAATAACAAGAAAAATTCATTTTAATGGCGGCACCAACGGCGTTTATACATTAAACGTAACGAAAGCAGGGAATTACAACCTGTCTATTTTGGCCAACTATTATGCGTATAATGTTTCAACCGAAGCTACAGAGGATAAAAGCGGTTCTATGGCGTTATTTTTCGATGATACAGAAATTTATACACATGAAGATACCATTCCGTGTAAAGCGAATGGCGGTACGAACGATCATTTACCTGATCATTGGCATAATCCAGGGACAATCTTTATTCCTGAGGGAACCCACACATTAAAAATTACATCAAACGGTTTTGGCACCTATGTAAAACATATTTTGTTTGAAGAAGTTGTTGAGAGTAACGACAAAATTGTAAACGTTGACAATAACTTGACCAGAATTGAGATAGACGCCGCTACAAAAACCATTGAGGACGGAGCTTTAAAGGTGGTTGAATTTTCGGTGCCCGTTTCTGGAAATTATATTTTTTATGTGTATAAAACAAAGGATTATGCAGGGACGATTTCAACAGCAATCATTAATAAATCCAGCATGGAGAATGTTTTTGCATATAACGATAAACTGTTAGCAGGGAAGCAATATGTTAAAGTTGGTAAATCTACCACACTGCCAGTTCTGTTGGAGCAGGACGTAAAATATGAACTGACTGTAGCTTCTAACGGCGCAGCAATTGACATTGATTATATCGACGTGATGTGTGTAGATCTGCCTGTGAACGGAAAAACCTCAATTCCATCTCATTACGCCGTTAATGTCTCTGACATGGACGACGGCCATTTAAATAACACCGACCAGGCGAAGAATATGCCAACTCCCGGATACGCCTTAATTGGCGACTTTAACAGCGAGCTGTTAAGCAGCCGCCGCGAAACTTTTCCTATTAGTTTGCACTTAGACAACGGAAAATGGATTGAATATAGTTTAGATGTGAAAACACCGGGGCTGTATAGTGTTAAGATTGTTGCGAATACTTATCCTTCAGGCGGGCCGGTAAAAGACAGTGAAGAAATAAAAGAAATTAATGAACAGTTAAAATATTCTGTAAATGGAACCCTGATTGGCACAGTGCCCTATAGCAACAACACGGCAGACGACCTTATCTTTACTATGCCGTCGGTATATCTTGGCGCAGGAAACCAAACAATTCGGTTTGACCACCCTGCGACACCGAAAATTGCCGGATTTTATTTTAAAGAAATTTTAATTGACCCCTCGACAGAGTCTAATATAATTGATGCAACAACATTGCCTGCAGAATTTAATGGAACCTCCATTTCTTCTATTACCGGCTCTACCTCTGGAAGAATGATTAACCTGAATGCGGGAGAAAGTGTTACGTTCAAATTTAAATCCGGGGCGTTTGATTCGGCGGATTTAAAGATGATAGAAAGCGCTGTACCCCAGAATGCGTCTGTGACATATGTAGTGGACGAGGAGGCTCCGCAAACTGTTACCATAAACCAGCTTGGAAAAATTTTTGAAGCAAAAGATATTGCAGAGGGGCCGCATACTATCACCATTACGTCAAATACGGCGGGAGTAGGAATTGCTAGGCTTTTGCTTTGTGAACATTCAGATGATGTTGCGCAGGGTACGACAATTGATGTGCCTGCAAGATCAATTCGAACAGCAATTGGATTAGATTACGGCGTTATTTTGGGAGGAACCGCAGTGGTGGATCCTGATAACGGTGTATATACCATAACCGGTCCCGGAGAATATCAATTTAAGCTGAACATTGCAGACGGCGGGTATTATACCATGTATGCAAATGCAATGATGTATCAGAATTCCTTTACAATTTCGATAGATGGTAATGATGTTACCACAAAAATGTATCAGGATACTTCCAATCCGAATAACATAAGAGACTCGTTGCCGGTAAAATTGAAACGGCTTTCGAATCCTATTTATTTAAATGCAGGAGAGCATGAGTTTATTATCCATGTATTAGACGGCAATTTTGCCGAGATTCACAATATGGAACTGCAGCGCACGGATGGCCCTATTTCAACAGATATAACAAATGAAACGATTATTCCCGCATGGAACCATTCAAGCTGGAGAAATTTATCCAACGGATGGTATTTCCCTCATCAGGACGGGCAGGGCGGTAAGCTTACCGTTGGTATTTACTCCGATTTGCGAAACATTGTTGTGGAAGGAAGTGCGGAATATACCTTTGACGTAACAGTGGAGGAAAGCGGATATTATAACTATGGTCTTTATTATACCAATCCTGAAAACCAGACGGTATTTCATTATGTCATTGATGATGTTACGTATGAATTGTCGGGAACATCAGGCAGTACAACTAAATTGTCTTCGACAGAGGCAATCTATCTGGAAAAAGGAAAACACACGGTTACGATTTCTAAAAAATCCAGCGCCGGCGGTACTGTAAGGGTGTTTGCGCTGACATTTGCCAAAAGTACAGGCAACGTAATTACGCTTGATACGGCGGCCTCAAAAGCAACATTTGAGGTTGATTTCGGAAAAACCGTTACAGGTACAGTGATCACAGCGCTTTATCAAGACAACCAGCTTGTGGGTGTTGTGACCACCAGCATTAATGAAAAGCAAAACGTTGTAGTTGGTGTTCCTTATAACTCTTCACCCGATACTGCAAAAGTCATGGTTTGGGGAAACCTAATCAACATAAAACCAATAGAAGGTGCGGCGACATATACGTCTGCTTCGCCTGAATGGAAAACAAAATAAACAGTTAATGAGAACCGTCCCGCAAATGCGGGACGGTTTCTTCAAAAAATATGAAAAAAATACTTTACAAATTAAAATAAATATGATATAATAAATTCTCGTTGAGTGGTTTAATTTTATCTATATGCACCATTAGCTCAGTTGGTAGAGCACCTGACTCTTAATCAGGGTGTCCGGGGTTCGAGCCCCCGATGGTGTACCACCAGAAAACCCCGCAGCCGTAAGGCTTGCGGGGTTTTGTTATTTTTGTCGTTCGGTTAAAAAATGGTGTTTGACTGAATTTTGACTGAATAAATATGTTTGACTGATTTTTTTGACTGAATATTTGACTGATTATTGGAAAGCGGATGTAAGTTTTTCTGTTATGTCGGCATCACTACGTTCGAGGTGTGTGTAGATGTCGAGCGTTACGGTGATGCTTTTATGGCCCAACAGGTATTGGGCGGTTTTGACATCGATTCCGGCGTAGTATAGTGTTGTGGCGTAAGTATGTCTTAACGTATGTGCGGTGAAAGTTGGTTTCATTCCGTCATTCATATAGTATGATGTTTTTTTCTGAATGGATGAAAACATACGCCGGAGCATGGATTTTGTGGCGATTTGGCCGTTTTGTGTGGTGAACAGGTAGTCGTCACAGGAGGTGACATATGTTTTCAAGAAGTCGCTTAGGCTTTTTGGCATTGGGACATCTCGGACACCGGCGTCTGTTTTTGTGTAATGATTGATTTCTGATACATTTTCTTTAAAGATTAAATTATCTTTTACGTGAATGATTCCTTTTTTAAAATCAATATTTCTTTTACGCAGTGCGAGGATTTCTCCACGGCGGAGGCCTGCCTGCCATCCAATCATAACAAAGGCGCGCTCTTTGGGCGTGTAGTCTGCATTTTTTATGGCGTTTTTTTCTTCTTCTGTTAGGGCCCGTTTTTCCTTTTTGTGAAATTTCGGTGCTTTGATACTTTTTGACGGGTCTTTAAAAATTAAATCGTTTTCTGTGGCAGCAGCAAAGATTTGGTGTAGGCACAGAACAAACAATTCGGTTGAGCGTGTTAAACCTTTGTTTGTTAGTTGGTTAACGGCTTGCTGTAATTGGATGGGCGTTATTTTTGATATTTTTAAATTTGCGATTTGCATTTTCAGCAGATAACGCCGGATGCAGCCTTCGTAAGCGGCGTAGGTGTTATAGCTTGCGTCGTTTTTATAGGTTGAAAGCCACTGATGAGCCCATTGTCCCAGGGTGATGTTTTTATCGTCAACAAGAATTCCTTTATTTAGCTGTGATTTAAACTCTGAAATTTTATTTTCCAACTCGGGAATTGTTTTTGCATAGATATTTTTATATTTGGGTTTGCCGTTATCCTGGAATCCAATTTTAATTTGTTTGACATATCTGCCGTCTGCACGTTTTTTATATTTTGATTTCGGCATAAAAATTCCTCTACAATTATACTTTTGTTAAAGAATTATGATTGAATGTTAATCCGCAGCAGTTTAAATAATAATTTAAGGCTGTTTTTATAAACAATTCGGGAAGTTCGAAGTAGTCGGCTAAGTCGTAGGTTTCGTAGATGCCGCTCACAACTGCCTCGTTCAGTTTCGAAAAGGGAAGTAGTGTTTTTATTGCCCACCGGTTCGCTCTTTCTTCCATTCTCCCCCGGTTATCAATTGTGCTGATTGTGTAGAAAGAACCTGTCATGCAGTGGCCCAGTTCGTGGGCAAGCACGGCTTTTTCTTCACGGCAAGTTTCAATTTTATCTATATCAATTGCAATAGAATCAGGAATGGATATAGACACAGCTTGCCGCATTGGAAAATAATCTACATTGATTGCGTTCTCGTCCGCAATCTCATATAACTCATATAAATTCATATTAATCCCCCCGAATTATACAAATAGTTTAAGAGTTTTTCTTTTTTAATTTTTTATATCTGATGTAGTCTAATACATCTTGTTTTTCTTCTTCTGTCATTTCTTTTACTTCCCCGTAAAGGGCAAAGTCAACGCCGGACAACTGTTCATCGATTGGCTGTGGATTATCTGTATTCCCCATAAGGTAGTCTTCGGAAACATTCAGATAGTCAGCAATTTTTTTTATTTTGTCTATTTTGGGAGATGATTTCCCACTTTTCCAATCACTAAAGACGGTAGGAGATATGCCGGTATCTTTAGCAACTCGATACGCAGTAAGTCCTTTTTCTTGTACGATTTTCACAAAATTATCATACATAATTTAGTCACCTCTCACAATATTAAGGAAATCCTAAATAATGTATTGACACTATTTAGGAAATCCTATATAATGTACCTGTACCCACCAAAGAGCAAACGAAAACGCACCGCTTTTGATAGCGGGTAAGTGTTATTTTATTGATTCGCACCTTTACTATAGCACAGCGTAAAAATTTTGTCAATGATGGTTACAGGAAAAATAGGATAACGCGCTGAAATTTGTAAAAACAAAAGTGTTAATCCCGACACGGCGCATGGTGACACTCCCCCTTTAAATCATCATGCAAACTCTACCTAAGCGCGTTATCTTGTTTTTACCTTAAAATGGTTTATTGATAAATTAATCATAAAAGACGAAAGGAGAAAAGCCATGACGGGAAAAGCGATTAAAATAAAGCTGCTGGAACTTGGCAGAACGCAGCTTGATTTGCTGGAAGAACTGAAAAAATATGGCTATCATTTGAAACCGCAGTTATTGTCGAGTTATATTACCGGGTATAAGCGCACGCCACAGAGCGCGGTTGTGCTTGACCTTGTGGGGAACATTTTAAAAGAGTGGGAAGGAGCGAATAAAAATGCCGAAGTACATTAGTTTGAAAAAATTTATGCAGATGTATGGAATTGGTCAGACAAAGGCTTATGAGTTGATGCACAGGAAGGGATTTCCGGCCAGGAAGATTGAGGGTCGATGGAAGATTGAACTTGCGAAGCTTGAGGAATGGGAAGCGACGTTTGATGAGTGAAACGGGAGGTGAGTGGTTTGGACTACCCGGAGATTAGGCTGAATTTGGGAAAAGCTGTGCTTTATAAAGAGAAAAAATATATTCTTTTAGGGAAGCGCGTGTTAAAGCAGGAAAATCCGTTTCTGCCGGCGCGGTTTGAGTTGGTGTTATTTAACAAGGAGCGGCAGTCGGCGCTGTTTGCGCCCATGGAGGAAGTGGAGCCTGCGGTTAAGATGTTTGGCTGGCGCAGTATGGCAGAGGACGCGGAGGCCGCTGTGCAGGAAGAAATTAAGAAAGGTTGATTACTGTGAAAAAGTATTTGAGAGATTTATATTGTCGCGTTGGCGGGAAACGGTTTGAAAAAGGTGTGAAGAACATGGTGAAACTGGTGGTGTTTGCATTTTTGTTTGCTTTGTTTGCAAACTTAATTTCGTCGTGTCAAAAAACAGAGCCGGAAATTTATGAAGTGCGGAAAAGCGGCGTTACATATCGCACGTCAGAAGCAAACAAGCGTTTGAAAGAACCGAAAATGCGAGAAGAATCAGTTTTTTTCATTGTTGAAGGAGAGCAATAGATGGAAATGACGGAGTTCGAAATTGTAAAAGATTATAGTGAAAGCGCTGACAAGGCCGCACAGATTGGAATTTTAGCAGACCTGAATCTGTGCAGCCCGGCAGATATTGTTGGGGTTTTGCAAAAAAATGGTGTTCCGCTGCCGGAGGACGTAACGAGTAAGCGATATAAAGAATTTCGCAGGCCAGCTGCCGGCAGGGTCGAGTGGAACGAGGAAAACATTGAACGGCTGCGCGGGTATGTTTTGGACAGGCTGACGCTTGACGAAATTGCGGAGCGGTTTGGGACAGGGACGACTGCCATATCGAAACAGATTGCAAAGTATGATTTGCGGGGTAAAAAAAGCAAGAAGGCGAAAGAATCAATTGATGATATATATATCAAACAGTTGGAGCAGCAATTAAAAGACGCAAAAGGAGAAAAACAGCGTATTTTGGCGGAGCACAATAAGGCGGTTGCGGACTATACAGAGATGATTGTGGGCTTTGAGGGAGAGTTGGAACAGGCAAAAGAGCGGTGTGAATGTTTGTGTGAGGAAATGCGTGGCATTTTGGAGGGCGGCGTTTTTTCTGAGATTCAGATGCAGGCGCGGAACATAAAAGGACTTGCGGTGCTCGGACTTTGCGCTGTGGGAAAGGACTGTGCGTTAGAAGGTGTTCGGGCGGCGTTTTTAAATATTACAGAATCGGCAGACGTGATTGTGGAAGAAGCGGACAAGACAGCAAGAGGTAGGAAATATGTGTAAAAATACAGTAAAGATGGATTGTTTTGGGTGCGGCCTGTTGGTTTGCCGGCGGCGGATAAAGATGAATTGCCGTTTTAGTTTTGGCTGTCGCCCTCCTCATCGTTTTCACACAATTCCCCAGCGGCAAGGATAGTAGCGAGGGAATCTCCCAGCTGAGTAAAGACTGCGGCGAGGATGGCCGTATCTTCTGGACTGAATGTTTTGGAGATGGCACAGGCAAGAGAAGATATTAAAGTTACTAATTCACATGGATTCAAAAAAATCACCCCGTTGCGGCCCCGTCGAAATCTTTGATTTCGGAAACGGCGCCCATGCAAGGCTTCCCCGCAAAACAAGCCACTTGCGGCGCAGATGAGCGGCTGGAAGCTACTGCTATCAGTATATGATGATTACGGCGTGGAGTGAAAGGAGCGGAATAATGGTAAAATGCGGCCAATGCGGGAAAAATGACCGAAAGGAAGACACGTATATCTTTGACGGACAAACTTACTGCCATGAGTGTGAAATACCACTTATCTATGCACTTGCTGATTATGGATTGATAGATATTGAATTTGAGGACTGCGAGAAAAAATGTATCCGAGTTCACGGATAGGAGAGGGGGACAAATAATGAGTAGATTAATAGACGCTGATAAGCTATACGATTACATATCTGACGTATTTACACAGTTTGGGTATGACGTTATGAGTGTAAAAGATGCGTTGGAAGCTGTGGAAAAAGCACCCACCGTAAATGCTGTTGAATTTCCGTGTAAGGTTGGGGATACAGTGTATGAACCAAGATGTGACAGGGGCTTTATTCAGGAATATATAGTAATTGCAATTCATTTCTCAAAATGCAGTACTTTGTATGGATGGGAACTAAAAGATGGAAAAGGTATTTATAGCAATACAAACGGATTTTCGGAAGATGCAATTGGCAAAACCGTATTTCTAACCCGCGAAGAGGCAGAACAGGCGTTGAGGGAGCGTGAAAATAATGGATAAATATGAAGTGGCAAAAGAGCTGATGAGATGTTTCCCGAACAGCTTTATAAACGCTGATGGGGAATTTGTTGCCCACAGAGACGCAAATGAGTATTTTATATTAGAAAATTGCAACTCTGTACTTGACGTGGAATGTAAGGTGCTTGAATGGTTTTCAAGGGCAGCGTTTAAAACAGAGCCATTCCCAACAAAGGCAAAAAACGATAGATTTCATAAGTTTATGCGCGGCGGTATTAATAAATTCTTGGGTACAAATTTTACGGCAGAAGATATGGAATTAATCTATACAAGGCTTGGAAACGGTATTAATCGCCCTTTATGCGAACGGTTTGTTGATTTCGAATATAGTATTGATGTTTTGAAGGGAGTGACCAGCAATGACAAACTATGAGCGCATTAAAAATATGAGTGTGGAGGGAGCGTGGATTAAAGTGAAAAGTAGGACGAAACAATTGGATATTACAAAAAAAGTGAAAGACGCGGTTTGGGCACGGGATGGAGGCAGCTGCATTTTATGCGGAAACCGGGAGGCAATGCCGAATGCGCATTACATACCGCGTTCCCACGGCGGGTTGGGGATTGAGGAAAATGTGGTGACGTTGTGCTGTCAGTGTCATTATGATTATGACCATACAGTAAGGCGTGAGGAAATTAAGGAGAAAATTCGGGATTATTTGAAAGAGATTTATCCATGTTGGAGCGAGGACGATTTGTATTTTAAAAAGTATGGGCTATATAGATTGTAAAAGGCGGTAAGTATAATTCCGGTATGCAGCAGGAACGGGGAGATTTAATATGTTCAAAAAAAAGAGAGGGATTCGGCTTTCCTATTATAAGCAGGGGCTTGTATATTTTTTGTGTGCAAATTTTCACAGTTTGCCGAAATCATATCGGGACTTAATTTGTAAATTGTGTGTCGATGTTGGCGGCGCTGATTCGGACGCGCTGTTTGCTCTTTTGACAAAGCCGGAGTTTTCGGTTAGCGGAATATCGATTAAATTTTATGTAAGCGAAAAAAAGCTTTATAATTTGAGAGAAAAATTTTATTTAGAGTTTTGGGAACGGATTTTTAAATAGATAAATAAAGACCCGAAACGGAGCGGCTTCCGCTAAGACGCGAAGCGCCAGGGCTCCCGCAAGGCGGCTTGCGCCTTGTGGGAAAGAGGAGGAGCAAGGGAACGGGCGAAATGCCCCCGAGGGGATAATAATGGGGCCCCCACGAAGCCAACGAAGTGGTGAGGCTTCGTGGGGAAAAGGAGCAGCAGCGAAGTGGACGAAGTTTTTGCGGTTTTGGCAAAAACGAGTAAACGTAGCTTGCTGCGACGCGGGCTTGTATGCAATATTAAATTAAGGACCGGAGTTGATATTGTGAGGAGTAAATATCGTGAAGTGAGGTATTTTTGCGGTGAATTTTTAGACGCGCAGTGTTTTCCCGTTTACAAGAAAACAAAATCGAAGCGGGGAAGGTTTCAGCCAACCGGTGAATGTCAGGCGCGGCTAAACGAAAAAAACAGCAGGCGGCATTTAACGCGGCTGGTGCATGCAAATTTTTGCAGCCGTGATTTGGCCCTGCATTTGACCTACAAAGACGAGTGCATGCCGGAAACGGAAGATGCGGCAAAAAAGGACTTGAGAAATTTTTTTCGCCGGGTGCGGAGGCTGTATAAAGCCGCAGGAGTGGAGTTTAAATACATATCTGTTACGGAAAAGGGCAGCCGTTCTGGCAGGGTACATCATCACCTGATTGTGACAGGCGGAGTAAGCCGTGATGACTTGGAAGCTCTTTGGGCAGCAGGGAGAGCCAACACAAAGCGTTTGCAGTTTGACGATAACGGGCTGGTGGGGTTGGCGGTTTACATGACAAAGCAAAAGCTTTATTTTCGGCGTTATAACTGCTCGCGGAACTTAAAAGACCCGGACAAGACGAAAAAGGTGAGCGACCAGCGGGTGAGTAGGAAGCGTGCAGGACTGATTTGCAATTTTGAAGACCGGGAGAGTTTGGAAAAGCTCTATCCCGGTTATCGGCTTTTAGGCGTGGAATACATTATCAGCGATTTGACAGGCGAATATTACGCATACATACGTTTGCGAAAAAATGGCGGTAACAAAAGGGGTGCGGGGTGTAAACTGCGGATAGAATGAGTTTTCAGGAGGCGGTGTGGATATGGCAGATGAAATTGGCTCTAATTTCGGCCATGAAAAACGAGACGGCAAAAAAGGCCGGGAATCTCACGGGAAAAAAAAGAAAACTGCGCCTGGAAAAAAGGACAAGTATCACCGCTTTGTGGGGCCTAAGCTAAAGCTTATTCTGTGCTGGAAGCGTATGGGGTGGACCGATGAAGAGGTTGCGAAAAAACTTGGAATTGCCTATTCGACTTTTAAGATTTATAAGGGCAAATATGAGGCGCTTTCGGCCGTCTTACGCGCGGGCGCGGACGAGGCGAATGCCGAGGTGGAAAACGCATTGTTTGAAAAAGCCTGCGGCATGAAAGCCGTTGTGAAAAAGCCCGTTAAAGTGCGGGAAACCGTTTTCGAGAACGGGAAAAAGGTGAAAGAGATTGAGCGCATTGAATATGCCGAGGAAGAAGTGTTTGTTCCGCCTGATGTGACTGCGGATATGTTTTACTTGAAAAACCGTGTGCCGGACCGCTGGGGCGAAAGAAAAGACACGTGGGACGACGAACGTATGACAGGCATTATTCTTCTGCCAACGGCAGAAGAATAGGGTTCCCGCAGCGTCCCCGGAGGGAAAAGACGCTGTGGGATAAAGGAAGAACCGGCGCAAGGCGAAGTCTTTCCCGAATTATCGGGGAAGCGAGCAAATAAGCCGTGTTCTGACGCGCCAACGGCAGGAGAATAGGGTTTCCGCATGTAGCAGGAACGGGTGAAATGTCCCCGAGGGGAACAATGGGGCCCCCACGAAGCCAACGAAGTGGTAAGGCTTCGTGGGGAAAAGGAGGGACAATGGAGCGGTTGGAGGTTTTGCGAATAGAAAAACCGACTATAGCGAAATTTGTGAATGAAGCGTTATACTCGCAAAAAGTTGTTAGCGACAGCGAACCGTTGAGAGGGCGCTTGCAACCGAACAGGTGAGCCGAGCGTGACTTTTTGCGAAAGAGGAGGAGCAACGAAGTGTTGTGAGAAATTTTCGCAAGGAAATTGCGAACGGAGCGGAGTTTGCTCCGACGCGGAGGTGGAAAAATGATTAAGTTTTTAAGGCCGAGAAGTGAAAATATGCGGGAAGTGGTGATGGTTCTTTGTGACGCCTTGAACCGGATTGAAAATTATGTGCGGGAGCAGGAGACGCAAAAGGCAGCGGCAGCGGCGGATTTGTCTGCTTTGGCTGCGGATATTAAGCTTTTGCGGGGAGATGTGGAAAGTTTGAGCGCAGAGCTTGATATATTGACAGCGACGGTGACTGGCTTGGAGAAGCGCATTGCCGATGCAGAGGACGACATTCGGGATATTTTTAGTCAGATATAGGAGTTTTTGCGTATGGATTTTGAGAAGATGAAAAGCTGTTATGTGCAATATCGCTCTTCTCTTTCCGGGTTTCGGGAGCGGGTGAAGCAGTCGCGGCTTTGGTTTAAACAGCAGCAGACGGAATATCAGGGAGGCTTTGCGGCAGGGGCAGGCCGTCCGAAGTCGCATAGCGGGCATATTTTTAACGCCATTCAGTATAAGCATGCGGATTTGATGGACAACTATCCTGCTGCAAACATTTTGCCCAGGGAGCCCAAAGACGAGGAAAGCGCAAAAGTTTTGACGGAGATTGTGCCCTTTATTTTGGAGCGGTGCGCCTTTAAACGGACGTATGACTTAAACCTTTACAACAAGCTGATTTCGGGCACGGCGGCTTATGGCGTGTTTTTTAATCCGGACGCGGAGGGCGGCCGGGGCGACATTGAAGTGAAAGACGTGGAGTTGTTAAACCTGACCTGGCAGCCGGACGCGGTTTCGCTTTCGGAATCGAAGTATATTTTTTATGACACGTTTATGGACGCGGAGGATTTTTGCGCGGTTTATGACAATTTAGAGGGCGTTTCGATGCAGATGCAGTATGACGAGCAGAAAGAGCTTGCCGGTGAGGACGCATATCGGACGGTTGTGATTACCGACGCCTATTATAAAAAGCTTGAAAAAGGCGGGCGGCGGATTTTACATTTTGCCCGGTTTTCGGGCAGCCGTGTTTTATTTTCCAGTGAGGACGAGGGGAAGCAGTTTCAAAACGGGTTTTATGCCCATGGGGAGTATCCCTTTATTTTTGATTTGTTAAATCCTGTTCCGGGAGAGCTGACCGGTTTGGGGCTTGTGGACGTGGCAAAGGACATGCAGGCGTATATTGACCGTTTGGACGAGGCCATTAACCGCAAGTGTTTGATTTGTGCCCAGGACCGGTATTTCTTTTCGGAGAACAGCGGTGTGAACGAAGATGAATTTTTGGACGTTTCCCGGCCGCTGGTGCATGTTCGGGGAAGTTTGGACGAGACACGGGCGGCTCCTTTGAATGTGGCCCAGCTGCCAAACTATATTGTGGAGCACAGGAACAACAAGATAGCGGAGTTAAAAGAGATTACGGGAAACCGGGATTTTGCCCAGGGCGGGTCGAACGGCGGTGTGACGGCGGCCTCGGCCATTACTGCTTTACAGACGGCTTCAGACAAGCTGGTGCGGGATAGTGTGACATTTTCTTATATTGCCTTTGAGCAGATGGTGCGTTTGGTGGTGGAATTGATTCGGGAGTTTTATGACGAGCCCCGGATTTTTCGCGTTACCGGGGACGACGGCAAGAATGAATATCGCTCTGTTTCTTCGGCGGAATTGTTTTCCGGCGGCGAGCGTTCTGTGTTTGATATATCGCTGACGGTGGAGAAGAACAATCCCTACCAGCGGGCAACCCACAACCAGTTGATTTTGGAATTGAACAACGCAGGGTTATTAAACCCGGACAATTTTGAAAATGCGTCGTTTATATTAAAAAATTTGAATTTTGATGGAAAAGACAAGCTGATTCGGGATTTGGAAGAGCTTACGATGAAGCGCAGGCAGCAGGCGGAAGCTATGCAGCAGGCGCAATCGGGCGGAGAACCGCAGGGCGGAGCAGGTACGCCCCTTGTGGAAATTCCGATTGGAAATGAAGACGGTATGGCAGATAGCGGGCAGGACAGCGGTTTTGACGGCGGTGCGCTTGTTGAAATACCGTTGGGGCAGAGCTGATGGAACGGATGTTTGGTTTGCGTGAGCAAAACGGAGGCAGCAAAATTTCGACAGGCGTGGTTTGGAAACCGCAGAAAAAGCAGATTGCATTTATGCGGCGGACAGAGGACGAAGTTTGTTACGGCGGGGCGGCGGGAGGCGGAAAGAGCGAGGCTTTGGTGATTGAAGCGCTGCGGCAGGTTGGGATTCCGCATTATCGCGCTTTGATTGTGAGAAAATCTTATCCTGAGCTTTCGGCTTTGATTGACAAGAGTTTTACCTATTACCCGTCCGCGTTTCCGGGGGCGCGGTATAACGCCCAGGAGCATGTTTGGCGGTTCCCGTCGGGGGCTAAGATTTCTTTCGGCTCGATGTATAACAAGCGGGACAAAAACAAGTATCAGGGGCGGAACTTTGATTTTATCGGCATTGACGAGCTGACCCATTTTACCTATGACGAGTTTGAGGCTTTGCGGTCTCGTAACCGCCCCCAGGGGCCCGGAACGCGGGTTTATATGCGTATGACCTGCAACCCCGGCGGCGTTGGGCACGGTTGGGTGAAAGAACGCTATATTGCAGGGAAAGAACCGCTGAAGCGGTATGTGCGGGAAATTTCGATTGAGGGAAAAAATTATTCTGTTTCTTCCTGTTTTGTGCCGGCAACGGTATTTGATAATCCGTCTTTGTTAGACAACGACCCCGATTATGTGGCGCGTTTGGGAACGCTGCCGGAGGCTTTAAAAAAGGCGTTATTATACGGTGACTGGGACTCGTTTTCTGGGCAGGTGTTTACGGAGTTCCGCGATGATGCGGCCCACTATATTGACCGGCGGTTTACACATGTGATTGCGCCGTTTGAAATTCCGAATACGTGGCGGCGGTATCGGTCGTTTGACTTTGGGTTTTCCCGTCCGTTTTCTGTTGGCTGGTGGGCCGCAGACCCGGACGGGCGGCTTTACCGGTATCGTGAGCTTTATGGCTGCACGGGAGAGCCGAACTGCGGTGTGCAGTGGTCGCCTGATGTGATTGCGGCAAAAATAAAAGAAATTGAGGACAAGTATGAGTCGGGGCGAACGATTTTCGGCGTTGCGGACCCTGCCATTTGGGACGATTCTCACGGGTCGGCCGGGTCGATTGTGAGTCAGATGGAGCGTTTCGGCGTTGTGTGGGAAAAAGGAAAGCATGACCGTATGGCTGGGAAGATGCAGCTGCACCGGCGGTTTCGGTTTGGAGAGGACGGGCGGCCTTATCTTTATGTTTTTAATACGTGCAAGGCCTTCATCCGCACGGTGCCGGCCCTTTGTTATGACGAGCTGGACGTGGAGGACGTGGACACAAAGGCGGAGGACCACGTTTATGACGAGACGCGGTATATGTGTATGGTGAATCCCATTTCCGTGCCCGTGGCCGAGGAGCAGAAGGAGTATATCTATAATCCGTTATCAGATTAGGGGGTCCCACAAAGCCCCCGGAGGGAAATAGGCTTTGTGGGATAGAGGAGAGACAATGGAGCGAAGGGAGGGTTTGCGAATAGCAAAACTGACAAAAGCAGAATTTGTCTCGACGAAATCCCCTTGGGGATTAGGGCTCCCGCCTGTACTCGGAACGGGTGCAAAGCCCCCGGAGGGAATAATAATGGGGTCCCCGCGAAGCGAATGCTTTGTGGGGAGAAGGAAGGGCAAGGAAACGTGCGGAGGTTTTGCGAATAGCAAAACGTAGCAAAGTGGACTTTGGCCTGACGCGGGAAAGAGGATGGAGCGCTATCAAAATTTTTAATTTTGCAAATAGCGCCCATGTGATAGCGCCTCAAGAGCGCAAGCAAAGTGCTGCGCGATTGGCGAGACGCGAACCGCTCAACAGCGGAGCAAGCGAAGCTTTTGCGGTTTTGGCAAAAACGAGCAGGCGTAGCTTGTGGCGACGCCCGTTGGCGGATTAACTAGAAAATGGCAAAACTTAACCTTACAAAGGTAAATATAACTTTACAGAGGGAGTTAATAAAAAATTGAGGAGGTTTTAATTATGGCAAAAGCAAAGACAGAAACAAAAGCGGAAGAAACGAATGTAACGGCAACAGGGACAGAGGAGGCCGAATCGTTTGAAACAGCGGCGGAAGACAACCGGGTGGACTATTGTTTGCCTATGAATTTGCTGACGAACGACGACACGATGGAAGCCTGTGTGAATGGTAAGGTTTATCAGATTCGGTGCGGAGAGACCGTGCGGATTCCAAAAGAACTGGCAGAGGTGTTGGACAATGCGATTGCGCAGAAAAAGAAAGTGGACGCAATGATTAAAGCGAGGGAGAAGAAATCGGTTGAGATTTCGTGAGGGGAAAGGTGGTAGCAGCGGTATGGAACATACTGAAAAAAACGTGCCGGAAAACGGCATGGAGCAAAATGAGGTTCAGGAAGAAAAACAAGAGGTTAGCAGCGAAAATTTGTTTGATTTGGTGGACAGCGGCAAATTAACGCTTGAGGAAGCAAATGAATTTATTGCGAACGAAAGCGCAGGGGTCCCGCAAAGCGGCAGCTTTGTGGGAAAAAGGAAGAATAACGGAGCGGGCGCTTTTCTTTCCGGCAGGGAAAACCGAGAAAGCGGAGTTTATTCTGACGCCGAGGAAGCAAATGAATTTATTGCAAGCGAAAGTGCCGGGGATTCGCCTGTGCCCAAAGACGGAAAAGACAAATTTTTGGAAAAAGAAGATGCGGAAAAGATAACCGCAGACGGCGAATCGGCTGAATTTGCCCAAACGCCGGAAGAGACGGGAGAAGCACAAAATGCGGGAGCTGGTGGAACAGAAGAAGGAAGTGCGCAGCCGTTTCGTGTGTTTCACACACAGGAAGAATATCAGCGGGTGTTTGACAACGCCTGGAACAAGCGATATGGTAAGATGATGCGGGAGCAGGAATCGAAAAATATGGAATATGATTCTTTGCTTTCTGATTTGGGCGACCTTTTGGGAGTTTCGAAAGAGGACGCACACAGAGAGCTTTCGCGCAGGAAACTGATGTTGGAAGCACAGCAGCGGGGTGAGGAAGACCCTGAAAGCTATGCGGCGGTGAAAGCCGCAGAGGCAGAACGCGACGGGTATAAAGCACAGCTTGACCGTCAAGCAAAACAGGCGCAGGCAAGGGAGGTTGTGGCGAACATTCGCCGGCAGGGGGCGGAGGTTTCGAAACATGACCCGTCTTTTGCATTAGACAGCGCCATGGAAAACCCGGAATTTGCAAAGATTGTGTTTTCTTTATATTCGCAGATGCCGGACAGAGCGGTGGAAGTGGCGTATCGTACTATTTATGGCGGCGCGCAGGCTTCCTCAGGCGGGCAGAAAGAGCCGTCTTTTACGGATTCGGCAAAGCAGTTTGGCGCGCAGGCTGTAAGGCCGGTTGAGGGCGGTGTTGCAGGCAGAGTGAAAGCGGAGCGAAAACCGCCGGATTTTGCCAAAATGAGTGATAAGGATATACTTGATATTCAGAATAGAGTGTTAAGAGGAGAAAAGGTAGAGTTTTAGAACAAAGTGAATGGAGCTCATTTTAGGGCTCCCGCAAAGCGAATGCTTTGTGGGAAGAAGGAAGGGCAAGGGAGCGGAGCGAAAGTTTTTTTGTAAGAAAAACTTGAGAGAAGCGGACTTTGGCCTGACGCGCGGGGAGAAAAGGTAGAGTTTTAAGGGAAAGAGAGCCCCCGCAAAACGCGTAGGGCTCCCGCCTGTACTCGGAACGGGTGCGAAGCCCCCGGAGGGGAACAATGGGGCCCCAAAAACGCGTTCTTAGCGCGTTTTGGGGAGAGGAGGAGCAACGAAGCGTTGTAAGAAATTTTCGCAAGGAAATTTCGAACGGAGCGTAGTTTGCTCCGACGAGAGAAAAGGTAGAATTTTAGATTTTAGAGGAGTGAGAACAAATTGGCAGATTATAAGACAAATACAACGGGGACAAGTACGTTAAGCCCCACAATTCAGACCTATTACGAAAAACAGCTTTTGGCGAATGCAAAGCCCAATTTGGTTCATAACCAGTTTGGACAGAAAAAGCCCATTCCAAAGGGAAGCGGCAAGAAGATTAATTTCAGAAAATTCTCGAAGCTGGCAAAAGCTACAACTGCTTTAACAGAAGGTGTAACGCCGGACGGAAGCAGCATGAACATTACAGAGGTTGAAGCAACTGTGAAGCAGTATGGCGCTTATATTACCACCTCTGATTTGCTGGAACTCTCGGCAATTGACCCGGTTGTGACTGAGAACAACAAGATTTTATCGCAGAACGCGGCGGAAACATTAGATTTTCTGACCGCACAGATTTTAGCGGCAGGAACCAACGTTTTATATGCCGGGGGCGGCGCTTCGCGTTCTGCTCTGACTGCTGCGGCGAACACCTTAAAGGTTTCGGACGTGAAGCGTGCGGCGGCGATTTTGAAAAACAACAATGCGTCTAAGATTAATGGAGCATATGTTGCTATTGTGCATCCCTTTGTTGGGTTTGATTTAATGAGTGACAGCGAGTGGATTGACGTGAAGAACTATGACAACAAGGATTTGTATGCCGGGGAGATTGGAACCCTTTATGGCATTCGTTTTGTGGAGAGTTCGGAGGCCACCGTGTTTAAAAAAGCGGGCGCGCCCACAACCAGCGGAAACGATGCCACGAAGATTGACGTGTTTGCTACCCTGGTGATTGGTGCGGACGCTTACGGCGTGACGGAGATTTCGGGCGGCGGCCTGAAAATGATTGTGAAGCAGCTGGGTTCTGGCGGTTCTACCGACCCGTTAGACCAGAGAGGCACCCAGGGCTGGAAAGCAACCCACACGGCGGAGATTTTAAACCAGCTGAATATGGTGAGAATTGAGAGTGCGGCCACAATGACCCTATAAGGGGCAGTGTGGCGATGGGGTCCCCGCAAAGCGACTTGAAAAAAGGGTTCCCGAAAAGCGCAGCTTTGTGGGAAAGATGGAGCGCTATCAAAATTTTTAATTTTGCGAATAGCGCCCACTGTGTGCCCTGAAAGGGTATGTCAAAACGTTCCAAGGGCGCAAACAAAGTGTAAATAGGGCTCCCGCAAGGCGATAGCCTTTTGGGAAAGATGGAGCGCCATCAAAATTTTTAATTTTGCAAATAGCGCCCATGTGATAGCGCCCCAAGCGGGCAAGCCAATGGCGCAGCCTGATTGGAACGGCGCGAACCACGGAGCAATGGCGAAATGGCGTGAGGAATTTTCGAAAGAAAATTGCGAACGGAATGAAGCTTTTTGCGACGATGGTAAACGTTGACGGCTGAGGAGCAACGAAGCGTTGTAAGAAATTTCCACAGGGAAATTGCGAACGGAGCGTAGTTTGCTCCGACGAAGTGGCGTTAGGGCGGACGTTGGCCGTGTGCGGCGTCTGCCCTTTTTTACTAAGGTGGTGATTTTATGATTCTTCCGAAGATGCAGGGGAGCCGGGTTTCGGAAAAGGAAATTTCGGCGTTTTATGGGGTGAACCGCACGGCGAAGATTAATGATTTTCAGCTGTCGGAAATGAAAAACATGGATTGTGAGACGTTTCCGTTTGCAGCCACGCGCAAAAGCAGGGAGAAGATTTATCCGTTGGAGACGGAAACGCAAAGCGCTATGAGGCTGATTTGCGGCGACACAGATTTAGAAGACGATTATCTCGTTACAGGGATTACGCAGGACGGGGAGTTTATTTATCGGGGGGAGGAGGTTTCGGGAACCAGTGCGGTTGACTTTAGTGGCGTTTCTTATATGATGGAATATATGGGCGATTATGTTTTGTTTCCCAATATGGAAGCCATTACGGTTACGACGGAAGAGGAAAACGGAAAGCCTGCCTATTCGGCGGAGGTCAATACTGCTTCGGTTGCAGAACCTTTTGATAAAAAATTTAATGGGAGTAAAAGTTATAATTATTCCCACGAACCATTTGTGGTTGGCAACAATTCTATTCGTGTGAAATTTGAAGCTGATAGGCGGGGAAATTTGAATTCTGCCGTGCCGTGTGTGGAGTTTGAGAGCAGGTTTGCCGCGGGGGATTTTTATACTGGGCTTTCATTTAAGATGAATTTGTATTGCCGATATGGCAAGCTCGACGGAACAGTGCGTGAAGAATATCGCTGTCCGATTCCCGATGATGTTTATATGGTGATGGACCGGGTGTATTTCGTGGACGAAAATGAGAATGAAATTTTATATGGCCAAGACAATTTGGAGCCGTATTCTGAGTATTATATTTGTATTGATTTTTCGGCTTATACCATAACCGGCGAAAAGGTTTTAAATTTATCGCAATATTTTTTGGAAAATGCAATCATTCCCGAAGGAGAAGAAGAGCCTCGGCCCTCGATTTCAGGCAATTTTTGCGCTGGGTTTGTAGCCGGAAATGACAATTTGAATTGGTATTGGAACGACGTTGAGCTTCTGTTTATCAGCCCGCCCATGGTTTTTGGCGCGGCTTTTGGCGGGCGGCTGTTTGGCTGTGACACGCTGGGGGTTTCGGTTTATTATTCGTATGCTTCAGGTGAGCGGTATAACTTTAATCCGTCTGCGAGCGCGGGCGGCGCCGGATTTGTTTTAAGCGCAGATCCCGGAAAGTGGACGGCCATGTGCGCGTTTAACAATGCGCTTTATGTATTTAAGCGGGACGCCATGTATCGGATTTATTCCTCTGACGGGCTGGCCTTTTATATGGAGCGCATCGCGGATGTGGGAGCGACGGGGAACGAGGCAGTTTGTGTGGTGGACAATGTAATGTATTTTCTGTCTTCAAACGGGCTGTATGCGTTTTCGGGGTCTTACCCTCAGCCGTTGCCGGATTCGTTGGGGCGGACATATTTAAGGGGCGTTTTGGGCGGAGATAACGGAAAATTATTCTGCTCGCTTGCGTGGAAAGAAAATGAAGCTTTTAAGCGGGAGCTTTGTGTGTATCACATTGACAAAGGGATTTTCAGTGTGCATGACGACTTTGCCGCGAAGCAGTTTGTTTGGTTTGGCGGAGAATTGTATGCGCTGGAAGAAAGCGGCGTTGTGTGGCGCATGGATAGCGTGCGGGAAGCAGTGGAATTTTGTTTAGACACGAAGCAATATTTTTTCTCGTTTCAGAAAAAGTCAATGAACGCGGCGCGGATTTATTTTGAGTTTGACCCGGTAGGCGACGACGGGTATTTTGAAATTTTAGTTTCGGCAGACAATGGGGAATTTGTTCCGGCTGCGCCGAAGATTGCAAACGGGCGTGTGCGGTATGTGCCGATTAAGTTTCGGAAATGTGATGAATTTTGTATTCGCATATGCGGAAAAGGGATTTTTACACTGAAAGGGATTTCGTTTGCGCTATATCAAGGAGGAGATGTGAAACAAAACAGGTAGTTTGCTTGAAAAAATTGCGGATATAGCGGACTTTGACTCGACGAGTAAAGGAGTGATTTTGTGATGCGGAGTTATGAGGACGAATTGAAGAAACAGGGTAAAAGTGTTGTTGAGGCGAGTAATCCTGCGGCGGCGTTTGAACCGAAAACAGTGGAAAACGATGTGCAGGCAAACGTTGCCCGGAAAAAGCCGGCGGGAGGCAATGCACAGTATGTAAATGCTTTGACCGGGCAGCCGTCCTCCGTTCAGCCGGTAAATCCGGCTGGGGGCGGCGGGAAGCCGGCGGCGCTGGCGCAGGATATTACGGCTGGGGGCAGCGTGGGACAGCAGAACAGGAATGAAAATGCAGATTTTGGTGTGCGGAACTATTTGGAGCAAGAACTGGGGATTGACGGCAAACGAGTTGGGTGGGACGGTGAAAATGTTACGTTTGACGGGAATCCCTTGATAAAAGCCGAGCGCGTTTCCGACGAGGGGCGTTCCTTTGTTGGTGATAAGTCCGCAGTGGACGCAGCGGTGGGGCAGTATGCCCAGGAGCACGGCATGGTGGCGGTTCGGGACTATGCCAATCGCTTAGGGACGCCCATGAATATTTCGTGGAATGGGGATAACGGGACTGTTGAAATTAACGGGCAGATTATAAAGCCGGATTTTATTTCGAATGGGAAAGCATATGTTTATAAAAACAAGCTGGATCAAATTTTAGAGAAAGCGGACAATGGTTTTCGCCGGAGCACGGACTATTTAAAGGACGCATATGACAAGTATGGCGGGGGCGTGGATGAGGCGTATAACGCTTTGATGAACTATGGGGATTTTTCGTATGACCAGAAGGGCGACCGCGCGTATCAGGATTTTATGGACGTTTACCGCCGGGCGGTTGAGGATGAATATAATGCGAACATGGCCCAGGCGCGGTTTCGAACCGGCGGGCTTGCTTCCCCGGCCGTGATGAGCCAGGCGGCGGCAGTGAGAAGCCGGGCGTTAGACGATGCGGCAAAGTATGGTCAGCAGTATGAAGACCGGGCCTATGACCGGTGGAAAGACACACGTGACTTTACTGGTGACAAACTTGCGACTGCGTGGGACATGATGAAAGGGAAATATGATTTGGAATCCGGCGCGGAAAAGGCGGACCGGGAGGCGTGGCAGCAGCAATATGAAAACAGTCGAAATGACCAGCAGTTTGAGCGGATTTTGAAAACTTTGGATCAGGCGATTGAAAAAGGTTATATTGAGTTGGGTGACGCATATAGCGATTCGGAAGTGAAACGTAAGGGGAACGACCTTTATCTGAGGGACGCGGACTATTATGCGGACGTTGAGAAAGAAGCAGCACAAATTCAATTAAATACCGCTCGGGAAAACTATGAAATTTTAGAGCAATATGGCCTTCCCATGATGCAGGAAGAATATTCAAATCTTGTGTTTTCAAACCAGTATTTAGCGGAACAGATTAACAAGCTTGTTGAAGATGGTAAAATCTCTAAAGCGATAAATTTAGTAAATTTAGCGAGGGGGATTTTAGAAAACAAAGTGCTTGCAAAGGAAAGCGGCGACACATATTCTGATGGTGAAATGTGGAAAATATATAATGGATTTTTAAATGAATAGAGGTAAAAACAGAAAAAATAAGCGGCGATTTATGCCGTTTATTTTTTTTGTAATTTATGTTGATAAACTTCGCTTGTAGTGATATAGTGGGAATGTCGATTAAATGTTTTTTATTTATCTTTTACATTCCTTTATCTTTTTCTCAAATAATACGGCACGATATTTGGCAGCTCTACATCAGGCAATTTCAGTCCGTCAAAGAAATCTTTTATATCCGCATCAAATATTTCTTTCAGTGCAAGCAATTCACTTACGCAAATATTATACTCGTTGCGCTCTATCTTTGAATAAGTAATTCTCGACAGCTTGCAACCATAAAACTGCATCAGCATGGAAACCTGTTCTTGCGAGTATCCCTTTTTCAATCTCAATTTTTGTATGTTTTCACCAATGTTCATATCTGGTCTTAACTTTTGCATTGTGCAACCCTCCAAACTTGTACTAAATACAGCACATCAACTTGATTTTAACATGAGTATATGTTATAACTGTATCTGTATTCAGTTCACGATAAATATTTTGGAGGTTTTTTATGGAACGTGTAGAAAATTACAAAAGCGAGGATTTGAAAAAGCTCACAATTTGGATTAAGAACAATGCGGAAAAATGGAAAATCATTTGTGAGGCAGATAATTGCATGTTACCATTAAAAAGTTTAATTGAAATTATACGGGAATTAAAAAAGGAGTCTTTTTATGAAATCATGCTGGTTTTTATTACGCTCTCGACCTATAACATGGCTTTTGACAGAGCACTCCGCGAAACAATGGTTGAAATGCTAATTGATAACTGGGATGATGATTTTCCAGAAAAGTTTACAAGCCGTTTCATAGCTTCTATGGAAAAATATGATATAGATGAATGAAATATAGCTATATCCTATTTTTTTGTAATTTATGTTGACAAACTTTGCTTGCTGTGATATAGTGGGCATGTCGAATTATGGAATGATTTAGGGGGTATTGACGATGAAACGGTTTATGACATCTATTTTACTTATTTTTACGGTTTTGTTTGGAACCTGTATTCCCGTTCTGGCGGAGGGGGACATTCGCGTTGTGCTTGATGGGCGCGAGCTTGTGTTTGAACAGCCGCCGGTGATTGTGAACGACAGGACCATGGTGCCCATGCGGGCGATTTTTGAGGCGCTGGGCGCGACTGTTACATGGGACGGGGAAACGCGGACGGCGATTGGAAACAAAATGGGTGTTCAGGTAGAGTTTACCATTGACGAGCCTAATATGTATAAGAATTATGTTAACATTTCGTTAGACGCGCCTGCCGCGCTGATTAACGGCTATACTATGCTGCCAGTGCGCGCGGTTGCGGAGAGTTTTGGCGTGGAGGTTAGCTGGGACGCAGAAACCAGAACGGTGAATATGAAAGATTTAAACACGCTGACAAGTTTTGTGATTGACGCTGAAACAGATTATTATGGCGAAGCGGTGAACGGCGTTCCTCATGGCTATGGGACAAAAACGGTAAGGAGTGGCGATCTTGAGGATTCATTCTTAACTGGATTATGGGAAAATGGCGTTCACGTAAAGGGATATTTGGTTATATATTTGCCGAATGGTTTCGAATGTTGGGTTGAAGTGCAAAATGGTAATCCTAGTGGCTATGTTGAGGCCTATTCTGCCGACGGAAGCTCTTATCAGGGGAATTGGAAAGATGGTAAATGGCATGGTTATGGAGAAGAGTGTTATCCTGATGGAAGTGTTTATAAAGGGTATTGGGTAAATGGTTTGAAGCATGGTTATGGAGAAATGCATATCCTTGATAGAGGCGTTTATAAGGGAAATTGGGAAAATGGTGTGATGCATGGTTACGGAGAATTGTATGTTTCTGATGGAACTTATTATAAGGGAAATTATGAAAATGGTAAGATGCATGGCTATGGAGAATATTATTATAGTAACGGTGGTTATCGTAAGGGAACTTGGAAAGACGACAAATTTTTAGAAGGTGAGGCTCTGTTCTCAGATGGTTCCTCTTTCGTTGGAAAATATAGAGATGATTTGCCGTATGAAGGAATTTATTGTGATGAATATGGAATATATCACGGAATGCAAAATGGTAAACTTATCGATTAAATAACAAAACAGATTTTGCGTTGTGAAAAGCGGGCTGCTTGGCAGTTCGCTTATTTTTTTTGTGAAAAGGTGTTGACGTACCCTATTAGATAGGGTATAATAATACTAAAGTTAGGTGATACTATGAAAAGAAAATTTGTGATGATGCCTGTGTTTGACAAGGTGTGGAAAGAAATGGGATTGACAGATGATGATTTGCAAGCCTTGCAGGAACAGCTTTTAGCAAACCCACAGATTGGTGACGTAATTTCTGGAACGGGTGGTCTTCGCAAAATGAGATTTTCTTTGCCGAACAGAGGCAAACGCGGCAGCAGCAGAATTATTTATATTGATTTTTGCGTTGTTGAAACGATTTATTTAATTTTTGCATATCCTAAAAATGAAAAGGATAATTTGAGTGCAGAAGAAAAACGCAATTTGAAAAAGTTGGTTGCGCGCATGAAAGAAACGCTTTCGGAGGTGTTTTAAGTGAACGTTTATGATGGAATTATGCAGGGGTTACAGGAAGCCGTGGACTATAACGAGGGCAAAATAAAAGCAAGAACAAAGACAATTTCGATTGAGCCGGTTCCTGATTTTGAAGCAAAAGAAATTAAAGACATTCGAAACGGACTGGGCATGACACAGGTTTTGTTTGCAGGGTTTATGGGTGTATCGATAAAAACCGTTGAGGCCTGGGAAGCTGGGCGGAATATGCCGGACGGACCTGCAAGGCGAATTCTTGCAATGCTTCAGGCAGACCCGAATTTGCCGCAGAGATTACACATTGTTGCAGAATAAATGAATCAATGGAATTGTGAAACAAAATCGTGTTGTAGAAAAGTTTTCGCACTGTGCTATATAAGCACAGTGCTTTTTTTTTGCGGAAAAATAAGCCGGTAAATAGCGCGTGGATTGTTTTAAACTTGGCGTATAGACATGTGAAAACAGGAGGAAGAAAGATGGACAAACAACAGTATGCGGCGGCGCTTGAAAAACAATATGGGAAATTATCGCAGTCGGAGCTGAGCGAACTAATCAGAGATAACGAGCGGAAGATTAACAGCGCGGAGCGGCCGGACATTGCTGCAGGGTATGCGCGGCAGAATCAATATTTGGCGAAGATGTATCGCAGCAAAAGCAACAGCGCAAACAACAGAAAAAATGACGCGAAAAACAATAATAGCAGCGGGAGCAGCAAAAGTAGTTCTAACAGTTTGTCGACCTCTTATTCTCCTCTCACGGGGCTGAAAACGGTAAACGAGCCGATATCGAGGATGAAGAACAGGACAAACAGCAGCGGGAAAAAGAGCGGCTCAGCGACGGGCGGCGGGAAAGCGGCAGACAGAAGCCCTGCGGTGTTTGGAGCGTATTCACCTGTTGCTGGTGTTCCTGACCCATTGGAGCGGCTTAGGAACAGGATAAGCGGCGGCACGAAAGAAGCGGCTGACAGTTATCGCGGCGGTGCGGCCCGGCGGAGGACGAATGTGCCTGCGGCAGGCAAAACGGTTGACCCTGTGACGGCGGATTATTTGTCGCGGATTTCGCAGTTAGCGCGTACGCTGGAGAAACACAGGCTTTCATCTGGAAGCGATTTTGACAAAATTTTATCTTTCAACAGGGTGTTGGCGCGGCAGGAAAAAGAAGACCGGGACAACGCTTATGAAAATGCGCTTTTGAAGCAGTTTGGTTCTTTTTCTTCATCACAGCTTCGGGAACGGATTGAACAAAACGAACGGGCGATTAGCGCTGCCAATCGCCCGGACGTTGCCGCGGGGTATGAAAGGCAAAACAAGATTTTGGCGCGCTGGATGTTGGAGAGACAGGCGAAGGAAAAGGCGGATTCTTTTCTTTCGCTGAAAAACAATGCCGATTTTAAGCAAATCGCAGCAGAGCGAAAGGCCGGTTTGCTTGACAGCGATTTTAAATATATTAACAATATTGATAACGAGCGCAGCAAAGCAAAAGCGGCGCGCGGTTTGAATGCGGGCATAAGCAGTGTAAGGTTTGACAATTTAGAGCAGCTGACGGCAGAAGAAACAGAAATTTATAACTATCTGCATAACACCCAGGGGAACCGCGCTGCAAAAGAATATCTTGACTATTTAGAGCCGGATTTAAATGCCCGGCGTGCAAAAAAGGATTCGGCCCGGGCAAAAGCATTTGCAAAGGAGCACCCACATTTGTCGGACGTGTTTTCTGTTTTGGAAGCGCCGGCGCGAACTGTGGGTTCTGCCGCTGCCGTTATAGACGATATTGCAGGCGCGGCAAATGGAAAAAAGGTTGATGTGAACTCGGTTTACCGTGCCGGAAGCAATGCGGTGGGGGCGGCCCGGGAGGTTACCAACAAAAAGTGGGAAGATAAAACAAACGTGAATTTGCCGGTTATTGGGAATTTGGGTTCTTTTTTACACGGCGCAGTGCTTTCAGGCTTAGACAGCGCAATGATGATGTTGACGGGCGGAGCAGCGGGAGGCGCTTTGGGAAAAACGGCGCAGGGCGCAGAAGCAATTGCCAAAGCCGTTGTTTCTGTTGGTCTGTCGTCGGAATTGGCGTCGAATGAGATTGCGGCAAACAAGGCAAAAGGGTATTCGGATTTGCGTGCTATCGGGCTTGGGCTTGCCAATGGATTAACGGAGGCGCTTTCGGAAAAGTTTAGTCTTGATGTGATTATGAAAGGGAGTCCGAAAGGTGCGCTTGCGGCGATGGGTCGTTCTTTTTTGGCCGAGGGTTCGGAAGAAGCAGGCGCTGCCGCGGCGAACATGGCCATTGACGCCATGGTGAACGGCAGCGACAGTGACATAAAGAAGCGGATTGCAGAATATAAGCAGGCGGGGGAAGGAAATTTTGGTGCAGTTTCTAAGGCGCTTGCGGACTTTATTGTTCCTGAATTTTTAGCCGGCGGCCTTTCCGGCAGCGCCATGGGCGGCGTGCACTATGGAATGAGTGGAAAAAGCCAAAAGGCAGGCGGTAAAAACAGTGTTACGTTTGACGATATTGTGAACGCGGGGAAAGAACAAAGGGAAAACGTGCAAAACGGAACAGGGGCGAAAAATGGAGCGGATGACGGGATTTATTATTTGATTCAGCAAAATGACAAAGGTCAATATGTGAAAGCTGACAGAAATGTGATTTCGGGCAACGACCCGTCTGTTTGGAAAAAACAGATAAAAAATTATATTGACAAAGAGATTCGAAACGGAAAAGATGTTCGTGTTTATGCCACTGATGGTGATGTTTTAGCAATTACTGAAGACACGTCTGGAAAAGCGCGGTTTCGTAATGAAATTACTTTACCAAACGGAACAAAAAGACCTATGACAAATGCAGAATTTGCTGCAAAATTAAGGGCGGAAGCACATATTGACGAGCTTTCACAAGTGTCGAAAAGGGGAAAGAAAACTGTTCCTGACACGAAAAACCATTCTTTTGCAAAGGACGGTTTTAATTACCGTACCGCATATTTTGAAGATGTTGACGGACAATATTATAGAATTACAATGTCTGTGGGGATAAACGGTGAAATTAAAACCGTTTACAATGTGGGCAAAATGAAAGAAGCATTGTATCCCGGAAATGGGAAAACAAATGCTTCTTATGAGGTTCAGCCATCAAGTGGCTCAAAGGCCCAGCGGAATCAATCCGTTGACGATGCGGTCACCTCACAAAAAATTATACCACAAACCACAGAAAAATACAACCCGGAAATGCAAAAAAATGTTCCGAATATACAGACGGGCAAAAATGGCATTACGTTTGACGACATTGTGAACGCGGGGAAAGAACAAAGGGAAAACGTGCAAAACGGAACAGGGGCGAAAAATGGAGCGGATGACGGGATTTTGTATGCGATTAACTATGACGAAAACAATGTTCCGTTTGTGGAAGTGGAGAACGACGTTTTAGCAGGCTTGAATCAAAAAGAGAAACAGGCCAAGGTAAAAGAGATTTTAAAAGACAGGTTTTCGCAGGGCGTTTCTGTAGGAAATGAACAGATTCAGATAACGAAAAAGTCAAGAGATGAATTTTTAAATTCAAAATATACAAATACCCTTAAAAGAAAACAACCTTCTGTTTATGATGATAAACTACGTTCATCGGACAACCTTTATGAAATTGTTAAGGCTTCGCGTGACTATGTGGGCGAGGGCTTGAAACACCCAAGGAAAGACAGTATTCGTGAGTTTGCACGTGGTACAGTAAATTTGCGGGTTGGCGGAAAAGATTATTCTGCTGATGTTGTTGTTGGAACGAAATCCGATGATAGCCTTGTATTTTACGATTTAATTAATTTTAAGCCTGCAAAAATAAACGAAAGAGCACCCGTAACGAGAATGGTGAATAAAAATGATTCTACCAACTCATTAGACTGGAATGCTCTTTCTGATAGTAGTATACCACAAACCACAGAAAATTACAACCCCGAAATGCAAAAAAACAGTGATGAAAACGGACCAGTATATTCTGTGAATCCGGAGGGAGCAGAGCAGCGTGAGAGCCAAGCCCCTGCCATGCAAGAGAACGAGGCGGCGGTCGGCGGTAAGGCGCAGGAGGCGAGCATGGGGGCGTTTCGGCGTGTTGTTGAGGCGCTGGGGTATAAGGTGATTGATACGCCGAGAGCGGAGCGGGTTGATGCGATGTTGCAGAAGTATCAAAATGACTCCGAAAGCAGAAAGGCATTTTGGCAAGGACAACAGGGTTCCCGCAGCGTCCCCGGAGGGGAAAAGACGCTGTGGGATAAAGGAGGGGCAACGGAGCGGCAAGAGGTTTTTCCGACAGGAGAAACCGATAGAAGCGGAGTTTGGCCTGACGTTGATGGTTATGTGGATTATAAATTAGGAGAGGTGTATATAAACCCCAACGCGCAGAACCCGCAAAACGTTGTGATGAAGCATGAGCTGACCCACGTTATGGAGCGTGTGAGCACGAAATATTTAAAGCAGGCGAGCGACTACATAAAGACCACCCTGCCGGACGTGTGGGAACGGACCCGGCAGCAGGTGATTGACAAATATGACCGTTTGGGGATTGATGTTTCGGAGCATTTGGAGTCGGAAACTATGGCGGAGATTGCGTCGGAATTTTCTACAGATAAAGCCATTAACCGGTATGGGACGAGTGCGCGGTTTTGCCGGAACATTTCGCTTTGGTTTTCATATATGGCGAAGAAAATTAAGTCTATTTTTGGCGATTTGACTGTGGCAGATAAATTGGAGATTGCCGCATATAAGTGGGAACAGGCGCTGAGACAGGCGGAAAAACAGGCGAAAATGGGCACAAATAGCGGAACGGACGGCGTTGTATTTTATGCCAGCAGTGATAAACGCAGTGCGTCTATTCGTGACCAACTAAAAGCGAACATGAAAAAAATTATGGCAATGCCGGTTGTGAAGCGAGTGACGTTTGATACGGATGTTGGAAGTGGTATTGAACAACAAAAAAAGGATATGCTGAAACGTATTCAAAATATAGGAGATGGCAATGAAGCAGTAATGAATCGAAAGGGATTTGGCCCTGTTGAAGTTGGGTACCGTGAAATTAAAAGTGGTTTAAAATATCTTTCCACAAAAGAAGAAATCGCATCTGTTGACGCGATTTCGGATGTAATTCGAAATGGGATTCAGATTTGGTCGAATGACAACCACAAAGGGCGGGAATATCCGACATTTACCTTTGCCGCGCCGATTGAGTTAAACGGAAAACTTTATAGCATGGCGGTTGTGGTGAAAAGGACCAGCGCAAACAAATATAAGGTGCACAGGGTGTTGATGCCGGACGGGGCGGCATTAGAATTTTCGGAAGCCCAGAATAACGATATAAAAACAAAAGAAGCAGAGGCTACACCTAACCAGATGACCGCCCAAACGGACGGTGAGAGCCGGTCCATCACCTCTGCTTCTAATGAAGCAGAGGCTACTTTTACCCAGATGACCGCCCAAATGGACGGTGAGAGCCGGGCCATCACCTCTGCTTCTGATGACAGTGTATCACAAGGTGCTACAACTGTCAATAACAATTTTATGCAGAATGAGGAAAATGATGCAACGTTAGATTTTTTACTTGCGGGAGAAAAGGCTAAAAAACATGACCCGGCGGCATTGGACAAGGCCAAGCGGCTTTCGGTTATGGGAAAAACGCCGCCGCAGATTTGGAAAGAAACGGGCTGGGTGAAGGGCCAAGAGGGCAAGTGGCGGTTTGAATTGGACGACAGCAAGATGAAGTTTCGGAAAAAGGACGGGAAGATTTGTGACGTTTTAAGGATTAGTGAATTGAACTTTCAGTATATGACGGAGGGGTTAAGCGATGCGGAATCGGACGAATTTTTACGGCTGCGGCAAGCGGCATCCCGCGGGGAGCTTTCTGCGCCTTTATCGGACGTGATTTCTTATGATTTGCTGTTTGAAGCGTATCCCGCTTTAAAAGACGTTTTTGTGAAGTCGGATTATCATGCAATTGGAATGGGAAAAGCGGCGTATGACCCGGGCACAAAAACAATTTATTTAAGCCCGCAGGCAAACGGAGCGAAGCTTCGGCAAACGCTGCTTCACGAGATTCAGCACGCGGTTCAGGACGAAGAAGGGTTTGCCTCTGGTTCTTCGCCGGATTATTGGAGGGAGAGAAGTGGCATTTCTGCTCAGGAAGCGGAGCGGCTCTATGAAAACACTGCGGGAGAGATTGAGGCACGGGACGTGGAGCGCCGGGCGGATTTAACGGAAGAAGAGCGGAAAAACACCTTTCCTGAAAGCGCGAAACCGAATGACGACGCGGTGTTTGCCGGGGAGGAAACAGGAAATGCATTCGTGCTGTATCATGCTGATAGCGCTGAATCAGATGCGGCAGGAATAATCTCCAAATTGAAAGAGCATTTACAAGACATTGCAAGGCAGCCAAAAGTATTTCATGTTAAAAAAAATGTTCTTGACGGGCTGGGGGAGAAAGCTTCGGAAGCAATTGGAAATTATTTTAACTCTATTGGAAACAAAGCAGTAAACCCGGAAATTGGAGTGGTTGAGCTTTCAAAACGCGGTGCAAAATCTACTGTGTTTCATGGAACAAGCAGTGAAAAGCTTAAAGCAGTTGGAGCAATTAAAGATGTGATTGAAAAAGGAACTATCTTTGATTTTGAAAAAAACTGGAAAAATCGTGGATATGACACATATCTTATAGCTGCCAACGGAACAGATATGGGACAACCACGCGCATTGGGTGTTGTGGTTAAGGCTTATCCCGGAAGTAACATGAACAACAAATTTTATTTACATGAAGTAATAGAAATGGAGTTGACCCACCATCTTGACGCAGCCGCCGATAACGGCGTTACACACGTAAGCAAGTCAACTCCTATTGACAGTGTATCACAAGGGGAAACATCTGTCAATAGTTATTCTATGCAGACACAGGAAAATAATGCGTTTGACAGGATTTTGCGTATGTCCGGCGGGAGCAAAGAAAAGCGGATTACGTTTGACGATTTGCTGGAGGCGTAATTTTAAAAGAATGCAAAAAGAAAAAGGAAGTTGTATAAAGTCAAATATTTTTAAGTAAATACAGCATATTTATTTTAGATGAGGGAGCTTTTTGACACAATAATTGCTTTTTGGTTAAGATACTGATATAATATAACCATAAAATATATTTGCATAGAAGGTAGGGTAGGCTCATGTGCAATCAAAGCACGCTCAACGTTTTACTTAAGGAGGCGGGTGTGGGACTAAAAAATATATTCGGCAAAAAGCTTGAAAATTTTTTGCTTTATGGTTCGTATGCACACGGAGGTTATGACAGTGAATCTGATATTGACGTTTTTGCATTGGTAAATATGGATAAAACGGAATGATCGCGTTACCGCAGAACGGTATCTGCAATGGCGAGTGATATTGATTTAAAATATGTCGCTTTACTTTCTGTGGAATTGCAGGATAAGCCTACATGTGAACGATATCGGGAAGTCATGCCTTTTTATCGCAATGTGATCAATGAGGGAGTGCGTGTAGATGTATAATCAAGGAATTTCGGGTGGACTATCGTTCCGTGTGGCGATGCCTATTACAGGGTTAATCCATATGACATATGGGAAAGTAATATATAACGAAGAAAGACATTTAAAAATTTTGAATGAGATTCTAAATGAATAGGAATCATTTTATAAAGAACGAGACTGTTTTGGAAGAAGCCAAGTATTTCAAATGGTAACAAGTACATTAGAAAACTTAGGAGCGTTATTTAAGCACCCTGCATTTTCGGATGAAAATGAATTCAGAATTATTTAATCGATAATATACGGGAGTAAAAAAGGAAATTCATAAAGGAAAGTTGTGAAACGAATGATAAAATATGATGAGTATTATGTTGCATATTTAGATATTCTTGGATTTAAAGAATTATTAAGGACCGCTTCTTGCGAGTCTATATATCAAATTTTTGATATATTACATAAAAAAACACGAGGACATTTAAACCTAAATGGCGTTGAAATTCAAGCCTACCAGCATATACATCATACCATTCTTTCTGATAGTGTAATTGTTTATATTAAAGCAAGTGTGGAAGATGCGTTTGCTGTGTTAATTGACATTTGTAAGAACCTTCAAAGTTCACTTGCAAACAGAGAAGCTCCAATTTTGTTAAGAGGGGGAGTTGCCAAAGGTGCCCTTTTTCATGAAAACGATATCATCTATGGAGAAGGACTATCAAAAGCATATCTTTTGGAAAGTAATTTGGCAAAACATCCGCGTATAGTTTTTAGTGGTGAACTTTTGGAGGATGGTCTTAAAAATACAAAATATATGTTTGCAGAGATGGAAGGTCTTGTCAAACCATATAAAACGGATGATGACCGCTTATATTATATTGATTACTTAGAGATTAGCATGATGGGTATAGATTTAATAACATATTTTGACCAATTACAAGCAATGTGTAATTCGTATTTGAATAAGGAGATTGATGAAGGCTTACGCTCTAAATATTTATGGCTTTTAAGTAAAATTGAAAAGAAAATTGCAGTAATATCTTTTTTGCGAGAACATTATAGCAAAAAAGAAGAGGAAGAAGATAAACGAAAAAGCGAGGAATACAGTAAGCGATTTTCAATATATCCTAAACAATTTCATGTAAGACTTGTGGAGAATACCGATGAAGAGGAGCAAAATAATGGTTGAATCAAATATATCACAAGAAATATGGTCAATGGCAAGGGTTCTGACGGATAATGGCGTTTCCAACAGAGCAAAAGAAATACGCATTTTTCCTTTATTATGATAAAAGCCCTTGCGCCGAAACGCAAGGGCTTATCTTCCGTTGGGACTTCTTTATTTGGAAAGGTATTACCCCCGCACCTTATCTTCATCATTATTGTATCACGAAAAATTGAATTTGTCAATATTTGCGGTTCATAATGTTGAAATACGGAAGATATATTTTATTATATGCTCCGTATCTGCTATTATACAGCACTCTTTAGAATAAATCAACAACTTATGCAACTATCAACTTTACCACCGTAAGCAATCTATTTTACAATTTAAACTGGTAACTTTAGTGCAAATTACAGGTCTGCTTCTGATTTTGTGTAGAGTCCAAACAAGGGTAAAACATGGTGATGGCGGGGAGCGTTTTGCTCCCTGCTTTTTCCATTTAGCGAAGTAAGGCAAAAAAATTGGTTTCTTCGGCAGTCTTTTGATTATGGGAAAAAACAGGTGATAAGTGGGGGGTGGACTGCTGTATATTGATTGTAGATTGAATGTAAAGGAGGCTTTTCATTAGAAATCAAATGGATTAATTGAAAACTTAGTTGACAAATGAAAACACAAGTGATAGTATGAACACAAGGGGATGTAACGAAAGTATGCAAACGACGGAACAGGCAACGACAGAGGGAGGAATTATTATGAAAGAGAATGAGAGGGCAAGTTCATTTGCTCCGGAAGAAGGCGCAGGAATGGTTGACATTATCAACAACAACTATTCCTATTTGCCGCCGGAGCAGGCAAATGACGAGGCGCAGCCGTTTATGGCTGCTGCGCATCAGAGTATGGTGGGTGAGATGTCGGATGCGGCTTTGGCTTCGGCATCGGCTGACGAATCGGACTCAGTTTTTGAAGTGGACACGGTGAGTTCGCCCATGTATTTTGAAAGCGGGAACAACGATTCTGTTTCCTTGAAAACCGGGGATTTGATGTATGCAAAGTCTTTGTTTTCTTTTCCCGGCAGGAATGGTTTGGATTTGGATGTAGCCATTCGCTACAACTCGTCGGACGCGGTGAATACGGTGGACGAGTTTGAAGTTAAGGGAATTAGCAGCGAGCTAAATTACAGGCAGTTTGCCGCAGGCTGGATTTTTAATTTTTCGAACATTCATATTGCAAACGACAACATTAAGGAAGTTTATGGCTATAAAAAGAAGTATAGTTTATGTCTTGCAGATGGCGGCGCTTATGAAATTAATTCTGACCTTACCTTGAAAAATTACGATTTGCAGGACATGGTATTGACAGAAGATACTGCTAAGAATGAATATGTGTTGACATATGCAAACGGGCGTGTGGAGCGGTTTGACAAACAATATGGGAACATTGTGAGCATTACAGATAGATTTGGAAACGAGATTTGTTTTGAATATGGAGAAATTGCGTATTACAGCGGTTCGTTTTTCAGCTATCGGTTTGACGAAAATTATTGCAGCCGCAAGTTAAATGCCTTAAAAAGGATAACGGACAGCACCGGACGCGTGATTGATGTTGAATATGGCCATAGTGTAAAGTATTCCGGCAAGCGGATTGATTCGATTACGTTTCGGTTTGAGGAACAAGTTTTGGCGAAATTGCAGCTGGATACGATTGACACATCTAAGGGAAGAGCCTACATTTTGACCTCGGTTGAGGATGCGTCTGGATATCAAACGCGCTATGAATATGTTGAAAAGCAGTCGTTTCAAATGGATCGCTATGATTTATTTGATATTCGTTATAACCATATGGGGTCGTGTATACTTTTAGAAAAAGTGACGTATCCTACCGGCGGCTGGTCTGCTTATGACTATACAATTGCCCGAAGAATGTATAGCCAAAAGTTAATTGGCGGCGGTTATTTCTATGACTGGTATCAGGTGTATAAATTAAGCAGCAAAACCGATTCCTCGGGCTATAGAATCCGCTACAAATATGAAAATGATTATTCCGGGTATCCGTTCGGGTATATTCCGGGAGACAACGATACGCACGACCAGATTAATGCGGATATGCAGTACCATACGGTTGTTCAGTTTCCTGAATATCAGACGGTTTATACATTTGACCGGGACCACAACATGGTTCGGGAGCAGACCTATGATGCAGACAATTTGGTGACGCTATTTGCAGAGAGCGGAGGCAGTACCTCATGGAATGTGATGGTATATAATTCGCTTTATCGGGTAGAGGCGCAGCAGCAGGCCTTTGTTAACGATGATGCCAAACATAAATGCAGAACCGTTATCTATCGGACAGACGAAGAGGGAAACGTTGAGTTTTTAAATGTATTGGACAATAAAAAACTGAATATAAAAGCAGTGAAGACGGTTAACGGTTATATTTATATCTTCTCTAGCGGCGTTACAAATTATAATGATCTTGGAGAAAGTATAGGTGGGGAAAGCGGCATCATTGTTTATCGTTATAGCACGTATAATGATGTGATTGAACGGTTTGCTGTTCCGTACATCGGCAGCACCATTGACTTTTCAAAATTTTATTACAGCGGCACGATGTTCACCTATGACACATGCACAGCAAGCGGATTTCAGTCGATTCGGTTTGATCCGAATGCATCGCTTACAGAAGATCCCTGGAGTTCGATTACCAGCACGGCCATAACGACAAGTGCTGATATTACCTATTTATATTCGCAGGGCGGCAGTCTGTTTTATAGGGTAGGGAACACCAACACCATGATAAAATATACGCCTGCTACCTCTGCGGTTGTGACGAAAACAATTTCCGGGCTGTCCAGCGTATTGCGGGGTGCTGCCAGCTACAACAAGGCGTTTGTTTATTCGGATTCAACGCTTTATGAGGTAAATTACGATGCGGGGACATTAACCAGCCTGTGTACGTTGACCAGTTTGCCGGCGGGGGGCTTGCTCTATCCTGATACGAAGGACAATCTTTATTATTTAGTAAAAGAGAATGGATTGTATAACAAGGTGAATAAAATAACCATGTCTAGCCCCGGAGCGCCGGCGCTTTATGCGGAAAGGCTGTTCCCCACAAAAGAAGTTCGTGTAGTGGCAGGTATGACTTCGCTGCATATTGGGTTATTTTATAACAATAATTCCGGCGTTTTAAAATCCTTTGGGGGATTTGAAAAAGTAATTTTGACGGACAACACCGATTTGGTGTATAAAAAAAGCACGGAATATACGTATAACAGCTATAAGCAGCAGACCGGCAAGATATATAAAGTATATAAAGGCGCGAATGTGAAGCAGCTGTATTCGGAAAGTTATGCGTATGTAGACAAGCACGATGCGCCGCTTTATGTGACGGACAAGCTGGGCAACACAACCACCTATGAATATTCCAGTTCACCTTATTTTATTCCGACGAAGGTGACGCAGTATGCAGGGACGGCAAATGCGCTTGTTACGACCAATGTGCTTTCCAGCGACAAAAAGAAAATGGCGAGTACGAGCACGGCGTATGGCGACAGGACTCTTGATACGGCATATACCTATGATTCCACTTATCCGGGCAATGTTGTTGGCGAAACACTGACGGAAACAAGAAACGGTACAAGCAAGGTATTAAGGGATTATGCATATGAATATAATACCACATCGAGCGCAAACGGCAGAAACGCTTATGTAACCAAAAAGACAACGAAAAATATTACCGGATTAAACGCAAGTTTTGTAAGTGCAAATTTGGGGAATGCTGTGGTAACATATGAATATGACACCAGCGGGCGGCTGTTAAAAACAACACAGGACGACTTGAAAACGGTGAATACGTATCAGGCGAACGGCTGGATTTTAAGCGAAGAAGCGCCGAACTTTATGACGAAGGAATATACGTATACGTTAGGCAGCGGCGTGAACAAAACGGAGATTAAGTATGGGTTTAACGAGCACAGCGCGTATGGAACGTATTTAAATTCAAGCTGCACGTATGTAGAATATTACGATGATTTGGGCAGGGTGATAAAGCGGGCGGAACGGTATAAAGATTCGGCGTCGAGTGCAGAGAAGGAGCAAACGGTTTCTACGTTTGTTTATTACGGCCACCGGCTGTCAAACATTTGTGACGGAAAGGACAACAAAACAAGGATTTATTATGACCCCTATGACCGCGAAACAGTGAAAGAGGTTTTGAACGGCCTTTATACTGTGAATGGTCAGGAGCGCAGCTATGATGACTATGAGCTGACAACCAGCATAACAAACAAGTCGAGATATTACAGCAAAAAGTTTAAGGACATTACGTTTGACGTGGCCGGGCGCCCGGTGATGGAAAAGGCATATACCACACAGGACAGCTTTCGAACGACGCAGACGGTTTATGACCATATGGGGAATATAAGTTCTGTAACCGACCCGAAGGGTGTAACGACGACATATACCTATGACAAAATGGGGAATATGACGAAGGTTACAAATGGATTAAATCAGAGCACAAGCTATGAATATGATTCCTTTGGGAACGTGACGAAGCAGACGCTTCCCGGCGGCGGCGTGACGACGTACACTTACGACACGCTGGGGCGTTTGAATGTGGAAACAGATGCGCTGAACAAGAGCAGATATGTGTCGTATTACAAATTTGATGAAAGGCCGCTTAAGAGCAAAGACAAATCGGGGAACGTGACGCAGTATACGTATGATACTGTAGCGTTAACGTACACCGGGGGCTTGCTGCGCTCCAAGACGGTGGGCAGCACGACCATCAGCTACACCTATGACCACTGGCTGAATATTGCGGAGATAAACGACGGCGGAGAGATTACGAGCTACACGTACACCGGGAACAACCTTTTGCACACGAAGACGATGCCGGACGGGAAGACGATTACGTATGAATATGACAAGGCGAAGAATGTAGACAAGGTGACGGACTATTCCGGCAAGGTGACGAACTATTCTTATGACAATGCAAACCGGTTAGCGTTGGTTTGGGGAGATGGGGTTGACATATCGTATCAGTATTCGAACGCCCAGGGGTTAGTGAGCCGGGTGACGTATGGGTCGAGCAGCAATACGCAGGATTATACGTATAACAATGCAGGAGAGATTACACAGGTTACAAGAAAGATTGGTTCTAGCAGCGTGCCTTATAACTACGTTTATGATGACAACGGGAATCTGCTTCAGGAAACAGAAGACGGGGTTGTGGCCAATGCATATACGTATGATGAAGTAAACAGGCTGAAGACCTCGACGGACAAATTTGGCACAACGGCCACCTATGGTTTTAACGCAAACGGCAATATAACGTCAAAGGTAATGACATATGCACCGGCAACGAGTTACACGCTGACGAACGCAGGGGCAAGCTATGAGTTTACGAACATCAAATCACACAAGGTAACGATGATGTACAACGCGCAGAACCAGCTTCAAACGCGGTCGGAGTCTATCACCGGGACAACGGGAGGCGTGACAAAGTCGATGTCATCATCGGAATTGTTTACAGCGTATACGAACGACGGGTCGTTAAAGAGCAAAAAGGAAACGCTGGGAACGAATTTGCTGACAAAGAGCTATTGGTATAACGACCGGAGCCAAATGATTGCGTATAAAGAGAACAACGTGACGAAGGCGGAATATACGTATGACGCGGAAGGGTATCGCGCGTCGAAGACGGTGGGCGGCGTAACGACAAGGTTTTATTGGGACAGAGGGTTTACGGCAAACGAGTCCGACGGAACGAACTTTACCGCGAAGAACACCATTGGAGGCGGCGGGATTGTGTCAAGAAAGTTGGGCACGGCTACGCCGATGTATTTGATGAAAGACGTTCACGGTGACACGACAGCGGTTCTGCAAAGTGGCTCGACAGTGGGGACGTATGATTACGACGCGTTCGGCAAGCAGCTCACGAGCAGCGGGACGGCGGATAATCCGTATCGTTACTGTGGGGAGTATATCGACGGCGAGACAGGGTTTATTTACCTTAGAAACCGCTACTACGACCCGAGTATTGGGAGGTTTATCAGTGAGGACCCGTATTGGAACCCGGCGAATATGATTTATGGGGATAATGGCGAGCGGGGATTGCCTGATTTTGCGGCGATTGTGCAGAGTTCAAATTTGTATGTGTATTGCAGGAACAATCCGATTAATCGCGATGATATTTGGGGGTTGTATGATAGAGATAAGGCGGTAAGGTTTGCGAAAACATATTTTATTGAAAAAATATTTAGTAGTAATCATCCTTATTACCAAGGTCATGATTGCGCTAACTTTGTATCTTACTGTTTAAAAGCAGGTAAAGTGCAGCAAGATGATAATTGGTATATGAATTTTGTTATTGGTATAGCAGGAAAATATATTGGAAGTTGGTCCGCGAGTTGGACGGTTGCAAGTGAACAATACCGTATTTTTAGTGATCCAAGTTTTGGTTATAGTACCGGAAAATTTACAGTGTGGTCAGCATCAGGTGTAAAAATTGCGGCAAAATATCAAAATGTTCGCCCTGGCGATTTACTATATTTCTGTGATGAAAATGGTCAGCCAACTCATGCAACGATTATAACAGATGTAACGGAAACCGATATATATTATAACGCCCATTCAAATCAGCGGAATCACCAATCCCTAGCAGAGGTAATAGAAAATCCGGTTGTTATTATCAGAATGAATGACGATGCATAAAGGAGGTGTAAAGATTGAAATTTCGCGTGCTTATAATTATTTCTGTTCTCGTTTTACTAATTATTTTATGTTATACACTTTATATTCCAACTCGACCTCATGGCATGTCACCCGAAGAAACAGTAAACTATTATTTTGAGCAATATAACGATAAGAACATAAAAAAAATAAATTCTATAACCCATCCATCCCATAGATCAAATGGAGCAGAATTGGATTTTAATAAATTAATATCGGTAAAGGTTATTAATTTACAAGAAGAAAAAGATTCAAACAAAATTTTCTTTGATTATAAAGAAGTTTATAGTTCCCCACCTTATCAGGTATCTATGGTAAGAGCAAAATATGATATACAATTTAAGGGTGAGTTTGGTTCAACCACTCGCAGTGGAATAAATGAAACAAATTTTTATTTAATAAAAAAACACGAGGACTCAGATTGGCTTATTGTTAGCATGGGGCTTGGTTAAGGGGACGCTGCCTAATTGTAACTTGATAAACACATTAAAAATTATTCTTTGGATGAACAAAGAACACAATAGGGTAGTCGTTAGACTACCCTATTGTTTCTATTATAGCCCCGATAAAAGATCATTCTCATTGAAAAGTAACATTGATTCCAATTGACATTTCATTATATAATTAGTATAATTATAGCAACGATTTACCACTGGCTGAATATTGCGGAGATAAACGACGGCGGAGAGATTACGAGCTACACGTACACCGGGAACAACCTTTTGCACACGAAGACGATGCCGGACGGGAAGACGATTACGTATGAATATGACAAGGCGAAGAATGTAGACAAGGTGACGGACTATTCCGGCAAGGTGACGAACTATTCTTATGACAATGCAAACCGGTTAGCGTTGGTTTGGGGAGATGGGGTTGACATATCGTATCAGTATTCGAACGCCCAGGGGTTAGTGAGCCGGGTGACGTATGGGTCGAGCAGCAATACGCAGGATTATACGTATAACAATGCAGGAGAGATTACACAGGTTACAAGAAAGATTGGTTCTAGCAGCGTGCCTTATAACTACGTTTATGATGACAACGGGAATCTGCTTCAGGAAACAGAAGACGGGGTTGTGGCCAATGCATATACGTATGATGAAGTAAACAGGCTGAAGACCTCGACGGACAAATTTGGCACAACGGCCACCTATGGTTTTAACGCAAACGGCAATATAACGTCAAAGGTAATGACATATGCACCGGCAACGAGTTACACGCTGACGAACGCAGGGGCAAGCTATGAGTTTACGAACATCAAATCACACAAGGTAACGATGATGTACAACGCGCAGAACCAGCTTCAAACGCGGTCGGAGTCTATCACCGGGACAACGGGAGGCGTGACAAAGTCGATGTCATCATCGGAATTGTTTACAGCGTATACGAACGACGGGTCGTTAAAGAGCAAAAAGGAAACGCTGGGAACGAATTTGCTGACAAAGAGCTATTGGTATAACGACCGGAGCCAAATGATTGCGTATAAAGAGAACAACGTGACGAAGGCGGAATATACGTATGACGCGGAAGGGTATCGCGCGTCGAAGACGGTGGGCGGCGTAACGACAAGGTTTTATTGGGACAGAGGGTTTACGGCAAACGAGTCCGACGGAACGAACTTTACCGCGAAGAACACCATTGGAGGCGGCGGGATTGTGTCAAGAAAGTTGGGCACGGCTACGCCGATGTATTTGATGAAAGACGTTCACGGTGACACGACAGCGGTTCTGCAAAGTGGCTCGACAGTGGGGACGTATGATTACGACGCGTTCGGCAAGCAGCTCACGAGCAGCGGGACGGCGGATAATCCGTATCGTTACTGTGGGGAGTATATCGACGGCGAGACAGGGTTTATTTACCTTAGAAACCGCTACTACGACCCGAGTATTGGGAGGTTTATCAGTGAGGACCCGTATTGGAACCCGGCGAATATGATTTATGGGGATAACGACACGTCAGAATTTAAATATTTAATAGACGAAACACAAGAAGTTATCCAAAATAAACTTACTCCCTGTATTAATCAAGATGATGATGACCAACAATTAAAAACGGATTTTTTCGAAATAAAATATGATGTTCCCGTAACATCCGTTTAAAACCTTAGCATATATAATATAAAAAAGCAGCCAGATCTAAAATCAATAAGACAAAGCTCTAACTTATATGTTTATTGTATGAATAATCCAATACGCAATTTTGATCCAGCTGGCAAAAGTGCAACTGTGATTGCGGGCGCTATATATGTGGTAACTGCTGTAGTTACAGTCGCTATTGTTTTTGCTGCTGAGCATACAAAATTAAATGGAAGCAAAAGTAGAACTAATGATAAACATACGAAACCAAGGCCTGGACGGCAAACGGAAAAGAAAAAACAAAAACAAAATTGGAAATCAAGAAGGTGAGCAAATGAATGATTATTTAAAGCTTTTAGAAATGTTAAAATCATCCCAAAGGTTGGTGTCCGTTTTTTCTGATATAGAGGAACCTTCCACATGTTCTGTTGGGTATATTCATCAATTTGATGAATGCTGGATGGCGATGGCGCATATTACACCGGAAGGATTTGAAGACGGATATATTTTTCGCAAAATAGAGAATATTTTTCGGATTGACTTTGACGGGGTATACGAAAAAAAAGTAGAATATTTACAGAATCAAAATCTGAAAAAACATGAGCAATTGAATTTATGCAGTGAAAAAGGTATTTTTGTTGCGGCTATGAATGAAGCGATGAGAACAAAAAAAATGATGGCGATAAATGTTTTAGGCGGTGATGATGTTATTGGTTCCGTTTACTCTATATCAGAATCATTTGTAACAATGCAAAAATTTACAGACTTTGGGGATGAGGATGGTTTAACTGTTATTCCACTTGAAGTTATTACAAAATTTAATTATGATAACTTAGATTTAAGGAGTATAAACTGCCTGAATAAGTATAAAAAGGACAGTTCTAATAACGGCACTTTGAAAGCAAAGAACTGATTACAGACATATTGATGGTGAGTCACGATGCAAAGGGGCGATTCTATTATTTTAACAAAGAGAAGTTAAGTTATTTTATTTGAATCACCCCTCGCGTCCTTTGGTTTGCGTTCAAAAATGATGATAGTTTATTTATAGTGGCGGGATTGTATTTAAAGGGATTTTTCGGCAACAGAATGAATATTCGAACGCTCAGGGGCTTACGAGCCGTGCGTCGAAGACGGTGGGCCTCGTAACCACTCACTATTATTGGGACAGGGGCTATACGGTAAACGAGTCTAAAGGGACGTCGTTTACGGCAAAGAACACCATTGGCAATGGTGGGATTGTGTCAAGAAAGGTGGGCACAGCGGCGCCGCTGTATTTGATGAAAGACGTTCACGGTGACACGACGGCGGTTCTGCAAAACGGCGCGACTGTGAGGACGTATGATTACGACGTGTTCGGCAAGCAGCTCACGAACAGTGGGACGGCGGATAATCCGTATCGTTACTGCGGGGAGTATATCGACGGCGAGACAGGGTTTATTTACCTTAGGAACC
>ERZ773108.485-NODE-485-length-44286-cov-5.884877_pt1 | contig 44286 bp, 53 predicted proteins | sample MGYA00580570_ERZ773108 | MGnify/ENA primary metagenome ERZ773108 (study PRJEB29015, sample SAMEA2737840) | human gut metagenome | biome: human gut; feature: human-associated habitat; material: faeces | place: China | collected 2012 ...
TGGCAAAGAAACCGGTCCTCATTTTTTCTCCGGAGGGAATTTTCCAGAAACAATTTATATTTTCCTCCGGTGTGTTATGTGGTGTTTAGAGGGGTTTACAGGTTTTACAGGTTAAGTTGTTGGTTTGGTAAGTTTCTGGTTACTTTTTATCATATGGTTTATCTCCTTTCGCCTACAAAAGGTAGGTCATTCATCCTGTAAACTCTTCTAAAGACCACATAAACTATTCTATAACTAAATGAGAGGAGGTTGTAAGTATGGCTAAAGTTAAGAAAACTGGTAGTACTCGTAAGATAAGACCAGCTATAACGCCCGAAGCTAGAGAGAATCAGATGATTTCACTTGCTATGGATTGTGCTGAGCAACAGCTTTTAGATGGAACAGCTTCTTCTCAGGTGATAACACATTTCTTAAAGCTTGGTACTGAGCGAGAACGACTTGAAAGAGAGAAACTTGAAAAGGAGAATGAACTTCTTAGAGCTAAAACTGAAGCTATCGAATCTGGTGAAGAAATGAAAGGCCTGTATGAAGATGCTATCCGAGCGATGCGGAATTATGCAGGACAAGGTGAACCGGATGAGTATTAGGACATATTCTGAGTTGATAAAATTACCAACCTTTGAAGAAAGGTATAAGTATCTCCGACTTGGTGAACAAGTTGGTGTGGGTACTTTCGGATTTGATCGTTGGTTAAATCAAGCATTCTATAAATCTAAAGAATGGCTTGCAATAAGAGACCATGTTATATTCCGAGACAATGGTTGTGATCTTGGAATTGAAGGTCGTGAGATACATGGACGAGTTTTAATTCATCATATGAATCCTATAACAAAAGAGGATCTAATGAATAGAAGCGAGTCCCTTTTAAATCCAGAGTATCTTATAACGACAATGAAACTTACGCATGACGCTATTCATTATAGCGATGAGAGTATATTGATTAGTGAGCCAACGATAAGGACAAAGAATGACACTTGTCCATGGCGTCATGACTAATAAGAAAGGGGAACATAACTGTGGAAAGTATACTTACTTCTATAAAACTGTTACTTGGGATAACTGAAGATTACGAACACTTCGATAATCAGATAGTTACCCATATAAACTCGGTTCTTATGGTTCTTACACAGCTGGGTGTTGGTCCGCCTGAAGGATTCATCGTGAAAGACAAGTCAGACACATGGAATGAGTTTATTCCTGACGGAAAGAATCTTGAACTGATAAAGTCCTATGTTCATCTTAAAGTTAAATTACTTTTTGATCCACCGTCTAGTTCTGTTGTTATGGAAAGCATGAATCGTATAATTAGCGAATTTGAATGGCGAATTAATGCAGCAGCAGAATCTAGCACACAGGAGGTGAACGAAGATGAGTCAAAATGAACTTTATCATCATGGTGTTCTCGGTATGAAATGGGGCGTCCGGAGATACCAGAACAAAGATGGATCGTTAACATCTCATGGTCAGAAACGATATGCCAGAGATGCTCGAGAAAAAGGTTACGATCAGCATGACGAATCAAGTGGTGTTCGGTATAAGAAAACCAAAAAAGGTAGAGACACACTAAAAGTCGATGCCCATAGATATGTTAAAGAAGACATGGAGCGTTCGAAGCGTCTCACAGACGCCAGCAACACAATGGTCAGTCAGCTTAAGAACGCTAATGAAAGAAGTATTAAAAACAATCCAGCCCCAAAAATGGATCTTAGTCACATGACTGACAAAGAAATGAGAGACAGAATTAATCGTGCATATCTCGAGAAACAATATAACGATATATTCAATCCAAAGAATGAATCTAAAGGGCGTGAGCATGTTAGTAGGATTCTCGACAATGCAGGGACAGCTCTCACATTAACAAGTTCAGCATTGGGTATCGCTTTAGCTATAAAAGAGTTAAAGGGTTAGATGCCTATGGAACTATATCATTATGGAATAAAAGGTCAGAAATGGGGCGTCCGGAGATACCAATTCGCTGATGGTTCATATACACCGGCTGGCAAGAAGCGATATCAGAATACTCAAAGTCAGAGTAATGTTAAGCACACGACTTCCTTGATAAATATGAAAGTTAATGAGTTAACGCGCACCATGGCAACTCAAGTTACTGGAAAACAATATGTTGATACATGTTTGAAGAAAGGTACAACCTTTTCAAGAATCCAGACATCTAAAGACTTTGAGAACTTTGCTTTCTATGCCACATATAAAAAGCATGACGTTGATGAATATCTAGGTCTCTTTGGTAAAAACCTTATGAGTAGGGCAGACACCGAGGCTAGACGAGCTGAGAAACAGGCTAATATCTCAGGTAACGAGACTGATTTAGCTACTGCAAGACAGCTTCGTAACAAATCTGATGGCATGAAAGTTTACCAACTCAAAATCGATGCTACAAAGAAACTTAAGGTTCCATCTGACGAGAATGCTGGACATATTACTGCCAATCTTCTTAAGGAGCCAGATTTCAAAAAGAACGTGTCGACATCAATAGAAGATTCAAAAGCGAAGATGCGACGTCCAACTCAGCAGATCTTATTTAAACAAGCTCAAAATGCTTTGAATAAAGATCCAAGTAAGATGACTAAATCAGAGAAGGTGGCTATATATAAAGCATTAAACCTTTCTCTAACAAACCATAATCCTCAGGAAATCGCAGCACAGAATCGATTCTATTCAGAGTTGAAGAAGAAGGGATATAATGCATTACTTGATTATAATGATAAGGAATATTCAAGCTATCATGCTAAAAGACCTATGATTGTGTTTGATACTGATTCGGTTAGATTACAGTCGGTAACAGAGACCAATCCAAAAGTAGTGGATAGGTTGTATAGACGATATAATGCTGAACGAATGGCTAAAGAAGTTTCGGCTAACACGTTAGGCTATGTATCAAAATTCGGCACTAAGAGTTTGTCTGAGTGCGATTCTTATGTTCGAAGAAAAACAGAGAGATATTTAAGTTAAAGGAGAACAATTATGGCTTTATCAAACACTGCCACGCCAAAATATTACGGCATGTTTCGTGAAGCCGTAATAAGAGGAGAAATTCCGGTATGCGAAGAAATTTCCATGGAGATGAATCGAATAGATGCTTTAATTGATAACCCTGGGGTTTGGTATGATGACCAAGCAATTCAGGGTTTTATTAATTATTGTGAGAACGAGCTTACACTAACAAACGGTGAGGATCTTCATTTATTAGATTCATTTAAACTATGGGCCGAACAGATTTTCGGTTGGTATTACTTCGTTGAGAGAAGTATTTACGAACCAAATCCAGATGGTCATGGCGGACATTATGTTAAGAAAACAATCAAAAAAAGATTGATTAACAAACAGTATCTCATAGTTGCTCGAGGTGCTGCTAAATCAATGTATGCTTCATGTATTCAAAACTATTTCTTGAATGTCGATACAGCAACAACTCATCAGGTTACTACAGCCCCAACAATGGCTCAGGCCGAAGAAGTTATGTCTCCAATAAGAACAGCCATAACACGATCAAGAGGACCGTTGTATAAGTTTCTTACAGAAGGGTCTCTTCAGAACACAACAGGTAATAAAGCAAACCGGGTTAAGTTGGCTTCGACTAAGAAAGGAATTCAGAATTTTCTGACTGGTTCCTTACTTGAAGTTAGACCTATGTCAATTGATAAGCTTCAGGGTCTTCGAGTTAAAGTTGCAACTGTCGACGAGTGGTTATCTGGTGACATCAGAGAAGATGTTATCGGCGCTCTTGAACAGGGTGCTGCAAAAGAACAGGGCGGAGGAAGTAACGACGACTACCTTATAGTAGCAATCTCTTCTGAAGGTACAGTTCGTAACGGAAGTGGCGACACAATCAAAATGGAGTTAATGAAGATACTCAAGGGTGAGTACAATGCTCCCCATACATCTATCTTCTGGTATAAGCTTGACTCCATTGATGAGGTTAGCGATCCAGCCATGTGGCTTAAAGCGAATCCTAACCTTGATAAAACGGTAACGTATGAAACTTATCAGGATGCAGTCGAAAGAGCTGAACAGGCTCCCGCGACAAGAAACGATATTCTTGCAAAGCGTTTTGGCATTCCTATGGAAGGTTACACTTATTACTTTACATATGAAGAAACATTACCACATAGACGAAGAGAATATTGGCAGTTGCCTTGCGCTTTAGGTGCCGACATGTCTCAGGGTGATGATTTCTGTTCCTTCGTATTTCTGTTCCCATTATCGAATGGGTCTTTTGGTGTAAAGACAAGAAACTACATAACCGAGTTGACATTAAACAAACTTCCATCAGCTATGCGATTCAAATACGAAGAGTTTATGAAAGAAGGAAGCTTAATCGTTATGGATGGCAACATTCTCGATATGATGCAGGTCTATGAGGATCTTGATAACCATATTGCAGAGGTTGGATATGATGTACGATGCTTCGGATACGACCCATATAATGCTCGAGAGTTTGTAGAACGATGGGAACGAGAGAATGGTCCATTCGGAATTGTGAAAGTCATCCAGGGGGCTAAGACAGAATCTGTTCCTTTAGGTGAACTGAAAAAACTGTCTGAAGAAAGAATGCTCTTGTTTGACGAAGATCTCATGACGTTTACCATGGGTAACTGTATCGTCATGGAAGACACAAATGGTAACCGTAAATTATTGAAGAAACGTTACGACGCAAAGATTGATGCGGTAGCTGCTATGATGGATGCGTTTGTCGCGTTCAAGATTAATAGAGAATCATTTGAGTAAAGGAGGAAATCGATGGAAGACAATTATTTAAGTCATCACGGAGTCAAAGGTATGAAGTGGGGTAAGCGTAAAAACTACTACGGACAATCTGGGGATAAATTCAAGGCAAGCAATGGAGTAACAGTTGGGGGCTCCGAAAAACGTAGGGGTTGCTGCTTTTAGAAAAGTACAGGGCACTAAAGCAGGAGGAGCAGCTTTAAACGGTATGGCTAAAATGAATACTGCATTCTATGGTCGCAAAAACAAAGCACAGTGGCGGCGTGTAGAGAACCAGGTTCGTAAGGAGAATCAAGCCGTTAGGGAAGCTAATCAAGCTCATAAAAATGCATTGAATAAAACTTACGAAGAGATAAATAAGAAGACATCTTTTGGCGAAAAGCTTTTGTATAACAGTGCGACGAGAAAGAAAGCTGCTAAATACGTCGTTGATAATAATATGTCCATGAAAGAAGCACGTAAAAAAGCTAACAAACAAGCTCTTAGAAACACAGCAGCATTTATTGGAGCATACGGTGGAATTAAAGTTGCAGCACAATACAAGATGAATCACTAAAGGGGGATTATCATGGAATTAAAAGAAACTGTCGAACTTATGAATAGTTCGGATTACAAAGAGAGATTCAAAGCCGAGTATCTTCAGGCAAAGATTCGGTATGACAAATTACATAAGATGCTCATTAAATGGGATGCTGGAACACTCGATTTCACTCCAAAATGTACTAAAGCATTGCTTCTCGAACAGAAGCGATATATGGGTGAATATATTCGTTGCTTGCAGGTTAGAGCTGAAGTAGAAGGAATAGAACTTGAATAGTTTGAAAGCGGCAAATCTATAGAGTGAAAACCGAGAGGTGACGGCGAGTAGCTCTCTGTCGCTTAACCATAAAAGGAGAAAATCAAAATGGAAATTAATATTGGCTCAAGGCTTAAACACGCCTTTAACGCTTTTATGAATCGAGACCCAACATATACGCCAACCGGATCTAGTTATTCAATAAGACCTGATAGACCCAGACTTTCTCGAGGGAATGAAAGATCTATCGTTACATCAGTCTTTAACCGTATAGCTTTAGATGTGGCTAGTATCGACATTAAGCATTGTCGGTTAGACGAAAACGGAAGGTATGTTGAAGACATAGATTCAGGGTTAAATAATTGCCTCGATCTCGAAGCGAACTTAGATCAGACAGGTCGAGCATTTATTCAGGATGTTGTTATGTCTATGTTGGATGAAGGTTGCGTTGCAATTGTTCCGGTGGATACAACACTTAATCCTAAGATTACTAATTCTTATGACATATTATCAATGAGGACCGGTAAGATACTTGATTGGTATCCAGCTCATGTGAGGGTGCGATTATATAATGATCAGACTGGTGATAAAGAAGACATTCTTCTGCCAAAAAGTCAGGTTGCTATTATAGAAAATCCGTTATATGCAGTTGTCAATGAATATAACTCAACTGCGCAAAGATTGATAAGAAAGCTTAGTTTATTGGATGTGACAGATGAACAAACGGCGTCCGGTAAATTAGACTTGATTATACAGTTACCATATGTTGTTAAAACTGATGCTCGACGAGAACAGGCTAATCGACGACGAAAAGAGATCGAAGAGCAGCTGACTGGTTCTAAGTATGGTATTGCATATATTGATGGAACCGAAAAGGTCACTCAGTTAAATCGTTCGTTAGAGAACAACCTTCTCAAACAAATCGAGTATCTCGCTGAAATGATGTATAGCCAATTAGGAATTACGCAAGAGATTCTTAATGGCACCGCCGATGAAAAGACGATGCTGAATTATAACAATCGTACTGTCGAGCCTATTGTGTCAGCAATAGTCGATGAAATGAAACGAAAGTTCCTCACAAAAACAGCTCGATCACAAAGACAAACAATTACTTTCTTTAGAGACCCATTTAGACTTGTTCCTGTTAACGACATTGCTGAAATAGCAGATAAGTTTACTAGAAATGAGATCATGACCTCTAACGAAATTAGACAGATTGTCGGTATGAAACCATCAGACGATCCGAAAGCCGATGAACTTATCAACAGTAACATAAGTAAGCCTGATGAGACGATGCAACCAACCGACGAAGAATCTCAATATTATAAAGAAGGAGGAGAAAGTCAAAATGGCTAAATTTGATTTTAGCGGATGGGCAACCAGAAATGACTTGCTCTGCGCTGATGGTCGAACCATTCGAAAAAATGCGTTTAAAGACAACGATGGATGCGAAGTCCCGTTGGTCTGGAACCACGAACATAATAATCCCGACGCAGTTCTTGGACATGCTTTACTCGAGAATCGTGATGATGGCGTTTATGCCTACGGTGTGTTTAACGACACTGAACAGGGTAAAACTGCCAAGAAACTTGTACAGAATGGTGATGTTAAATCTTTATCTATCTGGGCTAATCAGCTTAAACAGATGGGCGGAGATGTGATACATGGAAACATTAGAGAGCTTAGTTTAGTTCTCGCAGGAGCAAATCCTGGAGCATATATTGATTTCGCTATGGCTCACAGTGCTGATGAAGAGAATACTCTTTATGCATCTTATGATGAGAACATCATGCTCTATCATTCAGACGAACCAAAGAGTGAAGAGAAAGGAGATAAGAAGATGGACGATCAGAACAAGAAACCTGAAGAATCCGGAAGTGACAAGACTGTTCAGGAAGTTATTGATTCCATGAATGAAGAACAGAAAACCGTAATGTATGCATTAGTTGGTCAGGCATTAGATGATGCCGGTGAATCTGCCGATGATAATAAAGAAGGAGATGAGGAAGAAATGAAGCATAATGTATTTGACAAAGAAGAAATGCAGCAGACAAATGTACTTAGCCATTCCGATGAGGAAGCTATTGTTGAACTTGCGAAACAGAGCAATGTTGGTAGCTTAAAGATGGCTATGCAGATTTACGCTGAGGAGAATGGCGGTAATCTCGCGCACGGTGTATTCACTGATGCTGATACTGAGAAATTATTCCCAGAGTACGAGCTGCTTAAGAAAGGTGAACCTGAGACACTGGAAAGAGACCAGAGCTGGATCGCAGCAGCAATCTCTAAGATCCATAAATCTCCATATAGTCGTATTCGTACAAGACAGGCGGATGCTCGAATTGCTGAGCTGAAAGCTAAGGGTTATCAGAAGAAAGGTAACTACAAACAGAACATGGCGGATATCAAGATGATCGGAAGAACAACTGATCCTCAGACTATCTACATAAAAGATGATATGCATCGGGATGATATTATTGATATCACAGATTTCGATGTTGTAGCATACCAGTGGAAATTAATGCGTCACATCCTGGACGAAACTCTTGCTATGGCTGCACTGGTTGGTGACGGTCGTGAAGAAGGCGATCCAGACAAGATCCATGAAGATCACATTCGTTCAATCTGGCATGATGATGATCTGTATTGTATCCATCAGGATGTAGACTTTGAAGCAGCTAAGACTAAACTTCAGGGTACTAACACTGTCGCAAACTTCAGTGAGAACTACATCAAAGCTGAGGCTATGATTGAAGCAGCTTTATATTCTCGTGAGAAATTCAAAGGTTCTGGAACACCAGATCTTTACTGCACACCACATCTGTTAAATGTAATGCTTTTGGCCCGTGACTTAAATGGTCGTAGAATTTACGATTCTAAGGCTGACCTTGCAGCAGCACTTAACGTTGGTGAAATTCATACTGTAGAGCAGTTTGAAGGACTTCAGAGAGAAACATCTGACGGTCATAAGAAAGGTCTTCTTGGTCTGTTTGTAAATCTTGCTGACTATCAGTTCGGTTCCACAAAGGGTGGAGAGATTACTAAATTCGAAGACTTCGACATGGACTTCAACAGATATAAATATATGTTGGAGACACGTCTGTCAGGTTCCCTTATTAAACTGTATTCTGCAATCGCTCTTGAAGAGCCAATTAGCTAATAAGTAAAAGGAGGATATTGTAATGGATAGAATTTTTCATCATGATGATACAATGTATGAAGCAGCAACCAAGGTTTATGTAAAATCCGACGGTTATGCATACTTGGAAGAAGGTTTCAAAACAAAGGTTCCAGCTGATGTTCTGGAAGACCTGTTTGTTAGAGGACTGATTATTGTTGATACAGGAGTAATGTATAAACCTATCAGTTTCAAAGTTGTAAGCAAGGTTGCTACAGTTACCTATGCTAAGACTAACGGAACCACAGCCACACAGGCTGATCTTGCCACAGCTAAATCTGCCTAGGTGAAATATTATGAGCAAATGGTTTGGTAAAATCGGCTATGCAGTAACAGGCGAAACAGAGCCTGGTGTGTGGGAAGATACTATTGTCGTGAGAGATTACTATGGAGATCTGATTAGCGATAGACGCAAACGTCAGTCGTCGGGTAACGTTAACGATGATATTAATCTTGCAAATGCTATCAGCATTATAGCCGATCCATTTGCTATAGAGAATTGTTCGCACATGGCATATGCTGAGATAATGGGTGCTAAATGGAAGATTACCGAAGTCGAAGTTCAGTACCCTAAATTGATTCTTACAATAGGGGGTGTCTACAATGGGAACACGGCTTGAAATTCAGAGTAAGCTAGAGGAGTTGCTTGGTAGTAGACAGGTTTATTACCAGCCTCCTGAATCCGTCAAAATGGAGTATCCAGCTATTGTATACTCCAAAAGTAATATTAGGACTACTAATGCAAATGATGCTAAGTATTCCAAAATCAATAGATATAATATAACAGTCATATCCAAGAAACCCGACGATCCAGTTCTTGATAAGTTGTTAGGTTTACAGTATTGCTCTTATGACAGGCATTACAAATCTGATAATCTTAATCATGATACATTTAGTCTATATTTTTAAAGGAGGGCAAATAAATGGCTACTCAGAGATTAACATGGGACGATGCCGGTAAAAGACTTTATGAAACCGGTGTAAAACAGGGAGTTCTTTACCCACAGGACGATAACGGCACATACCCAAAAGGCGTAGCTTGGAATGGTCTTACAGCTGTAACTGAATCTCCAGAGGGAGCAGAACCTACTCCATTATATGCTGATGATATTAAGTATTTGAATCTTCTTTCTACAGAGGAATTCAAAGCCACTGTTGAAGCTTATACATATCCGGACGAATTTGCAGAATGCGACGGTTCTGGATCTCTTGTTGAAGGTGTTACTATCGGTCAGCAGGATCGTAAGACATTCGGTCTTAGTTACAGAACTTCACTCGGTAACGATGTTAAAGGTAATGAATATGGTTACAAGCTTCATATTGTATACGGTTGTCTTGCTGCTCCATCCGAGAAAGCATATGCTACTGTAAATGATTCACCAGAAGCTATCACTTTCTCTTGGGAAGTATCAACTACACCTGTTAATGTAACAGGATTCAAACCTACAGCATCTCTTGTTCTTAATTCTGTTAAACTTGGTGCAGCTAAGATGAAAGCTATTGAGGACGTTCTGTACGGTAGTTCAACAGCAGAAGCTCGCTTACCATTACCAGATGAAATTAAGTCTATTATCGAAGGCGCTGCGGCGTAAATTAAATACCATTAGGACCCTGTCTATGTAGGCGGGGTCTTTTTGTTTCTAAAAATGAAAGGAGAAAAACTATGTTAAAGAAGGAAATCACTTACACAGATTATAACGGTGTTGAAAGAACGGAAAACTTTTATTTCAATCTCAGCCAGGCAGAAGTCATGGAAATGGAAATGAGTATAACTGGTGGCTTCTCGGATATGGTTCGGAGAATTGTAGAGACACAGGATGTGCCATCAATTATTAAAATCTTTAAAGAGCTCATCCTTAAAGCTTATGGCGAGAAATCTCCTGATGGTAAACGTTTTATTAAATCTAAAGAACTTTCAACAGCGTTTTCTCAGACTGAAGCATACTCTAAGTTATTTATGGAGCTTGGTACGAATGCTGAAAAAGCAGCAGAGTTTGTGAATGGGATTAATCCGGCTGGTGCGGCAGAAGCTGTAAATCAGTCTAATACTCCAATTCCTATCAATCAGGCACAGGAATAAATATGAAAACAATGGAGGATGAGTAATGCTTACTATAACAATACCGGCTACTGAATCAGAACAATGGGATGAAATTAATGAAGAATTCGTCTATCAAACTGTTGAGAAAGAGCAGGTTTTGCACTTAGAACATTCACTCATCGCTCTTTCTAAGTGGGAGTCAAAATGGCATAAACCTTTTCTAACTGATAAGGAACTGACTCTTGACGAAACAATAGATTATATAAAATGCATGACACTTGACAAGAATATTGATCCTAAAGTGTACGACCGATTAACTCAATCAAATATTGCAGAAATTCGAGAATACATGAACGATCCAATGACAGCCACAACGTTTTCTAATCGAAGTGAGTCTAAAAATAACGGAGAGCAGACTACATCTGAACTTATTTATTATTGGATGATAGCCAACAATATTCCTGTTGAGTTTGAAAAATGGCATATTAAAAGACTCTTAACTTTGATACGTGTATGTAGTGTTAAAAATGCACCGCCGAAGAAAATGGGTCGAAAAGCAATTCTTAGACAAAATGCCGAGATAAATGCTGCTCGGCGAAAACAATTACATACTAAGGGGTGATAGATATGGCTACAGTAAGTAAAAAATGTATCAACCTTGTTAAAGAGTTTGAAGGTTGTAAATTAAAAGCCTACAAAGATGAAGTTGGGGTTTGGACCATCGGGTATGGTATTACAAACTCTGATAAGAGTATCACCAAAACAACTATCAAATCTGGACTTACGATTTCTCAAGCTACAGCAGAATCATGGCTTACTAAATCGTTGAACCAGAAGTATCTTCCTCTTGTAATGAAGTATAACAATACATATAAGTGGAACCAGAACGAAATCGACGCTTTAGTTTCATTTGCTTATAATATCGGCTCTATTAAGCAGTTAACTAACAATGGAACTCGAAGTAGAAAAGAGATTTCAACAGCTATGCTTAAGTATAACAAAGCTGGCGGTAAAGTATATCGCGGTCTTACTCGTCGTAGAGTTGCAGAACAGAAATTGTTCTTAACTCCTGTTAAAACTACTGAAAAGAAGACAGTAGAAAAAGACTACACAAAAGATAGAGTTACTGGTGTTAAATACTTTAGCACTCTTAAGAACAAAGATGTGAAATCTATTACAGAGTTCTTACATAACAGAGAAATTGGTGCTGGCAGCAATAACTTAGGTAAGATTGCAGCAGCCAATGCTGATAGCACAGAAGTTAAAAACGCGTTATTCACATTAGCGAAGAAAGGCTTACTCATTAAACCAGAAGGTTTGAATAAATGGAGTAAGTCGAAATAGGGAGGTGTTAGCGTGATAACTTTTAGACAAAAGGGCGACTTTTCTAAGGTGACTCATTACTTCGAAAAGCTTAAAGAAACTGCGAAGCTCGGTGTATTAGACAAATATGGCCGAGAAGGAGTGGCCGCCCTTGCGTCTGCTACACCGACAGAAACTGGTTTAACAGCCAGCTCGTGGAGCTATACGATAGAACGTCAAAATGGATCTGTTGCTATAGTCTTTGAAAATTCAAACATTAATAAAGGAGTCCCTATTGCTATTATTTTGCAGTATGGACACGGAACTGGAACTGGTGGATGGGTTCAGGGTCGAGATTATATTAATCCGGCCATTCAACCTATCTTTGATAAGATGGCTGACGAAGCTTGGAAGGAGGTTACTAAGATATGAGTACGACTGTCGATAGCAGAGTTGTTGAGATGCGATTTGATAATAAGCAGTTTGAAAGCAACGTTCAGACCAGTATGTCAACTCTTGACAAATTGAAACAAAAGTTAAATCTATCTGGTGCCTCCAAAGGGCTAGAAGGACTTAATAGCGCAGCTAAGCGAGTTGATATGTCAGGTCTTGGGTCTGGAGTCGAGGCTGTAACTGCTAAATTCTCAGCATTACAAGTAATGAGTGTAACTGCTCTTGCTAACATTACAAACTCAGCGGTTAATGCCGGCAAGAATATCGTTTCCGCATTAACTATTGATCCTATTAAAGATGGTTTTACTGAGTATGAAACACAGATGAATGCAGTTCAGACAATCCTGGCAAACACTCAAAAAGAAGGTACAACTGTAAAAACAGTAAATGCAGCACTTGATGAATTAAATCATTATGCAGATAAGACTATTTACAATTTTACAGAGATGACCAGGAACATTGGTACGTTTACTGCGGCTGGTGTTAAGTTGGATACTTCAGTATCTGCTATTCAGGGTATTGCTAACTTGGCAGCGGTATCAGGTTCATCTTCACAGCAGGCATCAACTGCAATGTATCAGCTTTCTCAGGCTATTGCCTCAGGTACAGTCAAACTTATGGACTGGAACTCGGTCGTTAATGCTGGTATGGGTGGTCAGGTATTCCAGGACGCTCTTGTTCGTACATCTGAACATTTAAAAACCGGGGCGAAAGACGCTATCTCTGCTAAAGGATCGTTTAGAGAGTCCTTACAAACAGGATGGCTTACTACTGAAGTTCTTACTCAAACCCTCGACCAGTTTGCGACAGCGGCAGATACTCAGGAAGAATATGAAGCAGCTGTTAAGAAATTCGTTGACCAGGGATATTCTAAAAAGCAGGCTAAAGAAATGGCTGACATGGCTAGAACAGCTGGTCAAGCAGCCACAAAAGTTAAAACATTCAGTCAGTTAATTGATACAGTGAAAGAAGCTTTAGGCTCGGGATGGACTGAAACTTGGAGAACCATCGTTGGTGATTTTGAAGATGCTAAAACTTTATGGACTGATGTTTCTGACGCACTTAGTGGAATGATAAACAAATCAGCTGATGCTCGTAACAAGGTTGTTAAAGGTTGGGCTAGATTAGGTGGACGTACTGCCTTAATTGAATCATTTAAGAATGTATTCACAGCATTAGGTAAAGTAATAACGCCTATAGGTAAAGCGTTTAGAGAGATATTTCCAAGAACGACCGCAAAACAGTTATATGAAATTACAAAAAGTGTTAGAGATTTTACAAAAGGCTTAATTGTAAGTGATTCCACAGCTAAGAAAATACATAGTACATTCAAAGGCGTTTTTTCAGTTCTTGATGTTGGGTTAGATATTGTTAAGACACTTGGAAAAGGCTTATTTAGTCTTGTCGGAAATTTCAAAGGTTTAGGTAGTGGAATATTAACGGTAACTGGGCATATAGGAGATTTCTTATCTAAATTAAGTTCCTCAATTAAAGATGTTAATTTGTTTAATAAATCGTTTACATCAGGATTTGACACTAAAGTCTTTGATGGACTTATTGGGTTCTTTGAAGGTCTTTGGAATGTCATAGCTAAAGTTGGATCTTCTGTTGTCAAAACATTTGGATCTATCGGACAAGCTATATCTGATGCATTTGGTAAAGGTGACATTTTTGAAGTGCTGAACTCTGGCTTAATTGCTGGAATTTTACTTACTATCAAAAAATTCACTGGAACAATCGACGATGCTTTTGACGGTTTTGGTGGTGTGCTTGAAAACGTCACTGGTATATTAGACGATGTTCGAGGATGTTTCGAAGCTTACCAAAAACAGCTTAAAGCTGGAGCTTTACTTAAAATAGCATCGGCTATTGCTATACTGGCAGGATCACTATACTTAATATCTATGATTAATCCAGATTCAATGAATCAAGCGATAACTGCAATTACTGTTTTATTTACTGAATTAGTAGCAGCTATGGCAGCAATGAATAAGTGGGGTGGGTCGTCCAAACTGTTTGATACAACAGCCGTCAAAATGGTTGGAATGTCTGCGGCTATACTTATACTTGCTACAGCTTTGAAATCTTTATCTGGATTGAATTGGGATCAGCTAGCTGTTGGATTAACTGGCGTTTCAGTTCTTCTCTGGGAATTAGTAGCTGCTTCTGTAATTATGTCAGCAACTGGTTCAAAGATGATTAAAGGGTCTCTTGGTCTTATCGCATTAGCCGGCGCTATGAAGATATTAGCCTCGGCATGTAAAGATTTCTCAAAAATGAGTTGGGAAGACATAGGAAAAGGTTTAGCAGCAATCGGTGGTTTATTACTCGAGATATCAGCATTTACGAATATTGCTAGTTACGCTAAACACATTACACGTACTGGTCTTTCCATGATGTTAATTGCGGCATCTCTGAAGATACTCGCTTCCGTAATGGCTGATTTCGGAGGTATGGACTGGAACGCAATCGGAAAAGGTCTTGCTGGTATGGGCGGGGCTTTAGCAGAATTAGCAATAGCTATGAGACTGATACCAAATGGCGCTGTATTTAAAGCAACAGGTCTTGTTGTTGCGGCTGCTGCATTAAAAGTAATCGCTAGTGCATTAAATGATATCGGCGGTATGAGTCAAGAGAACGTTGGTAAAAGTCTAATCGCTATTGGAGTTGCTCTAGGCGAGTTAGCCATCGGTTTGAATCTTATGAAAGGAACACTTGGCGGTTCGGCGGCGTTATTAGTGGCTGCGTCATCGTTAGCAATTCTTGTTCCTGTAATAAAAACTCTAGGTAACATGAGTTGGACTGAAATAGGTAAAGGCTTACTGACTTTGGCTGGGGCATTTACTGTAATAGGAGTAGCTGGAGCTTTATTAGGCCCTATAGTTCCTACAATACTTGGTTTATCCGCAGCATTTGCATTACTCGGCGTTGGTATGGCTGGAATAGGTGTTGGATTGATTGGTATATCTGCCGGAATAACAGCATTAGCCGCAGCAGGAGCAGCTGGTGCAACAGCAATAGTCGCTGCATTAACGGTTATTGTTACAGGCATATTAGACCTTGTTCCTACAATTGCTAAGATAATTGGTAACGGTATTGTCGAAATTGCTAAGGTATTAGGAGAAGCTGCCCCACAATTAGCTGAGAGTTTCCTTAAGTTAATTTCAGAATCACTGAAAGCATTAGCTGAATATGCGCCGCAAATAGCAGATTCATTATTTGAATTACTCATAGGCGTAATAAACAGTCTTGCTGTACATACTCCTGAGCTAATTCAGGCTTTTGTTAATTTATTAGCTAAAGTCTTTGAAGGTGTTGCCGACGCATTAAATGGAATTGATACAGCTAATTTATTAAAAGGGATACTTGCTGTCGGAATGATGTCAGCTTTAGCTTATGCTCTGGCTGGTATAACTGCAATTATTCCATCAGCTATGGCTGGCTTACTTGGAGTTGGAGTTCTTATAGCTGAGATGTCTGCGATTTTAGCAGCAATCGGTGGATTGGCTCAAATACCAGGATTAAGTTGGCTTGTCGAAGAAGGCGGAAATTTTCTACAAAAAATAGGAACAGCAATTGGACAGTTTATTGGCGGTATAGCCGGAGGAGTTGCTAAAGGTTTCTCATCTAGCTTGCCAGAAATCGGAACAAATTTGTCGTCCTTTATGGAAAATCTGAAACCATTCATAGAAGGTGCTAAAACCATCGACAGTACCGTGATAGAGAGTGTAGATAACATTGTTAGTCTTCTTAGTAAGATAACAGGACAAAACATTCTTGAAGCTATATCGTCATTCATTACCGGAACGTCTTCGATGGAAACATTCAAAACACAGTTGGATGCATTTGGAGACGCTATAGTAAGCTTCTCACAAAAAGTTTCCGGTAATATAGATCCCGGATTTATAGAAGCCGCAGCTAATGCTGGGAAACTTTTAACAGAACTTCAATCTACAGTTGAACCAGATAATGGACTTTTTCAATTATTGGCTGGAGAAAAGAATCTCGGAGAGCTTGGCACGCAGGCTGTAGCTTTTGCAGATTCAATCAAAATGGTTGCTAAATCACTCTCTGGAATGAATGAAACAGACTTTACGAACGTGGAAGGTCTTGCCAATGCAGGCCAAGCTTTAGCTGATTTACAATCTATGGTTGAGCCGGCTAATGGTCTGTTACAGGCACTGAGTGGTTCACAAGATTTAAGCACTCTTGGTTCCCAGGCCATCGCATTTGTCAATTCAATGAAGAAAATCGCCGAGACTATTTCTACAATGGGTGAAACCGATTTCAGTAATATTGAAAGTTTAGCAAATGCAGGGCAAGCTTTAGCGGCACTTCAGTCTGCTGTTGCACCGGCAAATGGATTAATGCAAGCTTTAGCCGGTTCTCAAGATTTAAGCACCTTAGGTTATCAAGCTTCGATGTTTGCTTACTCTATTAAGTTGGTTGCTCAGGCAATTTCAGGAATGGGGGAAACGGACTTTACAAATCTTGAGAGTCTAGCTAATGTCGGTCAGGCATTCGCAGCACTTCAGTCTGCTGTAGCACCTGCTAATGGATTATTGCAAGCTCTAAGTGGATCACAAGATTTAAGTACGTTAGGCTATCAGGTGATTGCATTCGCAGGATCAATCAAAATGGTAGCTCAGGCTATCTCCGGACTCAAAGAAGCAGACTTTACGAATATTGAAAACTTAGCAAATGCTGGACAAGCACTAGCTGCGCTTCAGTCATCGGTTGAACCAGCTAACGGATTAATGCAAGTTTTAACCGGATCAGGAGACTTATCAACTTTAGGTATTCAGGCATCATCATTTGCTAAATCTCTTTCTATGATTTCGAAGTCATTAACTGGTGATAATGCTATTGATATGAGTGCTGTTGAAACTGCAACCCAAGCAGGTAAAATGTTATCAGCTCTTCAGAAAGCGTTACCGGAAGAACATTGGTTTGATGGTAAGATGAATCTTCAGCAGTTTGGAACTAAGATTTCAGCCTTCGGCACAGCCATGAAATCATTCGGCGATTCAGTAGCCGAAGTCGATACAAGTAAGATATCTCTGTCTATAACATTAGGTAGAAGAATTGCTGCCTTTGCTAAGAGTATTGTTGATTTAGATACATCCGGAATCAGCAACTTCAAGAAGGTAAAAGGTATCGGCGATGCTATTAAAGGTTATAACAATAAAGTTTCTGATATTGACACCGGGGTAGTCTCTAAGTCTATAACAGCAGCGAATAGACTTAAATCATTTGTTCGCGGATTATCTGGATTTGATAGTAGCTCCATAAGTAACTTTAAAGTTGGTAGTCTTGGTAAAGCTATTAAATCATATAGTGATTCAGTATCTGGGATGAATGTCAGTACAGTATCTAGTTCAATCACAGCAGCTAACAGACTTAAGTCATTCATTTCAAGTCTTGCTGGACTTGATACGAGTGGTGTCGGTAAGTTTAAATCTGCTATTTCTGAACTAGGTAAGACAAACGTTAGTCAGGTCGCTTCTGCGTTTAGTAAAGGCACAAGCAAAATTACAAGTGCTGGACGAAATCTTACTAAAGCATTATCCAGTGGAATTAAATCAAACTCCAGTTCTGTTAAATCAGCAGCTACAAGTATGGTTAGTTCTATGCAGAAATCCATCACAAGTAAAGCATCATCATTCACTTCATCTGGTGCTAAGTTAGCAACTAGCTTTGTTAAAGGTATAACGTCTAAGAAAGGTGCTGCTGTATCGGCGGCTAAAGCACTTGCTACTTCAGCAGCTTCAGCGTCAAAGACAGGTTATGGAACGATGTATGCAAATGGCGCTTATCTTGGTGCTGGGTTAATCTCAGGTGTTAGAGGTAAGATATCAGCAGCATATGCAGCAGGTTATGCTTTAGGTCAAGCTGCGGTAAGAGGTGAGAAAGATGGTCAGCATTCTAACTCACCATCAAAAGATACCATTAAAGCAGGTAAATGGCTTGGCGAAGGACTTGTTATAGGTACACAATCTATGACTAAGAAAGTATATAAAGCCGGTCATAGCATGGGACAAGCGGCAACACAGTCAATTTCATCTGCAATCTCGTCAGCAGCTAATTTGGTTGATAAGGTTGCTGAATCAACACCTACAATTCGTCCGGTAGTAGATTTATCTGATGTTAAGGATCAGGCGTCAACTATAGGAAGTTTATTTAGTAATCCTATGGTTTCGCCAACATCTAATATTAGAGCGATCAAGACATTAATGGACGAAAACAGTCAAAATGGAAATATTGATGATGTTGTATCTGCCATCAATAAGCTTCGTAAAGACATGGGTAATGTCGGTAATACTTATAATAGTATTAATGGCGTTACTTACGATGATGGAAGTGGTATCTCTGATGCAGTAGAAACTATATTTAGAGCAGCTAGAGTAGAAAGGAGGCGATAAGCTTGGCTGATGAAATGTATACTGTAGTTTTAGGTGATACTTTGTCCGAGATCGCCTGGAAGTACAATTCAACGTATAACTATGGATCTAATGCCATGGCTGCGGCCCAACGGTTAGGAGCGTTAAACGATATTGAGAACATTGATAAATTGTATATCGGTCAGGTTTTATCGCTCAAAAACACAAAAGGTAAGAAAATCAAGAAAAAGAAGAATAATTCTTTAACACCGAAAATAAGTCGCATGGGCATTCAGTCAAACTCTGAAAATACGGTGTTCGCTACTTGGCGATTTACTAGATCTCATGTGAAAGAATATCGATGTGTATGGTATTATTCTACAGGTGACGGTATTTGGTTTGTTGGTTCTGATTCTACTGAAACTAGAAAACAGTCAACTTATAACCCACCGTCTAATGCTACCAGCGTTAAATTCAACGTCAAAGCAATTTCCAAGACACATAAGGTTACAACAACCAAGAAAGTCAAAGGAAAGAAAAAGAAGACAACCAAAGAAGTGCATTATTGGACTGGTAAATGGTCTAAATCAAAGATCGTCCAATTCAGCAAAAGCCAAAAGCCAGACAAACCATCTGTACCATCGCTTGAAATGAATAAGTACAAATTAACAGCTAAAGTTGAAAACCTAGATACCAGTGTTAATAAACCAACAAAGATTGAATTCTATGTTGTTAAGAATAACAGTAGTAAAGTCTTCAAACAGAATAAGGCTAATGTTGTTCAAAGAACAGCTTCTTATTCGTGGAATGTTGATGCTGGCGGAAAGTACAAGGTTAAATGTCGAGCTATTCGTGAGATATATAAGAATAAGAAAGTTGTTAGCACTTTATACAGCGATTGGTCTGATTTCTCTTCTGAAGTAACGACTATACCTAATGCTCCAAAATCCATAACATCTTTGACGGCGACCTCCGCCACAGAAATTAAATGTGTGTGGTCCAAAGTATCAAACGTCACTGGGTATGAAGTGGAATATACCACCAATAAAGCATATTTTGATACGAATTCAGATAAGGTCTCAAGTAAGACTATAGAAGTTGGTACTACAGCAATAATTTCAGGTCTTGAAGATGGCGACGAATATTTCTTCAGAGTAAGGGCTGTAAATGAACAAGGGAGATCGGGATGGACTCCGATTAAATCTTGTAAGGTTGGTCAGAAACCAGCAGCGCCAACAACGTGGTCATCTTCCACAACAGCAATCGTCGGCGAGAAAGTAATTTTATATTGGGTACATAACACCAATGACGGCTCTAAAGCAACAAAAGCTGACTTAGAATTGCTTGTCAATGGTGTTGATAAAAGTCCGAAAGATTTTACTTATACTCCTAAAGACGAAGAAGAAGAAACGACTTATCAATATACCATAGATACGAATGCATATAGCGATGGAGCTACGGTTCAATGGCGAGTTAGAACTGCCGGTGTGACTGGAGTTTATGGCGATTGGTCAGTTCAAAGAACTATTGATATTTATGCTCCGCCAACGCTTGAATTACATTTAACAAATACTGATGATGAGGACATTGAAGCATTATCATCTTTCCCTTTGTATGTTAAAGGTATACCTGGACCACAGTCTCAATCTCCTATCGGTTACCATCTAACCGTTGTGTCTACAGAAGATTATGAGACCGAAGATCAGATAGGTAACGAGAAACTCGTAAGTGCGAACGAGGAAATATATTCGAAATACTTCGATATAAAGACTCAATTGATTGCTGAGTTATCTGCGAATAATATCGATCTCGAAAATGGTAAGACATATAAAGTTCACTGTATAGTTACTATGAATTCCGGATTGACTGCTGAGGCTGAATCAGAGTTTACTGTAGATTGGGTTGAAGAAGAGTATGGTCCTGATGCTGAGATTATTTATAACGAAGATACTTATTCATGTTCAATAAGACCGTATTGTTTTACCACTCCTGATGAATATTTTCCAGACGAAGAAATTCCTGCAACAACTGCTGATGAAACTACGGAAACACCAGCGGAGGATTCCGATAATGAAGAAGAAACTGTTAATGAGATTCTTGTAGAAGGTGTAACTCTTAGTGTATATCGTCGAGATTATAACGGTGAATTTATCGAGATAGCAACTGGACTTGATAACACAAGTAATATATATGTTACTGACCCTCATCCAGCTTTGGATTACGGAAGATATCGTGTTGTCGTTACGTCAAATGCGACAGGAGCAGTTAGCTATGTAGACCTCCCAGGGTATCCGATATCCGAATCTTCTGTAATTATTCAGTGGAATGAGTCATGGAATAACCTTATTACATCAGAAGTGAACGAGGGTGAAATTCCAGACGAACCAACATGGAGTGGATCGAGAGTAATTCTTCCATATAACATTGACGTATCTGACAAGAACGACATCGATGTATCCCTTGTTAAATATGTAGGTCGTAAACGCCCTGTGAGTTATTATGGTACTCAGCTTGGTGAGACAGCATCATGGAAGGTTGAAATACCTAAAAACGATGAGGAGACTTTGTATGCTTTAAGGCGTTTAGCAATCTGGACTGGTGATGTGTACGTACGTGAGCCATCCGGAACTGGGTATTGGGCAAATATATCTGTTTCTATGAGTCAGACCCATTGTCAATTAACAATACCAGTAACACTTGAAATTACGAGAGTTGAAGGAGGTGTTTGATATGCCTAATTGGGGCGAATCAATGCAACAAACCTTCGAGTATTATACGGTTGACCCAGGAACATGGCGAGACGATCAAAGAATAACAACAATTACAAAGAGTAGTGTAGAACGTGACAGCGACTCTGGGACGCTCGGTTCAGCTTCTATTGAGGCTACCGAGTCTCTCGGAGAATGCTACGTTCGTGTTTACCTTATAACAATTCAAAATGGAAAAAGAGAGAAACATCCGTTGGGAACATTTCTTGTCCAGACTCCATCCACATCGTTTGATGGTAAGGTTAAGAAAATTACAATGGACGCTTATACTCCGTTATTGGAACTTAAAGAGAATCCGCCGCCACTTGGATACTCAATACTTAAGAATGCGAATGTTATGGAGAACGCATATATTATTTCTCGAGAGCATATGAGAGCGCCTGTCGTAAAGACAACTAACTCTGAGAAATTATATAGTGATTTTGTTGCTAACACAGACGACACATGGTTAACATTTGTATCTGACCTGATAGCAAATGCTAAGTATCATCTTGATTTAGATGAGTTAGGTAGGCTTATATATTCTCCGGATCAGGACATTGAATCACTTCAGCCAGTGTGGACTTATGATGATGGAAACAGCTCAATTTTATATCCAGACATATCTATGGATCATGATTTATATGGTGTGCCAAATGTGGTTGAAGTAGTGTATTCCGGTAATGGCGCTAACTATAACATTCGAGTGGAGAATAACGACGAAAATAGTCCAACGTCAATAATCAATAGAGGACGAGAGATAATTTATCGAGACACCGATCCAGATTTAACTGGTGTTCCGACAAAGGCTCAACTTGAAGAATATGCCAAAAGACTTCTCAAGAGTCTATCCTCGGTCGAGTACACAATTTCATATTCACACGGATATTGTCCGGTCAGACTTGGTGATTGTGTACGACTTAATTATGAACGAGCTGGTATGAACGGCATTAAAGCTAAAGTAATAAAGCAGTCTATTGATTGTTCGTCTGGATGTAAAATAACTGAAACTGCAAAATTTACAGCAAAATTATGGGGGTGATGAATTATGAATCTATCTAGTGATCTGGTGGCTAAGTTCGTCGATGTCATGAAACAAGATAGTAAACGAGACACCGGAAGCATTGGACCCATTTATGGAACAATCGTAGAATATGGTGGTTCTAGGTATGTTAAACTGGATGGTTCTGATTCTTTAACCCCTATTGTGTCGGCAGTTGATGCTAAGCCTGGAGAAAGAGTTCTTGTTAATATTTTAAAGCATTCTGCTACAGTTATTGGTAACGTATCTTCTCCAGCAGCCAGAACAGATAGTGTTAAAGAGGTTGCTGACAAGGTTACTACTGTTGAAATAATCGTAGCTGATAAAGCAGATGTTAAAGATCTCCAAGCACAGTCGGGTAGGATTGATACTCTGGTTTCCGAGAATGTAACAATTCGAGAGAAAATTACAGCCAGTGAAGGCGAGATTGCTGATCTAAAATCGACGAATGTAACAATTACCGGGAAGCTTACTGCGGCAGAAGGCGAAATCCAGCAGTTAAAAACTGATAAGCTAGATGCCTCCACTGCTGAGATTACTTATGCGACAATTACTAATCTTAACGCTACGAACGCTCAGATTAATAATCTGTCAGCTACATATGGTAAGTTTGTCGATCTCACCACTGATAAATTTGAGGCTGTTGATGCAAGTATTGAGAACCTTAATGTAGATAACATATCCATCAAAGGACGACTTGACGTAAATGAAGCTGACATTAACACGCTAAATGCAAATAAAGCTAACATAGACGACCTTAATGCTGCCACAGCTAGGATTAGTACCCTTGAAGCAGGTAAGATCACAACTGATGAACTCATTGCTAAGAAGGCGGATATTGACCTTGCTAACGTTAATAACGCTTGGATTCAAAATGGAATCATTAAAGATGGTTCTATTGGCGAAGCAGCTATTCATGATGGTGCTATTACGAATGTTAAGATTGCAGATGCTACAATTGAAGCAGCGAAGATTAAGTCCATCAATGCTGACACAATCACTGCCGGTACGATTAAGACTGATAGGCTTATAATCACTGGTCCAGACGGACAAGACTCAATTGTTAAGGCTATTAACATAGCGAATGGTGTATCTGAGGCTGACGTAAATAGTCAGAAGATTCAGGCAGCTTCAATTGATGTTGTGGACTTATCTGCACTCAAGGCTACGATTGCTGGCTTTGATATGAACGGTAATGCTATTTATAGCGGTAAGGAATCCATTAAAGACCCTAATAGTGGGGTTTATATTTCTACCACTGGTATTGGGATGGGTGATGGTGCACTTACTGGTAAGGATGAATCTCCACTACAGGCTTATGCTGACGGAAGTTTCAAACTTACTGGTAAGAATTCATCGTTCGATTTTAATACTGTAACCGGTGAATTAAATATTGAGGCATCTAGCCTAAAAATCTCATCAAAGAGCGTTGCTACAAAAGATGATGTAGACGAGGTTCGAGATGAGATTACGACACTTATGACACTAAACTCAACAAGAGGAGTAACATTCAAAAACAACAAAGTATCTACTGTCTTGTATATTACGATATACCACGGTAAACAGCGTATAACCGACGCAGCAACGATGAAAGAAGTTTATGGCGAAAACGCGTATCTTCAGTGGAAATGGTTGCGCTTAGATGAGGCTGAATACGGTATTATATCTTCCTCTGATTCAAGATTTAGAGACGATGGATTTAAGTTTGTATTATCACCGGATGACGTAGATGCTCAAGTTTCATTTGAATGTGAATTAATAACTGACGATTAAGGAGGAAAATAATATGGCTATTAAAGCTACTGCTCAAACAACTATTATTGACGTAACCGACGCGTATTCGGTCATGCTTACAAGTGAGGCATATACATTTGTTGGCGGAACTGGTGGAGTTGGATCAGGACAGACTTGTGCAACAGAAGCTGTCGCATACTGTGGTACAAATCAGTGTGCTTCTGTATCAGTAAATGCGGCAGACATCGTTTGTCCAACGGGAATTACAGCTACTGTAGAAAATAGTGGTACATCAAAAGTTAAAATTACATTCAAAACAACAGCCACAGTAAATGCAGCATGCGAAGCAACAATTCCTGTCGTAGTTGATGGAATTACAATGAATAAGAAATTCTCATTCGCTGTTGCTAGAACAGGTAATACTGGAGCAACTGGTAAAGGTATTAAAGGAACTCCTGTGGCTGAATATGTTGGTTCCGCGTCTAATACAACCGTACCAACAAGCGGATGGTCTACAACTATCCCGAGTGTAACTCAGGGGCAGTATTTATGGACAAGGGTTACTACAACCTATACTGATAACACCACATCAGTAAGTTACTCTGTAGCTAAACAGGGTTCAACGGGAGCTACCGGTACAGTTGGTTCTCAGTGGTATTCAGGCACTGGTATCACTGGTACATCTACAACAGCAACGGCATTCACTGGCTCAGGTGTAGCCAATGCCCGTGTAAACGATATGTATCTTAACACATCAACTGGTTATACATATAAATGTACGGTTGGGGGTAATGCTCAGACAGCTAAATGGGTTTATGCCGGAAGCATCAAAGGTAATCAGGGAGATAAAGGAAATACTGGCGCAACAGGTAATGGTATTTCCAAAGCTGATATTACATATGCAGCATCATCCTCAAACACCTCAGCACCAACAAGTGGATGGCAGTCTACACCACCGTCAGTATCAGCGGGTCAGTATCTCTGGACAAAGACTGTATTTACTTATACAAACGGTGGAACTGCAACCCAATACAGTGTTGCCAAACAGGGAGCAACCGGTGCCGCCGGAGCAGACGCATTAACAGGTACAATCACGTTATCTAACGGTAATATATTCAAAAACAATACAGGATCTACAGTCCTTACAGCTCATGTATGGAAAGGATCTGTAGAACAGACTATTACAGATGCGGGCGTTTGTGGATCTCTCGGTTCGGTTAAATGGTACAAAGTTGGATCTGATACTGCTATCGCCACAGCTAAGTCCATTACCGTTTCGGCAGGCGATGTAACAAATACTGCGTCATATTATTTCCAGCTTGAGGGTTGATAAGGGGGTGTTAGTCTATGGCTGTAAAAGTTAGATGTAGTGTAACATTATATAAAGTCATAGACATTGACAAGGTAACCCGGTATTACTTACTTCAATCTTCAACTTTAGCGGCTCCGTCCAAACCAGCAGATGGGGCTGCTATTAGTAGTAAGTGGAGTAAGACTGAGCCGTCATATACCTCTGGCTCTACTATGACTTTATATTCTGTTGATCAGACAGTTATGAGCAATGGAGCGATTAAGTATTCTGAAGTCTCTAAATCTAGCAGCTATGAAGCAGCTAAGGAGGCTTATAATTTAGCCAATACTGCAAACAACACAGTGAATGGATTAAAAACTCGTGTTGACGATGCTTATACTGAAATCGAAAGCAATAAGACTGAAATCTCATTAAAAGCATCGCAAACTGAGGTTGCCACCCTTTCGAATAACTTAAACGCATACATAGATTCATCCACTACAATGATTCAAAACATCAACGGTTGGCAGTTTAACTTTAATAAGTTAATTAGAACTGATGAAGCTGATGTAGCTAATCATACTGATTACATCACACTTCAAAATGGAGATATCATCTTAGGTGAATCAGCGAGTGATTTAAAACTTAAAATTGGTAATGACGCAATTCAGTTTAAAGGAACTAGCGACGAAGAAGTTACCCCAGATCCGGATGCAACAGCATGGATCACAGGTCAGAAGTTTAATATTAACGAAGGAGAAATTCACACCACACTTAAAGTAGGTAACCTTCAATTTACCCCTAGACCTAATGGTAATTTCAGTTTAACGATTGTTTAAAAAAGAGGTACATATTATGAAAAAGAAAAGTATTATCACGTTATTATTAACATTTCTCTTAGTATTGTCAATCATTCCAGCGAATGCTAACGCTAAAGAAACGACAAGACACACAACTGAATGGCAACAGGAGTATAAGAATTTCCTTAATTCTCGTTTACATAAGCCGATTAAGCTTAAGCTGACGCATAACTATATTGGAGTTGGATCACGAAAATTTAATTATGAATGGAACGGCGTTAAAGGGGCGACTAAGTATAAAGTTCAGCGAAGTAGTAATAAGAATTTTGACGGTTGTGGTACCGAATATGTGATAGGCACAAACTATGGTTATTGGCTCGGCGGTGGTTTAGGATTTTATGATAGAGTTGCCCACCTTGATTGGTATATCAGAGTTAAACCAATATTTGGTAAGTGCGAAGGACGATGGAGTAAACCGCTGTTTGTTCCTGGTGATCTTAATAAATAATCAATTAATACAAAAGGCTCCTCCTTGTATGTGAGGGGTCTTTTTTTAATTTGAAAGGAGGGGTCAAAATGGCTAGTGGTGGTTATTATGCTTTATACGATTATCCAAAAGAAATGACAACAGATACCGCCGGAACATTTAAAATGTCTAAGATAGATATGACAACGAATGATGTCACATATTCTTTTAAATACGATTTTATATGCGATGGAGTAACAACATCAAAAACAGTAGCCACAGGACTTACAGCTACCCAATATACTTGGACACCTACGACAGCAATTTTTGCGCCATTAATGACGAAGAGTGACCAAGGAACACTTAAGGTCGCTATTGAAAGTAGTAATGGACGTAGAATGACTTACTACGCGACCATTTCACTTAAATTAAAAGCGTCTATTAAGCCATCTAGTACATTTCAATATGTTGGTGATACAGGGTTTAATAATAAAGCAATTGCCGGTATTACTTCATTTACATTTACAATCAACGTTCCAGGATTATATGGTGCTAGTCAGACAGTGAAATTTACTATTAAAGATACCGATTATGTACAAAACGTACCAGCAGTATCTGGAACGACAAATACAGCGGTTACATTCGATGTCGGTACATTTGCCTGCAATGATCCAACGGCAATGTATACACGATGGTTCTTTAAAATAGAAATTACTGATAGTCGCGGTCGCTCAGATTCACGAATGGATTGGGTAACTATATATCCTTATTCGCCTCCTGATGTGGTTGCTACTGTAGACAGAAATGCTGATGAAAAACCGGTATTAACATTTACACCTTCATATCAAGCTACTGTAGCTGGTGCGACAAACTCTATAACTATATTTTGGGCGAGATGTAATGTTGACGGAGAAGTCTATGAAACTGACTTAAAAGGTAAGACCTCGCCACAAGTATTGGTCGGTACGTATGATCTGTCAAAAGCATATCAATTCACTATTGCTATTAAGGATTCAGTTAGACCGTCGGCTATTATCAAAAGAATTATATTACCAAGTGCGATGCCAGTAATGGATATTGGAGCTGATGGCAAGACTGTTACGTTCTTCGGAACCTCACCTAATTCGGCAGATAAAAATACATTAAGGGTTGGCGACGTTGCTAGTTTCGGAGAAGAGGTTGTATTGGGCGATACTTCAAATAGTTATACAGTCGTAAAAGCGACAGGTTTAACAGTTCATGATAAAAATACTGTTGTTGGCGATGATACTGATGTTATAGCATCAATTGGTATTGGTAACACAGTAAATGCATCCGGCTCGAAAGTAACAGGTCCTTTTTACACTCTAGGTGTGCGAAGTTTTAACGAAGTCGATGGAGTCGGAATACAGCCAACAGAAAATGGTTTATATTCAATGGTTGAAGGTTGGCTATGCGAAGCGTCTGGATATGCTTCACACGCTGAAGGAAATGCTTGTTGCGCATCCGGACATTTGTCACATGCTGGAGGAATGAATAGTGGAGCCTCTGGTTTTGCATCATTTGCACATGGATATGGACTTCGAGCTAATGGTGAATATCAAGCAGTATTTGGCATGAATAACATTGTTGATACTAGTAATAAATATTTACTTATCGTCGGAAATGGCCCGGGCGAAGGCACGTCGTCAAACGCCTTAGGAGTAACTGCTAATGGTCATATTGATGTTCAGAAAAATATTTATATAAACACAAACGGCTCTGGTATATTTGAGAGAGATACTGATGGGACGAATCGTGAATTGATAGCCATGGACGGTAATAATAAGTTATCAATAGGATATGGGCAATATAGTCATGGTGGCAGAGAAACCGTATTACAAGGCGGTAATAAATTAACATTACGACTTAAAAACCCGAATGCCACATGGAGACCGTATATGGCGAAGGGAGATAGTTTCAATACAACTATTCAGGTAGGAGGTTATATCACAAATTCCGGTAAAGATGTAACATTCCAATTACCACTTAACAATCCGGTTATCGGAAATCCAACAGTGACAATAGCAAGTGTCGATGGTCTTTGCGTTAGACAAAATAATAAATACTTATATGGATCAACAGCTTCGAAATTCGCCAAACCAAGTTCGTACAGCTGTACATTAGGCAATGGCGGAAACCATATTAAAATAACTGCTAAAATGGCAAACACAACGAATGTAGAGAATAATAGTGCCTGTGGTATTTATGCTAGTATAAAAGTCACATTCTCATAAGGAGGGGTCAAAATGGCTTTAAAGAAAGAAGTCCGCCAGGGTAATGGCGTGGTTACAAATTATCATCGAATTTTATATGTAATGTCGACAATCAATAGTCATGTGTCAATTGCAGTATTGTCTTATATTGATGCAGCAGGACGAAATATGGAAAACAGCGAAACAGAACCTTATAAGGTAGCTGTTACATACGAAAAAGAGTATGAAGAAAATATGACTGTTGAAGAAGCTTATGAATACCTTAAGACTCTTCCTGAGTTTGAGGGAGCAGAAGATATTTAAGGAGGATTATTATGGATTTTACAACATTAACTGAACATTTTGTACTGGTAGTATTAGTCGCTTGCTTGGTGGTAGGATACATCATCAAACATGCGACTTTTTTAAATAAGATTCCTAACAATGATATTCCGGTTATCCTTGCAGTGCTCGGTGCTGTGCTCAACGCTGCGGTAAGTGGACCGTCCATTGAGTCTGTTGTATACGGAGCTGTTATGGGTCTTGCTTCTACTGGTTTCCATCAGGCATTTAGTAATTTTATTGACGGGACAATCTCTAAGAAAGGTAAGGATTACTAATGTTATTAACAGGGTTTACTGTCGAATCTGAACAGATTATTTATATTTGTGGATTGATAGCAGCTCTCTGGGGTTTGTGGAAAATTGTTAAAGAACTCAAAAAACCGAATGATGACCTTAAAGCGGCTGTATCAAAACATACTAAGCTCCTTGATAATGACAACAAGAGGCTGAAAGAATATGAGGAATCTAATAGGATGATTCTTCAGTGCTTACTTGTGATAATAAATCACGAAATAACTGGCAATGGAATCGAGAATCTCAAACACGCTAGGGATGATTTACAGGAGTATTTAATTAACAAATAAAATGAGATAAAAGGGGTTAATATTGTGACACACAACCCCTTTTATTTTTGCTTTTATAGACGTAGATAATAGTGGTCAATGGTTGGATATTTATACTTTATTCCTACATTTATACATAAATATCGCATAAATAAAGGTTTTTCTGTATCCGTAGAAGAGGCTGCAAAGGCAGGTAGATTCTAAGAAAACCACATAAATAAAAGGTTTTTAAGAAGTAGGTAGTAGTAGTAAAAAGTAGGATAATGTGTGTCGTTCATACATTATTCCTACACTACTCCTACATTACGTTCCTACACTTATTTTATTCTATTTTTTCCATTTCATCTTTTAACCATTGTACAGTTCTATCAGTATATATTTTCTCTGTGATATCACTAATCCTATGACCAGCTATGTATTTTATAGCATATTCATCTAAATTATATCTCTTAGCCATTGTGATAAATTGTTTTCTCGGATCATGTGCTCTATGCTCTGGATTGAGATTTAATTTGTCTCTAATACTTCGAAAACGATGTCTATATTTATCATATGTCATTTTTATATCGTTTTTTCTTTGGCTATCTGTGCAATTAATCAAATACTTGCTATTTATATTTATAGCTTCTTCATACCGCTTTTTAATAAGTGGACGTATTTTTGAATGAATAGGTACAAGACGGTTCATCCCGGCATCTGTTTTCATACCTCCAGCGAACACCCAATTATTCAAGTCGACTCTATTTAGTTCGATTAATCCTAATTCTTGAGGTCGCCAACCCGAATAGCATTGAATAAGAATAACATCTACATAAGGGATTTTATCAACATTCTTCCATAATATTTCCATTTCTTTATCAGTAAAAGATATATGTCCTCGCTTAACTTCTTCGACTTCTTTTAATATTTTGTCAGAGACATTGAATGTTCTGGCATAATTTTTCTCGACTAAATCATTCTCGTTAGCATAGTCAAACATTAAATTAAATATAGATTTTATTCTACTTTTTGTGTTGGCACTGGCTTGTATTATTTTTCCTTTTCCTTCTCTTGACGCCCCATCTATACACTTCTTTAAATGTTTAGCTCTTACATCTGCAACACGCATCTCGTATAGAACCGAGCAATAATTCCATGCAGATTGGATACTTCGAACATTCGAAGTAGCTACAGTTTTTAAATATTCTTTGGACCATTTCTCATATAATTCAGTCATTGTTATAGAGGAAGTGTTTAAATCATATGGGTTCTTGTTATATTCAACAAGGGCTTCGTATGCTTCATTATATGTTTTAAAATAGGCGTTTGGTTTTAATAGTTTTGATATGGGTTTACCTTCCGAAGTTTTACCAACAGTAACCATCACACGAAACCTGTTTCTTAAATTTCTGTTTTTAATTTCACTTATTTGTCCAAAACCATTCGGTAATTTAGGACGTCCTTTCTTTTTACGAGTGTATTTTCCAACGGCATTTGGTTGCATAGGAAAGCCACAATGTGGACATAATATAGCCTTATCACTAACTTGTAATCCACATTCTATACATTTGATTATCATACATATCATCCTTTCTATAAGTATTTTATACTTACTTATATATCATAAGGATGTACGAACTGTCAATTCCTACATTCAAAATGGAGAATAATCAAAATGGATAAATATAAATGCGTTCGATGTGGGGGTAAAGTTAAATACTATGATTGCGTAAAACGTATTGTTAGGGAAAAGAACGGCGTAAAACGAATAGTGCTGATTGAACGATATCATTGTATCGAATGTGGATTCACTCACCGATATTTGCCTGATGATATTCTGCCATATAAGCAGTACAGAAAAGAAATAATAGATGGAGTTGTAGAAGGTTTGATAACCCCAGACACTTTAGGATTTGAAGACTATCCAAGTGAAATGACAATGAAACGATGGAGAGATAAATACCACTGACTTTGTTTTAACTCTCGGTAATTTCTAACCTAGAATAGAAATTGAAAGGGGTGATGAATATATGGATGAGCATGTATTTGGAATGGGGTCAGTCCCAGTGTCTGTGGCAGCAAAAGTATATGGTAAGGATGCTACATGGATAAGAGCCGGTATTATATCGGGATGGCTACCAATAGGTGTAGCGACAAGAGACGGTAAAAAGATAACCACTATTGATGAAATCAACAGCAAATATGGACGTATTAATTTTTATATTTCTCCAAAGAAATTATACGAAGAAACGGGTTATATATGGGAGGGAAAAACACAATGAGTTATGTTAAATCGGAACTATCACAAAACAATAAATACTGGATACCAAGACATCGTTATTTCGAGCTGAAGCATTTTTGTTTGCAATATCCCGAATGGAAGAAGAAATACATAGAATTATTAGATACTTATTCTTTACCTAGATTAAATAACAATAAACCTAGATTAGAAAAACACATATCAGACTATACCGGAGAAATAGCTATTAAGCGCCTTTATTACACAGAGCGAATAAAAATAATAGAGAATATTGCAATAAAAGTTGATGAGAGTATATATGAATATTTATTAAAAGGAGTAACAGAAGATAAATCATATACATATTTAAAAACATATTGCAATATTCCATGTGGAAAAGATTATTATTACGATAGGTATAGGTGTTTCTTTTGGCTGCTGGATAAAGAGCGACAATAATTCGCGCATTTTACAATTTCTATTATGAGAAAATATAGTTTAGTTTTTATTAAAAGGAGGAAATTATTATGTTAGAAACAGCTATGAAGATGGAGAAAAAGATGGACAAAATGGTACATTTAGTAACTGCACAAATTGGAGCAGAGGATATACTTAGTATAGATTCTGGTACATTTGCAGTTTTGAAAGCATCATTAGAACTCATCGACATTTCAAAAAAAATGATGGTTGAACAGGCAAAAATAATAGATGAAATGAACAGAAAACTAGATGTTATATTAGAAAAATAAGAAGATTGGACCTTCGGGTCCTTTCTTTTTTCTTTTCTAATTGCATAATGTATTTTTATATAGTATACTAATAATAGTGCATAAGGAGGAGAAAATACTATGAAAAAGAATATCATCATTTTAGTAACAGGTATATTTATGACTGTTGCTACAATTTCTGGGTGTGGTTCAGAATCAACAAATAAAACAGAAGCAACGAAAGCTGAAGCAACGACTGAGTTGGATTTATCATCAAATTCAACGCATAGTGATATTAATTGGAAAGAGCATCCACTATTATCTAAACTTCCGGATCCGAATACACAAAAAGTAAAAATAGAGTCAGAGGACAGTGGTTCAATAAATTTATATATATCGGATGTATCTCAGAGCGGATTTAGTAAATATGCCGATTTGTGTAAAGATAACGGTTTTAATGTTGATTTTTCATATTCGGACAACTTTTTCACCGCTGGTTCTTCTGACGGATATGATTTAACATTATCGTATGACAATGACGAAAAGAAAATGGATATTTATCTATATACATTAGATGAATCAGAATCGACCACGACAGCAACTACCACCGAGAAAAAAGAAGAAGCTACTACGAAATCAAAACCTACAACAACTACTGAAAAAAGTGCATCAAGCGAAATCAGACCAGAAGTTAAAAAAGCGATAGATAGTTATGAATCATTCATGAATAAGTATATCGACTTCATGAAGAAGTATTCAGAGTCAGATGATGCTGTCTCTATGGCTAACGATTATGCCGAATATATGGAAAAATACACGAAGGTAGTGAAAGATTTCGATGCTCTTAAAGACAATGATCTGAATGATTCCGAATTAAAATATTATTTGGAGGTTCAGAATAAAATAAATACTGATTTAATATCGATACAATAAAATAAAAATTATAGACGCTGAGTTATTTTGCTTGGCGTCTTTTTTTTTTTGTGCGTGAAAAAAACAAGAACGCAGATTACCAGAAACTGATTTATATTTGTAAGTGATAAAAAATAACGGAGGTATAAGATGATTTATTTATTTGTATTTATCGGTGGTATATTTATAGGATGTCTATTGGTGGGGCTTCCTTTTGTTAAAACTGGAGTATTCGGTAAATTTAAGTTGGAACCCTACGATGACGATGACACTGGTTTTTATACAATTAGTATAGAAATTGAACACAAAGAACTTTTATTACATAAATCTTATGTCATTCTTAAAAAAGACGAGTCGCAAAAATAACATAGCCTTTAATGGAAACATGTTAATATTTATATTTTTAAGGGGGTTTTCATGATGAAAAATGAAACTATGTTGCACGATGAAATCAAAGCAGAACTTGAAGAATTATCAAAGCTTGAGGTTGGCTCAGATAAGTATGAAACAGCAGTTAACGGCATCAGCAAATTAATGGATAGAGCAATCGAAATGGAAAAATTTGAATCCGACGCTAAAGAAAGAATTGACAGTAAGGAAACTGAACTCAATTTAAAATATAGGCAATTGGAAGAGGATATAAAAGATAGAAAGACTCGAAACAAAATTAATATTGCTGGTATTGTTATTCCGGCAGGCATAACTATCTGGGGAACAATAAAAACATTAAAGTTTGACCAGAGTAATGTTATCACATCGACAGCAGGAAAAGAATTCACTAGAAAAATCTTTAATATGTTTAAAAAATAACATGTAAAAAATTGACGGTGTTGAGGGAACTTGACACTGTCAATTTCTTTTTGGTTTTATATCGTATTTTTTACAATTCCTATTATGAGATATAAATGTATAATTTTAGGAGGTATTTATTATGAAGAAAACTATTTTAGGAATCGTATTAACTATGGTATTAATGAATACACTTTGGGTTATATTACTGAGTAGTATGAACTATAAATATGAAGTAGAGTTGAATAAAGTAAAGACTGAGTATGAGAATAAGATTAAAGAAAAAGATTTTCAGATTCAGGATAAAGAAAAATGGCGAAAGTAAATTAGAAAAACTGTTAAATATTAATAAAGAAAGTAAAACTACGTACAAATAATATCTAAAAAGATTGAGCTTCGACTCTTTCTTTTAATTTTAATAAAACGAAAAGAGTAACTTTTATGAGATATCATTATGAAAAACCAAAAATATATTCCTCTATATTCGGTGTAATTTATACATGCAATCATCCGGTATATAGCATTTGTACATTATATCAGATAGGTAATAAGGGGTTGGCCGTAATTCAGCAGCGATATAATTCGGAAAACAAGTCAACATATTGGACCGAGATAGATCCATGGTTGACAGATCGAATATATTTGCATCCAAAATTCAAGAGTTTTTTTGATGAACGGGCCGGTGAATGTGACGAAGGTATATACCCAACAGTTAGTGTTCGACAGATTATGTGGGCTTTGAAGATGAAACCATTGAAACGTGAACGATGGGAAACATGTTTTGATAGACGGAGTATTTAGCGAAAATTACAATTCCTATTATGAAATAAAATCTGAAAGGAGAGCTAAAAATGAACAAACTGATTAAAAGGTGTGCTATCGGAGGTATTATATGGGGTACGCTGGAACTGGGATTTATATTAGGAAAAGGATACATGTTAGGTGTATTAAAAGCTTATGATATCTCAGTTATAGAAGCTATAACTTTATATTCCGGCGATAGCAGAAAATAATTACGGTTTATGACAAAACTGGCAAATTCTGTAGCAGATAATTTGAAAGAAGGAGGACAAACAACATGCAAGCATTAATTGCGATACTGGGTGGAGCCTTAATATATTGTTTATTAATATATTTCGGCGAATAAAACAGTTTTACAGTTATATATGGAGGTCATTATTGACCTCTTTCTTTTTTTTTTTAGGGAGGTATACTATGTCATTAAAAAAATATTTACAACATAATACGCCGGCCATATTATCAGGTTTGGCTAGTATTGGAGTTGTCATTACAGCGGTAACAGCAGTAAAAGCGACCCCAAAAGCAATTCAGTTATTAGAAGAGGCAGAGAAAAACAAAGGCGAAGAATTATCAAAATGGGAGAAAGCAAAAGCGACAGCTCTTACATATCTACCTTCAATTCTTATTGGAGGCACTACGATTATATGTATATTTGGGGCTCAGTCGCTTAATAGAAAACAACAAGCAAGTATAATGAGTGCTTATGCTATGATAGATCAATCATATAAAGATTATCGTAGAAAACTTAAAGAACTTTATGGGGAAGAAGCTGATCATAGAATAATTGAAGCTCTTGCTGTGGAAAAATCAGAAAAAGTTTCAGTAACGGCGTCATGCTTATTTCACGATGTTGACTTAGCAATAGATGAGCATGAGGGGAAAAATGTTTTATGGTATGACGAGTTTTCTAAGCGATTCTTTGGAGCGACTATTGAACAGGTTCTTACGGCGGAATATCATATTAACAGGAATTATATTTTAGCAGGCGAAGAAAACGTAAACGAATTCTATGAATTTTTAGGTTTAGAAGGAATAGAGAAAGGAGATTGTATCGGTTGGGCTCCTTATGACGAAGGTGAATATTGGATAGATTTTAATCATGATAAAGCACAATTAAAAGACGGAACTAATTTTTATATTATAGAAATGCTATTTCGACCTAGATTTAAATATTGGGAAGAACCGTATTAATTCGTGAAAAATACAATCACTATTATGGAAAGGAGATGAACGAAATGAAAAAACTAGATTTATCAAAAATTGATTTTGGAAGTTTGATAGTTCCGGTGATTACAGGTGTAGGCGCATTCGTAGGAGCCATGATGGATAACAAAAAAAATCAAAAAATAGATGAGTTGATAGAAAAAATCGACAATCTCAAAAACAATAAGGAGTCCTAACAAGGGCTTCTTATTTTTATTTTGAAGGAGGTAAAACAATGACACTAAGTAAAATTATAAGAGATACAAAAAGAATGGTATCTAAACATAGTCCCGAAATTCTTACAGGTATCGGGGTCGCTGGTATGATTACTTCTACTATACTGGCTGTGAAAGCTACGCCGAAAGCATTGAAGCTTATGGATGATGCACAACACGACAAGAAAGAAGACCTGACAGTTAAAGAAAAAGCTAAAGCAGTTTGGAAATGTTATATTCCATCAGTATCACTAACCTTAGTATCGGCAGGTTGTCTTTTTGGTGCTAACTCGGTAAATATGAAACGTAACGCAGCATTAGCCACGGCATATAAGTTATCTGAAACAGCGTTGTCAGAATATAAAGAAACTATTGTTGAAGAACTCGGAGAAGAAAAAGCGAAAGATATTCGTGAGAAAGTAGCCCAGAAGAAAATAGACAATACTACACAGCCAAAATCTGAAGTAGTAATTGTCGGCGATAGCAATAAAGTGTGGTTTTTCGAACCGATATCAACAAGTTATTTCCAATCTGAGGTGGAGACCATAAAAAGAGTTATAAATGATTTAAATTATAGAATGATATCTGGAATGGAAGAATATGTAACATTAAAAGAATTTTATAATGAAATAGGTGTTAAATATACCGAATACACTCCAGACCTTGGATGGAATTTATATTCTGAAGGAAAAATCGAGGTTGAAATGGTAGCCACAAAAATGGAAAATGGAAACCCATGTTTAATGCTGGATTATGAGGTACCACCAAGATATAATCCCGGATACATAGATTGATTCGCACAATTTACAAACACTTTAATGGAAGAATATATAAATTTTCATTTGTGAAAGGAGAACAACAATGATTAAAGAAGAAATGAAAAACGAAGAGATGGAAACTGAAGTTGTTAATGATGAGAATATTACAATCGAAGGCGAAGAAGAAATGAAAGAAAATTTATTTACTAAAGGAAAAAACTTTATCACCAAAAACAAAAAGAAAATCCTGGCAGTAGGATTAACTTTAGTTGGAGGTGCAGTGGGTTATGCTTTAGGATCTAAAGGTTCTAGTAATGACGACTATTCTCCTCTTGATGATAATACATCAAACAATCAGATTCCAACACTTGAGAATTCTGATTCTGAAGGGGTTGAAGAAGAATAAAATTTATATTTCCATAAGGGAAGCACCTGTAACAAGGTGTTTCTCTTTTTATTTTGGAGGAACACTATGGATCATAGATATTTTTATGAAGGACCAGTGCTTGAATTTGATAATGTAATTGCTAAATGTTGGCGGGGGGAAACTATAGCATCGTCGAAACGAAAAGCCAGAAGTAATTTGGCTTATCAGTTTAAGCGAGCGACAAATAGAACGCCAAGAACCAAAATCACAGTACCAGGAGAACTTGAGATTATTGATTAGGAGGTAAAACATGGATATGGATTACAAGCCAAATAGCCATAAATATAAAGAAGAAATGAAAGAGAAAAAAGTAGAAAAAGTAGTAAAAGGTAAAGTACGAAGAAAAAAGAAAAGCAGCATGACAAAATTCGCTGATGTTTTTGTTGCCGAAGACGCATCAAACGTTGTGGATTATATTTGGATGGATGTTCTTATTCCAACGATTAAAAACACTATCTCAGATATCATAACAAACGGAGTAGACATGATGCTTTGGGGGGCTGTTAAAGGGAATAAAAGGCGTTCATCCAATACTTATGTTTCTTATAGAGATTATTCAAGTAGAGACAGAAGAGATGACCGGACTGTGACTAGAAGGTCTGGATATTCTTTTGACGATATTGTAATTCCTTCTCGCCAAGAAGCTGATGAGGTATTAGAGAAAATGGATGAAATAATTGATAGGTACGATATCGTGAGCGTTTCGGACTATTACGATTTGGTCGGAGAAACAGGAAACTATACCGATAACAAATATGGATGGTCTAGTCTTAGAACTGCTGAAGTAGTTAGAGTTCGAGATGGATACATTATAAAATTACCAAAACCAAAGGTTATAGATTAGGAGGTTAGAAATGAAAGATATGGTAAATCATCCTGAACATTATATTTCAGATTCAGGGATTGAGGTAATTGACGTGATTGAAGCATTTACATCAGATCTCAAAGGAATTGAAGCGACTGATACAGGTAATATTATTAAGTATATTTGTCGCTGGAAACATAAAAATGAGCTTGAAGATTTGAAGAAAGCTCAGTGGTACTTAAATCATCTTATTAAGAAAGTTGAAGAAAAACATGCCCCCTAAGAGTCCGTGCAATAACGCGCTTAAACATGTTGAACACATACCGATTAAAGAAGGCAACAAATTAAGATTTTTGTTTAATAATAAAAAAGACGCCACAGAATTCTATTTTAAAGTGTTTGAATTTCTTATAGAAAATGATTACATAACTGAAAGAGAAGCCTATAAAATGTATGGTCTGACTGAATGGAACTGTGGCGACTGTTCTAGTTATAATCATGTTATATTACATAGGTTTATAGACACAGAAGAAACAGACGTTTGTTTAGTATTAACGAGATAGAAAAGGAGATAGTTAATTATGAAAAAGTTTGATATTGTAACTAAAGTAAATAGAACATTTCACAAAGCTGGTTTTCAGCTTAAAAAACATAGCCCGGAAATTCTGGTAGTGACAGGAGTTATAGGCGTTGTGACAAGCGCTGTGTTAGCTTGCAAAGCCACCAGAAAATTAGATTCTGTTTTAGAAGAATCCAAAGAACAGATTGATAAGATAAAAGATTATATTGAGGAAGAAGGATATTCTGAAGAGTATACAGAAAAAGATGCGAGCAAAGATTTAACTATTACGTATACACAGTCGGCGTTAAAAATTGCTAAATTATATGGTCCATCAGTTATTCTTGGAGCTGCATCTATCGGTGCAATCTTTGGAGGACATAATATTCTTCGTAAACGTAATGTAGCACTCGCAGCAGCATATACAGCAGTAGATAAAGGATTTAAAGATTATCGAAATCGTGTTATCGAACGATTCGGAAAAGAGCTCGATAGAGAACTCAAGTATAATATCAAATCAGACACTGTCGAAGTGACAGAACTTGATGAGGACGGAAAAGAAAAAACAAGCAAGGTTACTGTAAATACGGTAGACCCCAATGAGCTTTCAGAATTTGCCAGATTTTATGATGACGGATGTACCGGCTGGACGAAAGATCCAGAGTTAAATTTGGCGTTCTTAAAGAAACAGCAGTGTTGGGCTAATAACTTATTGAAAAGTAGAGGATGGCTCACATTAAACGAGGTGTATGACATGCTTGGTATTACCAGAACTGCCGCCGGAATGGTTGTAGGATGGATTTACGATGAAAAACATCCTGTTGGTGACAATTTCGTAGACTTTGGTATTTATGATATTAACAACGAGGCAAATAGAAGATTTGTTAATGGACTTGAACGAACGATTCTTCTGGATTTTAACGTAGATGGTAACATCTACGACAAAATTTGAATAACAAAAAGTCTTGATAGCATCGGGTCGGATTATATTTATCGTGATACTTTCGACTACCGATGCTATTCGGTATTTTAGGAGGTTGAATAAATGACCGGAAGAGAATTAATCATATTTATTCTTGAAAATAATTTCGAAGATGTAGAGTTTACTAATGTATGTGATATTCTTGGCGTGATGACCGTAAAGCAGGCAGCCCTTAAATGGAACACCGGAGAAGCCACAATAAAAACTTTATTCGAACTCAAAAAAATCCGCGGATGGAAAAATGGAGAAAACATTTATATTTTAGAACAACCAAACCCGTTTAATTAAAAGAGGAGGATGATTATGAACATTTTTTTAAATAAAATATTTATATTTGCAACAGGTGTTGCTGTCGGTTCTTTTATAACCTGGAAAATCCTTGATTCACAGTATGAGATTGTGGATGATGAGTTAGATATGGATAAAAAAGATGATACAGTAGAAAAAAGAGAAGATCCGAAAACAACTAATAAAGAAATCATTGACGAAAATAAGTATACAACATATTCAGATAATAAAAAAAAAGAAAAGGAGGATATTATGGACGGTATCTATGTAATTTCACCAGAGGAATTTGGCGAAGACAATGGCTATGGTACAGAAAGTCTGACGTATTATACCGATGGCATTATCACAGACACTTACAATAACGTTATCGAAGACCCAATAGCTTTGATCGGGGATGGAGTTCGTCATTTTGGAGAATATGAGGACGATTCGGTTTTTGTGCGAAACGAAAATAATAAGACAGATTACGAAATACTAGCCGACTACAAATCATACAAAGAAACATTCACTGAGGGACAATAGCTATGATGCGAAACGAATTAAAGACAATTATAAAAAAGGAATACTTCGATTGGATTTACAGTATTGGAAATAATTCGTCGGCTATATCTTATCATGAACTGTTTACGTTTCTCCATGAAATAAAATTTATAAGTGTACTCAAAGATGATAGAAATCGAGCTATGGATGGCGAGAATCTAAGATGGCGATTTGCATATTTAACTGGGCGAGATAAAGTTTTCGACGATATTAGTGAGTGTCTTAAGGGTAGATGTTCAGTGTTGGAAATGATGACGGCTCTCGCTATACGATGCGAAGAAGAAATCATGGATGATCCACGAAAAGGTAATCGTACAAACCAGTGGTTATGGCTGATGCTGAACAATATGGGCCTTGGTGGAATGTACGATGGACACTTCGATGAAGACGAAGTTAAAAAAAAAGTAACTATTATGATGGAACGAAGTTATAGTCCAGATGGACGTGGAGGGTTATTTAGAATATATAACTGTCCGGCTGATTTGAGAGATGTCGATATTTGGACTCAGCTTTGTTGGTTCTTAGATAGTATTTCTTAAATGCAGGGGGTTGAACGATGTAATGCTTGATTTTGTAAAGGTTTCTAAACGCCATCCAAAAAAGGGCGTTACCGAAATCTATCCTAAGTTTATTATAAAGAAATCCTCCGATTTAATGATAAGAGGTGGCGATTTCTATGCCGTATGGGTCGAAGATAAAGGTCTTTGGTCTATTGATGAACAGGATTGTTTAGATTTAATAGACCAAGAACTAAAAGCTGTCGCTAATAAAGAAACAACTGACGACGGCTTAAAAGTTGCATACATGTGGGATGGTTCCACCGGGTCGATAGACTCGTGGCATAAGTATTGTCAGAAACAGATGCGAGACAATTATCATCCTTTGGACGAGGAATTGATATTTTCGAACACCAAAACTGACAAGAAGCAGTATGCTAGTAAGAGATTGTCATACCCACTCGAAGCCGGGAACATATCGGCATGGGATAAGCTGATCTCTACTTTATATTCCCCCAGTGAAAGACATAAGATAGAGTGGGCTATAGGCGCAATTGTATCTGGAGATTCTAAAGATATCCAGAAATTCATGGTGTTCTATGGGTCGGCAGGTACCGGCAAATCTACAATATTGAATGTAATACAAAAATTATTCGAGGGTTATTATTCGGTCTTTGATGCTAAAGCGTTGGGCTCGAGTAATAACTCTTTTGCTTTGGAAGCGTTCAAAACAAACCCATTAGTTGCTATTCAACATGACGGCGATTTGTCAAGAATCGAAGATAACACTAGGCTCAACAGTCTGGTTTCACACGAGCTTATGACAGTTAATGAGAAATTTAAGTCAACGTACACCAATAAGTTTAATGCGTTTCTGTTTATGGGAACGAATAAACCAGTAAAAATTACGGATGGTAAATCCGGATTGTTACGTCGACTTATTGATGTAACTCCATCCGGAAATAAGTTATCAACCAGAGAATACAAAGAAACTATGAAGAAAATAGATTTCGAATTAGGTGCTATTGCTCAGCATTGTAAAGAGGTATATTCAGCAGACCCCGATTACTACGACGATTATATCCCCACGATCATGTTAGGCGCCTCTAATGATTTTTATAACTTTATAATTGACTCGTATTCTGTATTTAAAAAACACGACAGCACAACCCTAAAAACAGCTTACGAAATGTATAAGCAATATACTGAGGATGCTAAGGTGTCTTATCCATTTTCTTTAAGGACTTTTAAAGAAGAATTAAAAAACTATTTTAGGAGTTTTGAAGAGAGAATTGATGGGGACTGTCGTATACAGAATAGATATAGCGGTTTTAGAACTGATATTTTTGAAAAAGAATTAAATGGAGGTAAGAAAAATGAAGAGAGAAATGGTAGAAGAAGCTCTTGGTTACAACTTGATGATAGACGAATATCTACATTCAACGAAGAATGTGCATCCTGTTTCGCACAATACGCAAACGAAAAAGAAACCCCAAGAAAACCGTGGGACAAAGTCACAAGCAGGTTATCTTCCATTGACCCATCGAAACTTCATTATGTCAAGATTCCAGAAAATCACATAGTAATTGATTTCGATTTAAAAGACGAATCCGGTAACAAGTCGTTCAAAAAGAATCTTGAAGCTGCTAGTAAATGGCCAGCTACATATGCCGAAGTAAGCAAAGGCGGAGCCGGGATTCATCTACATTATATTTATACTGGCGACCCGACAAAATTAAAAAGAATATATTCTGACAACATTGAGGTTAAAATTTTTACAGGAAAAAGTTCATTAAGGCGTAAACTCACAAAATGTAACGATTTACCAATTACAACCATCAGCTCAGGTTTACCATTAAAGGAGGAAAAAATGATTAATACAGATGTTGTTCAATCAGAAAAAGGTATAAGAACGACCATTAAACAATGTCTGAATAAAGAACATCACGGGTCCACAGCGCCGGAAGTATCGTTTATATTTAAGATACTTGATGACGCGTATAATAGTGGAATGCATTATGACGTATCAGACATGAAAGGTCCAGTGGTAGCGTTTGCAGCCGGTAGTACCAATCAATCAGAAAAATGTCTAAAACAGGTATCGGGCATGAAATTCAAATCTGAAGAACCGGCAGAACCAGTAAACAATGACGAAAAACCTTTAGTCTTTTATGATATTGAGGTGTTCCCTAATTTATTTCTTGTTAACTGGAAACCGGCGGGAGTAGGTGTTCCAATCGTGCGAATGATTAATCCTACACCGGAAGATATTGAAGATTTAATTAGGTTTAGATTAGTCGGTTTTAATTGTCGCAGATACGATAATCATCTTATTTATGCATGTATGATGGGTTATGATAATAAAGCCTTGTATAATTTATCTCAAAAGATTATATCCGGAGATAAAAATTCATTTTTCAGTGAAGCATATAATTGCCGGTACTCCTGAAAATAATCGTCATAGATTTTTGCATGGCTCTCTATGGGTTCCG
>ERZ773108.491-NODE-491-length-43925-cov-3.449214_pt1 | contig 43925 bp, 40 predicted proteins | sample MGYA00580570_ERZ773108 | MGnify/ENA primary metagenome ERZ773108 (study PRJEB29015, sample SAMEA2737840) | human gut metagenome | biome: human gut; feature: human-associated habitat; material: faeces | place: China | collected 2012 ...
ATACGGTTCATATTTTTTACAGCACAGAAGTTGCCGCACATAGAGCAGGTATCTTCTTTTTCCGGCTTCGCAGATGCTCTGTAGTTTCTCGCCTTTTCCGGATCAATGGAAAGCTCAAAGGTCTTTTCCCAGTCCAGTTTCTTTCTTGCCATTCCCATCTGGCGGTCCCACTCGGAAGCGCCCTTAACACCTTTTGCAATATCTGCTGCATGGGCTGCGATCTTGGAAGCGATGATGCCTTCTTTTACGTCATTCAGATCCGGCAGGCGTAAATGTTCAGCCGGTGTTACATAGCATAAAAAGGCTGCGCCGTAGGTTGCTGCGATGGCACCTCCAATAGCTGCTGTAATATGGTCATATCCAGGTGCAATATCTGTTACCAGAGGTCCCAGTACATAGAATGGAGCTCCCATGCAGATGCTCTGCTGGATCTGCATATTGGCTGCGATCTGGTTAAGAGGCATATGGCCCGGTCCTTCTACGATCACCTGTACATTTTTCTCCCAGGCTCTTCTTGTCAGCTCTCCTAATGTTACCAGCTCTTCGATCTGTGAAACATCGGTAGCATCTTCTAAGCATCCCGGACGGCAGGCGTCACCTAAACTGATGGTCACATCGTATTTCTGGCAGATATCCAGGATCTCATCAAAATGCTCATAGTATGGATTTTCCTTTCCGGTCATCTCCATCCATGCAAAGATAATGGAACCGCCTCTGGATACAATGTTCATAAGGCGTTTATTTTTCTTGAAACGCTGGGCAGTTGCACGGTTGATACCAATGTGGATGGTCATAAAATCCACACCGTCCTGTGCATGCATTTCCACGATCTTTAACCACTCTTCGGTGGTGATATCTTTCAGTGCCTTATGATAGTATACCACTGCGTCATAGATCGGTACAGTACCAATGATAGCCGGGCATTCAGCAGTCAGTTTTCTTCTGAATTTCTGGGTATCTCCCCAGGAGCTTAAGTCCATAATGGACTCTGCGCCCATTTTTACTGCGTCATTTACTTTCTGAAGCTCCATATCCAGGTCTTTGCAGTCTCTGGAAGTTCCCAGGTTTACATTGATCTTGGTCTTTAACATGGAGCCGATACCGTTTGGATCCAGGCATTTGTGGTTTTTGTTTGCAGGAATTGCTACTTTTCCCTCTGCCACCAGCTGCATTAACCGGGCTGTATCCATCTGCTCTTTTTCTGCTACTGCCTGAAGCTCCTTTGTAATAATTCCTTTTCTGGCAGCATCCATCTGTGTTGTGTAGTCCATTTTCTTTCTCCTTCACATAATAATATTTTTCCACAGAAGGGGTACCTGGACGGAACGTTTTCCACATTTGCTGCACAGATCTCTAGCGCATATGTGGATCATCTGGATTTGCGCAGAAACAAAAAAAACGGTCCGCCCACATAAGGAACGGACCGCAAAATATACGCACGATACGCAAATATAATATGCGACACATTATTTCCCTACGTTGGCATTACCCACATCAGGTACAATAGGTCGAAGTTCGATTACTTCCTCTCAGCCTGCTTCACAAGCTCCCTGTTCGTATTCAGAATAACATTTATTGGTAAAAATTGTCAAGTTGTTTATCAAAACACACCACTTTATGGCGCCGGATACATTGATATTCCCCTTTGGAATAACCGGCATTTTTTCTCAATAAGTGCTTCTTTCGGCTGTTGCTTTATCAGCCTTGTTGTATACTGTCTTTTTTTCTGTTATAGTAGTTAGCATTAACTTACTGTTTATTGTACTTCAGGAGGATCTTATGGAATTACGTCAGCTGGAATATTTTATGATCACATGTGAAAAAGGCAGCTTTAACCAGGCTGCAGAGTGCCTTTATACCACACAGCCCAATGTGAGTAAAGTGATCAGTTCCCTGGAAAAAGAACTGGGACGGCCTCTTTTTGAGCGCAGCAGCCGGGGGATCCACATTACCCCCTATGGTGAAACGGTCCGTGAATATGCCCAGAATATCCTGCACAATATAAGCCTGATCAACTCACTGACCGATCACAACCAGGGAAAAAAATTCAGTCTGGCCACTTATCCCAGCAATATGATCTCCCGTCTGTTGACTGATTTTTATAAAGAAATGGGAAATTCCTACATTGTAGAACATTTAGAAGGCACGGTGGAAGAGATCAGCAACCGGGTAGCCCAGGGACTTTCTGAAATTGGCATCGTTTATATTGCACAGAAACAGCTCCACCAGTTCCAGCATATCCTGTCCCACAAAAAGCTGAAATTCGTTCCTCTTGACAGCAAAGAAGCCTGTGTTTACGTTGGTCCAAAGCATCCCCGCTATCATGATGAAAGTATTGACTTTCAGGACCTTTCTTCTCTTTCCTTTGTACGGGGTGTAAGGGATTTTTTCTCTGTAGAGCACCATTTGAACCATGTGAGCCTTGGGGCGATCAGCACAGAGCAGCTCCACTATGCAGTCTATACCAACAGTGATCATCTGACTGTCAATCTGTTACTGAACACAGATATATGCAGCCTCGGCATTAATTTTCTCTATGACCAGTACCGCCAATATAATGTTCGCCAGCTTAGGATCAATAATTGTGAGCCTTTTCTCCTCATCGGCTACATCTGCCCGGATCATGCAAAATTAAGTAAAGCTGCTGAATGGTTTATCTGTCATTTTAAGGAAATTTTATAAGTTTTTTCGCCCGGTTATAACATTTTGGAATAACTAAGCCCCTCCAATTTCATTAGTAGTAAGTTTTGCCTAACCCATGTTATACTTTCTACCGTTCGCCTCAGGCGAATGAATAAACAACATTATGTTCTTTTTACAACAGGAGGAAACTTATCATGAAAAAAAGATGGGGCACAATGCTTCTGGCAGGTCTCTTAGGCACCGCCTTATTAAGCGGCTGCGGTTCATCCGCTTCTGACTCTGCATCTTCTGCTGCAGAGTCCAATCCTTCAGAAACTACCACCACAGCTGAAGGTACAAAGGAAGACCTGATCTTCGTAAACTACCGCGATATCCGCGATTTAAACCCACATTTATATGCCGGCGAAATGTACGCCCAGGAAATGTTATATGAGGGCCTGGTCAATATTACCTCTGACGGTTTTGAAGGCTGTCTGGCAGAAAGCTGGGATGTCAGTGATGACGGTAAAGTATATACATTCCACATTCGTCCAGGCGTAACATTTTCTGATGGCGAAAAGTGTGACGCATATGCCATCAAAGCAAACTTTGACGCAATCCTGGAAAATAAAGACCGCCATACCTGGCTGGAAATGATGCATCTGTTGGTAGGTGTAGATGCTCCCGATGAAAACACTTTTGTGATTGAATTATCCGAACCATATTATCCCCTTTTAACAGAGCTTGGTGTAACAAGACCATTTGCCATGATCTCCCCGAAAGCCATGAAAAACGGCAGCACCAAAGATGGGGTAGAAGCTTATATTGGTACCGGTCCCTATGTGCTGGATGAATTTGTTACCGATGAGTATGCTGTATTCAAGGCAAATCCGAACTACTGGGGCGAACAGCCTGCCATCAAAACCATCACCGTGAAAGTCATCCCGGATAATCAGACCCGTATCCTGGCTCTGGAAAAAGGTGAGATTGATATGATCTTCGGAAAAAATATGATCGACGCAGATGCCATTAATCAGTATCTGGACAGCGATCAGTTTACCGTGGAACTTTCTGATCCAACCTCTACCAGACAGATTGTTCTGAATACTTCCTCTGACATTCTTTCAGAGAAGGATGTACGTATTGCGCTCCAGCATGCAACTAATAAGCAGAATATCTCTGACGGTATTTTTTACGGACTGGAAAAACCGGCAGACACTCTGTTTGCATCCACTGTTCCATATTGTGATATTGAACTAGAACCATATGTTTACGACCTGGAACTGGCAGGACAGATTTTGGATGAAGCAGGCTGGAAAATGGGTTCCGGCAATGTCCGTGAAAAGGATGGACAGCCGTTAAATATTGATCTTCTCTATAATAGTGACAGCGTGACTGAAAAATCCATTGCAGAGTATCTTCAGAGCGAATACCAGTCCATCGGTGTTTCTTTAAACATCCACGGGGAAGAGGAGCAGTCCTACCGTGATAATATGAAAGCAGGTAATTTTGATATGGTATTCAATATCTGCTGGGGTACACCATACGATCCACAGTCCTCTCTTGCTGCCATGCGCGCTCCTGTATATGGTGACTATGCAGCGCAGCTTGGTCTGGATGATAAAGCAGAAATCGATGATGCCATTACCGAGATCCTGATCACCACAGATGAAAACAGACGCCAGGAACTTTATACCTATGTTCTGACCCATCTCCACGAAGATGCCGTTTATATTCCACTGACCTATGAGTGCAATAAGGCAATCTACCGCTCTGATATGAAAGGCTTCCACTTTACCCAGACTCAGTACGAGGTTCCATTCCAGGATTTCTCTTTCTAAATCTGGCAAAACAAACCTAATCTTGTGTATAAAGCCGTCTCCTCTGAGGCGGCTTTGTTCCAGTCGGATCCTTTTATTACATTTATTTTTTCAACGGGAGGTATTATTTTGAAACCCTATATTATCAAGCGGATCCTTTCTGCCATACCGCTCCTTCTCATCATTTCCTTTGTATGCTTCGTTTTTATCAACCTGATCCCTTCTGATCCGGCTGAAGTAGCTTTACGTGTACGCCAGGTACCTATCATCACGGAAGATGCCATTGCTGAGGTCCGTTCCCAGCTTGGGCTGGACAAGCCTTATCTGGTCCGTTACTTTACCTGGGTATTGGACTGTCTTCACGGTGATTTTGGCATCAGTTATGTAAACCCAAGCCGTACTGTTGCCGGAGAACTGCTGCGCTGTATGCCTGCTACTTTACAGCTTGCAGGTGCTTCCCTTATTATGGTGATCCTTTTAAGTCTCCCTATCGGCTTTCTTTGTGCTGTATATAAAGATGGCTGGTTTGACCGGATCATGCGGAGCCTTGTATTTATGACCACTGCCGTGCCCCCTTACTGGGTCGGACTTCTGTTGATGTGGCTGATCTCCATTAAACTGGACCTTTTGCCTACCAGCGGAAACGGTACCATCAGGCATCTGATCCTGCCGGCTTTTACTGTATCCTTAAGCTATATTTCCACCTATATCCGCCTGATCCGCAACAATATGCTTGAAAATATGAAACAGGATTATGTACTTTATGCCAATGTACGCGGTCTCCCGCAGAGATCCATTCTGGTAAAACATATCCTGAAAAACTCCATGCATACCTGTATTGTTGCCATTGGCATGAGTATCCCACAGCTGATCTCAGGAACCATTGTAGTGGAAAATGTATTTGCATGGCCGGGACTGGGAACCTTGTGCATCAGTTCCATTTTCAACCGGGATTATCCCGTGATCCAGACTTACGTTCTGCTCATCGGTGTCCTGTTTGTTATGTTCAATCTGCTGTTTGACATCCTGCAGACCGTGTCTGACCCCCGTATGCGAAAGGAGAGCAACTAATGTTACACCGGTTTCTTCATAATAAAACTGCCGTTGGTACAATAACCATTGTACTGATCGTGGCATTCATGGGCCTTTTTGCCCCATTTATTGCTCCACATGATCCCTATGCCACCAATATTCTTAACAAATTTGCCCATTTCAGCAAAGAATATCCCCTTGGCACAGATAATCTTGGGCGCTGTATTCTCTCCCGCATGATCTACGGGATCCGTCCCACTCTTGGCCTGGCTGTGCTGACCATGTTAGGCACCATCGGTCTCGGCGCCCTGATGGGCCTTTTAGCCGGGTATTTTCGTGGCATTACGGAAGAACTGATCATGCGTATAGTGGATGTAATGCTGTCTTTCCCCAGTCAGATCATGGTTTTTGCTGTAGTTGCGCTGCTGGGCATTAACGTACAGAACGTGATCCTGGCAAATGTATTTATCAAATGGGCCTGGTATGCCCGTATGATCCGAACGGGCGTTATGCAGTACCGTGACCGGAACTTTGTCCAGTTTTCCCGCTGTGTAGGAACTCCGGAACGTTTTATCCTCTTCAGACACCTGGTTCCATCTATTGCAGCTGATCTGGCTGTCCTGTCTTCTCTGGATGTAGGCTGGGCCATTATCAATATTTCCACTTTGTCCTTCCTGGGACTTGGTGTACAGGCTCCTACTCCTGAATGGGGTGCTATGTTAAGCGAAGCAAAAAATGTCCTGACCAGTAATCCGTCCCAGATGCTGGTTCCCGGTATTGCCATCGTTATTCTGGTTTCTGCCTTTAACTTAATGGGTGATGCCATCCGTGATGTGTTAGACCCAAAGGAGGTGCTGTAATGTCTGCCGTTTTAAAAGTTGAAAACCTGAATGTAACTCTGACATATCGTAAAGCCTCCAAAAAGCTGGTAGAAGATGTGAGCTTTGAAGTCCACCCAGGAGAATGCCTGGGGATCCTTGGGGAGTCCGGAAGCGGAAAAAGCATGACTGTAAAATCCATCCTGGGTCTGTTAGATAAAAATTTCCAGGTTTCCGGAAGCGCTGTTTTTGATGGCCATGATCTTTTAAAAGAGTCAAAAGAAGAACTTCGCAGGCTCCGTGGAAGCCGGATCACCATGGTACTTCAAAACCCTATGACCTGTTTTGATCCTTTATACCGCATTGGAAATCAGATGGCTGAAACCTTCGCCGCACATACTGCATGGAATGCACAGGAAATACGTACCTGTTGCCTTAAGATCCTGGACCAGATGCAGATCTTAAATGGAGAAGAAGTTCTGGAAAAATATCCTCATCAGCTCTCCGGCGGTATGCTCCAGCGTATTATGATCGGTATTGCCATGGCATTGCAGCCGGAACTTCTCATTGCTGATGAACCAACAACTGCCATTGATGCCGTCACTCAATACGAGATCCTGGAAGAGTTTGTCCGCATTAAAAAGAATAAAAATACTGCCATGCTTTTCATCACCCATGACCTGGGAGCCATCTCCAAAGTAGCAGACCGCATCCTTGTTATGAACAGCGGACAGATCGTAGACAGCGGAGACTTTGAGCATATCCGAAATCATGCAAACGATCCCTACACCCGCCTGCTGATAGAAAAGCGTTCTGCTGTTATGTGCCACTACCGTGACATCTTACATGGAAAGGAGATATCCCATGCTTGAAGTAAATAATGTATGCGTCAGCTTCCGAAGTGAACGCCAGGAAAAGATTTTCGGAACTGCCAGAAACCAGGTGTTGTTTGATGTGTCCTTAAAAGTCTCACAGGGAACCTGTCTGGGAATACTGGGAGAATCCGGAAGTGGGAAATCTACCCTTGGCCGTGTGATCTGTGGTCTTTTAAAGCCTGACACCGGAGAAGTAAAGATCCAGGATGTATCTGTTTATGCCTCCAGAAATGGCCGGAAAAACCTTCAAAAACGCTTAAGTGTTGTTTTCCAGGATTACACCACTTCTGCCAATCCCCGTTTCCGTGTAAAAGAGATCATTGCAGAAGGACTGGCTGCAAGAGAACGAAATCAAAAGATCCGCCTGAACCGTTTGGAAGAGATCAACCGCCTGTTAGAGCTTGTTGGGCTGAATTCCTCCTATGCAAACCGGTATCCCCATGAGCTGTCCGGCGGACAGTTGCAGCGTGTATGCATTGCCCGGGCTGTAGCCTGCCAGCCAGAGATCATTCTTTTTGACGAAGCTATCTCTTCTCTGGATGCCCATACTCAGATTCAGATCATGGATCTGCTCCATGATCTGAAAGAAAAACTGGGGCTGACTTATATTTTCATTACCCATGACCTGACTTCTGTCACTTATCTGTGCGATGATGTGCTTTTTCTGTATCATGGCCGCATTACTGAACACATTCCTGTATCCCGTATTGCAGAAACAAAAGATGACTATGCCAGAAAGCTTTTGGCTTCTATTATCGAATTCAACTAAAGGAGATCTGAAAAATATGAGACTGTCTGACTTAAAAGCCGGCAGCAATACAAAGCAAACCCTTTTACTGCCAGTTGCCAGCCACTATCCCATAGAAATGACTGTTATCTGCGGAAGCTGTCCCGGAAAAACCCTTGTAGTGACCGCAGGTGTCCACGGCTGTGAATATGTAGGCATAGAAACCCTGAACCGTCTGAAAAAGGAACTGGACCCCATTGATCTTTCAGGGCGTATCATCCTGCTTCCCCTGGTAAATCCAGAAGGCTTTTACATGGGGTCCAAACAGATAATCCCTGCAGATGGTCAAAATTTAAACCGTACGTTTCCCGGAGATCCTGAGGGTACTTTTTCCAGCCGTCTTGCAAAGCTCCTTGAAGAAACACTGTATCCTGAAGCTGATTTTCTCATAGATCTCCATGGTGGTGATGTGAACGAAGCTCTTACTCCCCTGGTCTTCTTTCCCACAACTGTTTCTGACGCACTGGCCGCAAAAGCTTCTGCAGCTGCAGCCTCACTCTCGATTCCATATCGGGTCGCTTCTACTGCAAAAAACGGACTCTATAGCTGGGCTGCTCAGTGCGGTATCCCGGCACTTTTAGCAGAACGGGGAGAAAGAGGGCTATGGTGCGAAGATGAGGTCACAGCATGCAAAAGGAATATTTTTGAGTTAATGGCTCATCTTAAGATCAGACCTTTTTCAGATACTGACCTTCACCAGGAAGAGATCTGTCAGGCAGTTTATGAAGAGGCACCAAAAAATGGGTTCTGGTATCCTGCTGTCTCACATGCAGGTCAGAAATTAAAAAAGGGCACCCTTCTTGGCACCCTGAAAGATATTTATGGAAATGAAATTTTCCGATGTACAGCTCCATTTGATGGCGTTGTACTTTATTACACCCTGAGTCTGGGTGTAAAATGCAAAGATCCATTGATCGCATTTGGGGAGATTTAATATTTATTTTGCAGGCGTTGGGTTCACTCACAAACACGCGCTGGCGCGCTCTACTGTCTGCTATCGCAGACGGTTTGTTCGTTAAGGACGCAAGGAAAACAAATGCCGCTTAAAGCGGCGCTTGTTTTCCTTAAGCGTTCCTTATATCCGTCCCCCACACTTCGGACAGTAGTTATAATCTTCGTCTGTCTCAAATCCGCAGCGCATACACTTCTTGTGGGGATTTCCGGAACCTTCCTGCCAGGTGCGGGTGTATTTTCCTTCCTGGACCAGGTGAAGGTCGGCGGATGTGATCGCCGGTTCTTCGCCTCTTAATATGGCTTTTCCGATCTCCGGCTCCAGCTCGTAAATGGCGCTGCAACAGGACATCTGCACATAAAAGCGCTTATTCCACTTAAACAGCGGGATAAAGAAAAAACTGAAATACATATAGGTCATAAAGACCTGACACTGGCTGGTGCTGCCACAGCTTCCGCAAAGAATGCTTCTTGCGTAGTTAAGCAGCTTCCGGCCCTGACTGATACCTCCGATAAACAGCATATTGCTGTCCTCCTTTTAAAAACAAATACTTTATAGAAACTGTCACTGGCAGTTTCTTTCAAACGCATGGAAACTAACAGACCGCCTGATGGCGGCATGACCATACACAAAAATTATAAGTCAGCACGGTACAATGAACAAACCACCTTGTAAACTGTGATCCATTTTCTGATCCGGGACTGCCTCTTTTCTTCTGTTCCTGCTGCCCGTCTTCCTGCATGCATCAGCTCATCCACTGCACTTCTGGCACTTGCCACAGCATAGTTTCCTGTAAGGCAGCAGCCTTCTTCCAGCCGTGAAAATGCTCCCACAAAGCCAAGATTTCTGCTTCCAGTTGGAACTGTTTTAGGCCGGTCTGTAAAATGATGAGGCCGAAGGGGCTGAAGTTTATCTTCTTCGCCCACAAAGGCTTCCGGTTCTCCCAGAGCAATATGCAGGTCAGCTGCCTTTTTCCATAATTTTCCAGAACCGCTGCCATTATCCATAATGCAGACATCCCCGGATCTCAGATCTATCTTTTCAAATACAAAAGCTTCCCGGTCAGTCTCTTCTTCCTGCAGTCTGCGTTTTACATACAGTTTTTTCACTGCCAGACCGGTTCCGCTTCCGTTGTCATTTCCATTTTCAAGCTCCAGATCCGTTACCTGAGTGTTTTCCAGCAACAATACGCCTTTGCGGCGCAGATACTGTTTCAGCAAACGGATCAGCTCCTGTCTTTCTTCCGGTGAAAGAAACAGAAACGGTCCTTTTAATTCCCATAAACTTCTGCGAAATTCCGCCAGATTGCTGTCTTTTTTCAGGCCAAACACACACTGGCACAGCTGCCACAGATCTGTCTCAAATATATGAGGTGTCCCACTGAACCAGTCTTCAACACTTAAAACATCCAGTCTTTCCTCTTCTGTACATAACAGCCGCCAGAGTGCCGGAAGGTCTGCACATCCCAGACGTTCTCCACCTTCTGTTTTTGGAAACGTAAACACTTTTTCCCCGGAACCTGGCAGTTTTCCACACAGTTCCAGAAAATCTTCGCAGTTTTCCCGGCTTACTACAAGAAGACCTGCATTTCCACATGCCTCCTCATTTTCCCCATACACCATAATACTGCTTCCAGGAAAATGGCAGTCTTTTATAAGCCAGACTGCTGCCGCCAGAGAGCTTAAACTATTTCCTATAATATAAGCCTTCTGCTTTCCATAATCTCGGCTGCGCACTACAGCTGCTTCCACAACCGCCAGTCTGGCATCATTTTTCGCTTTTTTATCTTTTTGTATCTGATAAGTCCATGCACCGGCTGCCGCGCCTAAACCTGCAGCCACAGCCAGCCGGATCCATCTTTTTTTATCTGACATAGGCATTTGCCTTTCTTTTTATAAACAGCCCACTTACTGCACGAAGTAATTAGCTAACTGGGCAAACTGCTCCAGGCTTAAAGCTTCTCCACGGACAGAAGGTGATACGCCCAGGCTCTCAATGGCCTTTGTGATCTCTTCTTTGGAGAATGAGATCTCCGGAGAGTTATTTAAACCATTCTGCAGTGTTTTTCTTCTCTGGTTAAAGGATGCGCGGATCAGCTTGAACATCAGCTTCGGATCTTTTACCTGTACCGGCGGCTCCTGATAGCGGGTCAGACGGATTACCGCGGAACCTACATTTGGTCTTGGGATAAAGCAGTTTGGCGGCACATTTGCCACAATATATGGGCTTGCGTAGTACTGCACTGCCAGAGACAGGGCGCCGTAATCCTTAGATCCCGGTCCCACCTGCATACGGTCTGCCACTTCTTTCTGGACCATAACCGTGATATTGTCGATTGGCACATTGCTTTCAAACAGTCCCATGATAATAGGGGTAGTAATGTAATATGGCAGATTGGCAACTACTTTAATCGGTCTGCCGTTGTTGTATTCCTTTACCAGTTCATTGATATCCACTTTCAGGATATCCTGGTTGATAACTTTTACATTGGAATAGTCTTTTAATGTATCTGCAAGGATAGGCAGCAGATTAGTGTCGATCTCCACTGCGATCACCTGTCCGGCACTTTCTGCCAGATACTGGGTCATGGTACCAATTCCCGGACCGATTTCCAGAACGCAGTCATCCTTTGTAATGCCTGCTGCGCTTACAATTTTTTCCAGAACATGAGCATCGATCAGGAAATTCTGGCCGAAGCGCTTCTGGAACGCAAACTGATATTTCTGGATGACTTCAATTGTTTTTTTCGGATCTGATAATTTCTCATTCATTTACGATTTTACCTGCTTTTGTCTTCTTTCTGTTTCTATTATTTTTATATCATTTCGCTTCCACCCGCCAGTGACGGGCGGATCTGCATCTATAAACGGTAAAGCCTTCTGGCATTATCCCAGGTCATTTTCTCCACGGTTTCCCGGTCCACACCTTTGATGGCTGCCAGCTGGTCTGCCACATAGGTCAGGTTCAGGGAAGAATTTCTCTTTCCACGATTGGGAACCGGTGCCAGATATGGGCAGTCGGTTTCCAGTACCAGGCGGTCTAAGGGGGCATATTCTACGGTTTCTACCAGTTTTCTGGCATTTTTAAAAGTAAGTACGCCGCCAATGCCAAGGAAAAATCCCATATCCAGGTACTCCCTTGCCATTTCCTTTGTATAAGAAAAGCAATGGATCACACCACCGATGTCCGATCCGTGTTCTGCCTTCATAATATCCAGGGTATCTTTTGCAGCATCACGGCTGTGGATGATCACCGGAAGCTTTAACCTGCGGGCCAGATCTAACTGGGCCACAAACCATTTTTTCTGGATCTCTTTATCCGGCTCTTCCCAGTAATAATCAAGGCCGATCTCGCCAATAGCCCGGACTTTTCCGTCCTGTCTTTCTGTGCACCAGGTCTCAATATCTTTTAAGCCTTCATCAGACAGTTCTGCGCTTTCACTTGGATGTACACCTAATGCAGCATACATGAAATCATGGTTTCTGGCAAGCTCCAGTGTAGTCTTGCAGCTGGAAAGACTGGCAGCTACATTTGTAACAGCGTCAATGCCATTTTCTTTAAAACTGGCTAAAAGCTGCTCCCTGTCCTCGTCAAAGGCTTCATCGTCATAATGGGCATGTGTATCAAATATCATGTTGCTTATGCCTCCTGCAGATTAAATACATATTTGTCCAGGCGGTCAAAGGCCTCTTTTACCCTGGACAGCGGCAGAGCCAGGTTCATACGGATATGACATGGGCCGTGGAAAGCTACTCCGTCCTGCCAGATCACGCCTACTTCAATGCCTGCTGCCTGAAGCTCTGTAATAGTCTTTCCATGTTTTTTGCACCATTCTGTGCAGTCCAGGAAAAGCATGTAGGTGCCTTCCGGCTTGGAAACATTGACTCCTTCAAAATGCTTTTCAATGTAATCGCAGGCATAGTTTACATTTCCACTTAAGACCTCTTTTAATTCATCCACCCATTCATAACCTTCCAGCTTATAGGCACCAATTAATGCATACATAGATAACAGGTTCATGCTGTTATAATGGCTTAAAGAGGACTCTTTTAAAATGCGGTCCCTTAACCAGTCATTGTAGATAATATGATAACTGCCAATCAGACCAGCCAGGTTAAAGGTTTTAGACGGAGCATAAAGTGCTACGGTCCTCTGCTTTGCATCTTCCGATACAGACTGGGTTGTAATGTGTTTATGTCCATTTAAGAGAAGGTCAGACCAGATCTCATCAGAAACTACATATACATCATGTTTCTTGTAGATCTCCATGGCCTTCTCGATCTCCCAGCGCTCCCATACACGGCCGGTTGGGTTGTGCGGGCTGCAGAAAATAGCTGCATGGATATGGTTCTCCACGATTTTCTTTTCCATATCCTCAAAATCCATGCGATATACATTATTCTCATCCTTCACTAACGGGCTGTGGACAATGTGATAACCGTTGTTGGTCAGGCTCTTTGTAAAACCGATATAAGTGGGAGAATGAAGCAGTACACTGTCACCTTTCGAGCAAAGTACATTTAATGCACTGACCACACCGCCTAAAACACCATTTTCATATCCAATGTGCTTTGGTTCCAGTCCCTCTATGCCATTTCTGGTCTTATGCCACTTGATGATAGCGTCAAAATATTCTTCTCTTGGAGAAAAGTAACCATAGGTAGTATGTTTTGTTCTCTCAATAATCGCTTCCGGGATCGTATGTACAGCCGGAAAGTTCATATCTGCCACCCACATTGGGATAATATCAAAACCTTCCTTCGTCTTCCCCGGCCATTTGATCCAGTCAGCCTCAAAAGGTTCCACTGCAATCGAGTCTTTTCCCTTTCGGTCTAAAATTGTTGTGAAATCGTATTTCATTGTATTTTCGTCCTTTCTGCTGCTCAGAACAGTTTTATCTGCAATATTTTTATTATAATTTCTCAATGATACACTGATGTTCTTGGGATTGCGCCTTGTTGCTGCTGTCAGCTCCTGGCGTATTTCTTCATTTGGGATAAATGCTGTCTGCGCATCCTGATCATATCCAAGATATCCCAAATGGATCAAATACATCAATACATCATCGATCTACTCCTTTTATATCTGCAAGCCTGTTACACGGATACAGGATCATGTTGCTCTGCAACAGATCGTTGTATACATAATAACATGAAGCCGGGTGGTTTACAAGAAAAGCAGCCGGAACAGGCTGTATTTTCCTGTATCCGACTGCTTTTTATACGATGCAAATAGCTGAACCCAACTTACTTTCGCATGATTAAAACAGCTTTCTGCCTTCTACATATTTTCCGGCAACTTCTCTCTCATCCCCCAGATAAATGATACGCTCCAGCCTCTGCTTTACAGTAAGCGGCTGGGGATGTTCCAGACGGCTGTCATCGCAGACCACTGCATCAAATTCATAGCCAGGCTCAAAGCTTCCCACCTTTCCAAAGAAAGCTCCGCCGCCCTTGGTTGCCATATAAAATGCTTCTTCAATGGTCAGTGGCTTTAAGGAAGCATCTAACAATCTCCAGCGAAGCTTGGATGCCTGGATGGACTGTGCCATAGCTGCAAACAGGTTCTCACTTGTTCCGCCTGCCACATCACTTCCCAGTCCTATGTTCATTCCCTCTTCCAGATACCGGCGCACCGGTGCTACACCGGAAGAAAGATTGGTATTGGAGTCAGGACAGTGGGCGATAAATACACCTCTTTCTTTCATGCGGGCAATCTCTTCCTCACCGGAATAAACGCAGTGGGCCATGATCGTAGGACACTCTCCTCCAAACAGTCCAAAATGGTCATAAGCATCCCCGTAAAATTCAGACCAGGGGCATAATTCCTTCACCCAGGCGATCTCTCCCGGATTTTCAGACAGGTGGGACTGCATCGGCAGGTCAAAATCCTTCTGAATTCCTTTTAACCGCTCCATCAGTTCATCGGTACAGCTTGGTGTAAACCGTGGCGTAAGGATCGGTCTTGTATGGTCGTAATTTTTGTCAGCCACCATTTTAAGCCACTCTCTGGTCGCTTCTTCTGAGTCTTTCGCTGACGGCTCCCGCAGATAATCCGGGCTGTTGCGGTCCATATTTACCTTTCCGATCATAGTGGAAAGACCGCTTTCTTCCATCAGATCCATAAGCAAAATTGTCGATTCTTTATGGATTGTTGCAAAGATACATGCCCTTGTAGCGGCGCTTTTTCTCATCTGCTCTGCAAAGATGCCGTATGCTTTTTTCGCATATTCCAGATCTTTGTATTTCGCTTCCTCTGGAAACGTATTGGTCTCCAGCCAGTCAAGAAGCTCCATATCCATTCCCAGACCCCGGAAGGAATACTGCGGGGCATGAATATGAAGATCTGTAAGTCCCGGAAGGATCAGTTGATCTCCCATATCTTCTACAGGGACATTTTTCAACTCGTCCGGAAGCTCTTTATAAATCCCCCGGACCTTTCCATTTTCACAGACAAGATAACTCTGCTCATTGATGCATAATTCATTTTTATCTTTTGTGTATACAATATTTCCCTTTAAAGCAAATGTTTTATTTTCCATATGTTTCCTCCTTGATCTCAATCAGGATTTGTAAACATCAGATCATAAACCCACAAAACAGCCCGTCTGCGTTTGGTGTGCGTATTTGCCCTCCTTTCCAGATGCATGGCAATGAAAAAAGAGCCCCGCCTGCGCGGGACTCCTTTAAAATTCACTTTCATCTGTCACCAAACCCGCACACAGCAACACATAGCCAGGTACTCACAGCTACATGCACTATGTAGTCAACTCTTTACGGCAGTTGGTAGAAACTCCGGACCTATCTCCGGGATATACATATGAAATCTGCTTTATGAAGTTACCTTTATTATAGCCAAAGAAAGTGGATATGTCTAGTAGCGTCCCCTATTCTTTCAAGTATTCATCACAGCAAAAAATGCCCCTACATTTAAAATGTCCGCATTCTTTACAGCCACAGCACTTCTACCTTATCCCCAGCCTGTACCGGCCCACTGCCTGCCGGTATCTCGATCAGGCAGTTACAACCTACCATGCTGCGCATCTGCCCATTTGCCTGCTGGTCTGGAAGCCAGACCTCTTTTCCGACCGCTTTTCCTCTTAAAAAACGACGTCTCCTGCTGTTCTTTGAGAAACCGGTTACAGCAGTAAGAGTTTCCCGACGCAGCTTCAGCTCTGGATCACCCATTTTTAATGACAAGATCTCACGTACAAACATTTCAAATGGAATTGCTGCAGAAAATGGATTGCCAGAAAGCCCTATAAACAAAACACCATCTTTTTCAGCTGCAAGCGTAGGCATTCCCGGTTTCATGGCAATACCATGAAAGAGGATCTTTGCTCCTATGGAAAGCAATGCCTCTTCTGTCAGATCTTTCTGTCCCACGGAAACACCACCGGTAGTGATCACCAGTTCTGCCTGGTTGGCTGCTTCTTTTAAAGCCCCAGTCATAACCTCCAGATCATCTCCCACAGTCTGACTCATCATCACCTGAGCGCCCAACTGATGTAAACGTGCCTTCATGTATACAGTATTCGTATTATATATTTTTCCAGGCGTCAAAGGTGTTCCCGGCTCTACTACTTCACTGCCGGAAGAAACAACTGCCGCTCTCACCCGTTCATACACAGGCAGCTCCATAATACCATTCCCACTGGCAACTGCCAGAGCAGCCGCATCGATCTTAGTACCTGCATGGAGCAGAATATGACCTTTTTTGTACTCTTCTCCTTTAAAACAAATGCTGCCTCCCGGCTCTACTTCTTTATAGATCTGTACTACATTTTCCCCTTCATCTGTATCTTCCTGGCGAAGGACACAGTCAGCACCGGCAGGTATCATAGCGCCGGTCATAATGCGGACCGCCTCTCCTGATCTGACCTGTATATCCAGATAATCTCCTGCATAGATCTTTCCTGTAACTTTTAACTTAACCGGGTTCTCTGCATCTACCCCCACGCTGTCCTTAGAACATAAAGCATATCCATCCTGCGCAGACCGACTGAAAGGAGGCATATCAAGTAACGCAAATACATCCTGCGAAAGTACCAGCCCCAGACATTGTTCCAAAGGTTTTCTTTCTGTTCTTCCCTGTGTTACATGATCCATAAGGATATCCAATGCCTGTTCCAAACTGATGCGCATGATCGTTCCTCCTGTGTTTGCTTATGCTGCTAAAATTTCTTTGTATCCTGCCAAATTTCTTCGACATTTCCATCTTTGTATATCGTTTCACAAAATATTATACCTGAAATAAAACCCCTGTCAATTTAACATTTCTTCTGGATGGCAGAAAATACGTCATATCTATCTGCAGCTCGCCGGCAAATGTAAACTGATGTAAATAAAAGTTTGCATTTCTACCATTTTTCCCATTCATCTTACGCCCACATAAACTGGAACAATCACGTTTTCTCTTATTTTTCTCAATTTGGCATCATTTTTGCTTTTAATGATAACAGGAACTGGATCGTATATCCAATACAGAGAGGAGAACGCATATGTCATTACCAAAAAGAATTGAAATTACAGAAGTAGGCCCAAGAGACGGCTGGCAGAACCATAAAGCTATGATCATCCCAACAGAGGTAAAAGCAAAATATGTGAAAAAAATGATCGATGCCGGCGCTGATAAGATCGAAGTTACTTCTTTCGTCAATCCAAAAGCCGTTCCACAGATGGCAAATGCCAAGGACCTGGTTGCCCTGGTACAGCCTTATGCAAAAGAAAAGGGATGTCAAACCATCGGTCTTTCTTTAAATAAGCGTGGTGTAGATGATGCGGTAGCTGCCGGTGTAGACTATGTTGGTTTCGGTATTTCCGTCAGCGAAGAACATAATAAACGCAATTCCAACCGTAAAAAGATCAATTTTGATGTATGCGGACTTTCATTCAAGCATTTTGTACTGTTTTTCGCCGTTGTTTTTGTCAGTGCCTATCTGGGATTTATGCCTACTGTGACCATTTATTCCAATTCGGCAGGTGCCTTTACTGCAACTACATTTGTCGGGTCTGTAGCCTTTCTTATGGCAGTAGGCGGTGTCTTTTTCTGGCTTGGAAATACCATTCCTATTTTAAATAACTATTTAGGCGGAGCCTGTCTTCTGCCACTCCTTGGTGCCTCTTTGATGAATTATCTGGGACTGGTACCTGAACCTTTAGCAAATGGTGTCCGCATGGTCATGAAGGGCGGTTTCCAGGATATGTACGTTGCCATGCTCCTTATCGGATCTGTTCTTGTAATGGACCGGAAACTGATCTTAAGCGCAACCGCCCGCTATCTGCCAACCATCATCGGAAGCCAGGTCTTTGCTCTTGGTTTCTGTATGATCGGCGGTGCCATTACTGGTTTTGGAGCAAAAGAAGGTCTTTTCTATATCGGCGCTCCCTGTATGTCCGGCGGTTCCGCAGGTGCTATTACTACCCTTCCTTCTCTGTACAGCGCCTTATCCGGACAGGACATGACCGGTATGGCAGGACAATTCCTCTGCTACGCTTCTATCGCCAATATCCTTGCAGTGCTCATGGCAGCTGTAGGCGGCGCTGTAACTGCTAAAATGAGCGGCTGGAACGGTGGCGGAAGGATACTGGTAAGCCAGAGCGCAGAAGAATTAAAAGAAGAAAAACGGGCCGGCACCAGTGCCGACTACAAAAAACTGGGAAGTGGCATTTTTATGTCACTGGTGATCTACCTCTTAGGTGATATCTTAGGCAAACTTCCGGGAACCAGCGTGATCGCCGGCCTGGCATGGTCCATTATTATCGCGATTGTAATTAAATGTACGGGTATTCTTTCTGATGATATAGCTGATAATTGTGTTTACTCCATGAATTTTGCCTTAAAAGCCCTCCTGCCTATGCTGGTTGCAGGAATTGGCATCAATTCCTTAAAGATCACCGACCTGACCAAGTTTTTCAGCCCTGGTGTCTTTGCCGTTATCTTCTTTGGCGTCCTGGGTGCTTTTATCGGTGCCATGATATTTGCCAAACTGGCGGGGCTGTTCCCTTACGAAGCAGGTGTAACTGCAGGTCTTTGCTGCTGTAACATCGGTGGAAGCGGGGATCTGGCTGTTTTAACAGCTGCTGACCGTATGAACCTTCTGGCATTTGCCTCTATCTCTACACGAATTGGCGGTGCTTTGATGGTCGTATGGCTGGGATTTTTGTATCCACTGTTAATGAAATAGCCTGCTGGAAACCATTAAAACTTATTGCTGATAATTCTCTCCTGAAATATTACATAGTAACTGACAAACAGGGACCCATCTGTGCCAGTCCGGGTACAGTTTGGGGCCCTGTATTTTATAAGGTGGTTTGTATATGAAATTTGTAAAACGTATTGTGATCTATCTGGCCGGATTGTTTTTCGTTGCCCTGGGAGTTGCATTTTCCGTCAATTCCAATCTGGGCGTATCTCCGGTCAATTCACTGCCCTATGTGGTAAGCCGGATCCTTGGAAAAGACCTTGGAACCTGTGTGACCGTTATCTTTATCGGCTATATCCTGATCCAGATCCTGCTTTTAAGAAAGGCTTTCCGCCCTCTGGATCTTGCCCAGATCCTCTGCTCCTTTGCCTTTGGATATTTCGTTGACCTGACAGAAACCCTTCTTGGAAGCTTCTGCCTTCCCGGCTATCCCGGAAGGCTTGTAATGCTTGCCATCAGTATTTTCCTCGTTGCTTTTGGCATCTGCCTATATCTGGACACCGACCTGATCGTCATGCCTATGGAAGGCCTTACCGCAGCCATGAATAAAACTGTTTTTCCTAAAAAAGCCTTTCATGAAGTAAAAGTGATCCTGGATTGTACGGTAGTTGTTGTAGGTATTGTCCTGTGTTTTGTTTTCCTTGGAGAACTTCAGGGAATACGGGAAGGAACTGTACTGTGCGCCCTGTTAGTTGGAAAAGTGATGAAACCTATGCAGAAAGTGCTGGTTCCGACTGTAAAGAGATTTTGTTGATAACTTTCAACACATACTTCAAACTTAACAGCCCCTTTCGTGGGGCTGTTTTGCGTAAATCTATGTCACTTATTTTTCTTTTAGGCACATCAAATCTTACTTAAAAAATCCTCTTCCGAATTCGATCTGGCTGCCTTTTTAACCCATGCGCTTAGACGCTCTGCATCTGTTTCAGTCAAGATCATTTCACGGGTTTTCTCCGATACGGGACCAGTTTCTTCAAGTATATCCAAAATACTTTTCGCTATTCCCCAAGCCACTCCTTTCTTCATTCCACGTTCCAAACCGATAGATAAAATGCTCATCCTTACAGCCTCCCATTCTTCTGATTGCTTTATCTCTGTCACAATCTCATCTAATTGCGCTATGCGCTCATCTTTTACTAAAATTTCAGAATTTTCCAAAGTCGTATGTTTCATATACTGCAGCAGGCTTACTAATACAGGCTCTCCCTTTTTGCTGGTCATATTTAAAAATATCTTTTTAGTTCCATCTTCCAGATGCAAGTCCCTTATTTCTTCGCACTGCTCTGTAAAAGTATATTTTGCCAGCCCTTTTCCAAATATATCCTTCTGGGTGATAAATGTAATGATCGTAGGTGGCAGATGTTTATACCGGGTCTTTCTTCCCGATTTTAATAAAGGCGTATCGATCAGTCCCTGATAAAATCTCGCCCTGCGCCGCATATCATCCTGCTCTGTATCATTTTGCATTTCCGTTGCAAAATTGCGTCCTGAAATGTCTGTTGCCCTTGCGTCTAAACGGATTGCCCGCTGCCCGCTCTTATTCAGGATCACCTCTTCTACATATACTTCCTTCAGTTTTAAATTTTTTTCCCCTGTTATAATACTTAAAACATTTCTGTGTGCTGTTTTGTTTTTCATAACAGATAAAAATAAGGCAAAATCACAGAGATTAAACTCCCTATTTTCCAGCTACATCTCATGATCGGTTATTTCCGGTTCCCATACACTGTTTGACATAGGCATCGTCCTTTCTGTTAGTCGGCAGAAAGTTTTCTCTGTACTCTCTGCCTGTTTCATTGGTTTGTGATTTAAGCAAAGAGTTTCAGATAAGATGCTGTTTTGGATACAGCTTAGAAATATAGAATATTTAGAATATATTTGAAATCCTGCTTATATTCAGAATAGCAGTTTTCTCTTAAAATGTCCAGTATATGCGCGAAAAAGGGAGGGGAATATTTTCCCTCTCCCTTTATCTCTTTATATTTCAATTATATGCGCCCAAATTTCTACTATTACAAACATGAAATACATTTATTTACTGATCATTAGCAGATCTCAGCTCCGGCTGGCATCTTCTTTTCCGGTACCATTAAGGACAGATTTCCCTCTGCGTCTTCTGCACACAGGATCATGCCTTCGGATACGACTCCGGCTAATTTAGCAGGCTTTAAGTTGGTTACTACCATAACTTTCTTTCCTACCATTTCCTCTGGTGAGTAATGAGCCTTGATACCGCTTACGATCTGGCGGGTCTTGGTTCCGATCTTTACCTGGGAGCAGAGAAGCTTTTTGGACTTCGGTACTGCTTCGCACTTAACGATCTCACCGATCTGGAACTGCAGTTTTGCAAAATCATCGTAGGTGATCTCTGCCTTTGGCTCTAAGTCAATGCCATCATCCTCAGCTGCCTCTTCTGCAGGTTTTGCAGCTTCTGCTGCAGCTGCGCGCATTTCCTCTACTTTTGCCATAACTTCCTTGATATCCATACGTGCAAAGAGGATCTCAGGCTTGTCTGTTACCTTATTTCCTGAAAGATACAGACCGAAGGTATCCATTTCATCCAGCTCTCTCTTCTTTGTATTTAACTGAGCCAGGATCTTCTCAGAAGTCTCAGGCATAAATGACTCTAACAGGGAAGCGCCGATGGTGATCGCCTCTGTCAGGTTGTAAAGAACCGTTGCAAGGCGGTCTTTCTTAGCCTCGTCCTTTGCAAGAGTCCATGGAGTTGTCTCATCAATGTACTTGTTGCATCTTCTGAAGATACCGAAGATCTCTGTAATGGCATCTGCTACACGCAGCTGGGCCATCTTTGCGTCTACCTTCTTTACTTCCTCTAATACAACAGCCTTTAAGTCTTCGTCAACAGCTTCTGCAACGCCCTTGTTTTCTACAACGCCGCCAAAGTACTTGTTGCTCATGGAAATGGTACGGTTTACAAGGTTTCCAAGGATATTTGCCAGGTCAGAGTTCATACGCTCTACCATCAGCTCCCAGGAGATAACGCCGTCATTTTCAAATGGCATTTCATGAAGCACGAAGTAACGTACTGCATCTACGCCAAAGAAATCTACCAGAGTATCTGCATAGAGAACATTTCCCTTGGACTTGCTCATCTTGCCATCGCCCTGAAGCAGCCATGGATGACCAAATACCTGCTTTGGAAGCGGTACGCCTAAAGCCATCAGGAAGATCGGCCAGTAAATAGTATGGAAACGGATAATGTCCTTACCGATCAGGTGCAGGTCTGCAGGCCAGTATTTCTTAAACTGGTCAGTGCTGTTTCCATCACAGTCATAGCCGACACCGGTAATATAGTTGGTCAGCGCATCCAGCCATACATAGGTAACATGCTTTGGATCAAAGGTTACCGGAATACCCCAGTCAAAGGTAGTTCTGGATACACACAGATCCTGAAGTCCTGGAAGAAGGAAGTTGTTCATCATCTCATTCTTTCTGGAAACAGGCTGGATAAACTCTGGATGAGAATTAATGTACTCGATCAGCTGCGGTGCATATTTGCTCATACGGAAGAAATATGCCTCTTCCTTTGCCGGCTTAACCTCTCTGCCGCAGTCAGGGCACTTGCCGTCTACTAACTGGGATGGAGTCCAGAAAGACTCACATGGAGTACAGTAAAGTCCCTCATAAGCACCTTTGTAGATATCTCCCTGGTCATAGAGTTTTTTAAAGATCTTCTGTACCTGTGCTTCGTGGTCAGCATCTGTGGTACGGATAAATTTATCATAAGAAGTATTCATCAGATCCCAGATACGCTTGATCTCGCCTGCAGCCTTATCTACAAACTCCTTTGGAGTGATGCCTGCAGCCTCTGCCTTCTCCTCGATCTTCTGTCCGTGCTCATCGGTACCGGTCTGGAAGAACACATCGTATCCCTGAGCTCTCTTATATCTTGCAATACTGTCTGCCAGCACGATCTCATAGGTGTTGCCGATATGCGGCTTACCGGAAGCATATGCGATGGCAGTTGTAATATAATATTTCTCTTTCCCCATCTAAAAGCTCCTTCCGTGCATAATTACTTATTTATATAATACCACTTTTTTCTTACATTTAAAAGGGTTTTCACAAAAAAAGTTAAATTTTAAGAAAAAAAGCACATAATGTCAAAGTTTTTTGCACAAAATACACCTAAAACCATAAATTTGGAGGCGCTGTTATGCGGAACGTTAGAACCGACCTGGCCTTGGAAGCCCACGAGCTTTTCATGGAGGCGGCGGAGGAAATTGCGGGAATTGAGTTGTCTGACCGCTCAGAGGGGGAAATTCATATCACCCACGTTGCAGTAAAGGACAAGGAGGCATCGCAAAAAATCGGCAAGCCCATAGGAAACTATGTGACATTAGAGCTGCCCGACCTGCGCTATATCGACAAAAACCTTTATGAGACGGCATGCAAGAAAATTTCTGCCGAAATTGGTGAACTTTTAAAAGGTATTGATCCGAAACGCCCCATTTTAATCATCGGGCTTGGAAACCGCTCCATCACCTCAGACTCGCTGGGCCCTGCCGTGATTGACAGATTGATGATTACGCGACACTTGTTCCACTATGCACCTGAGGCCGTGTCGGACAATTTAGGCTCTGTGTGCGCCATTGCCCCCGGCGTATTGGGGGTTACAGGTATTGAAACGGGTGAAATCATTGCCGGCGTGTGCGAAAAGGTGCATCCCTGCGCGGTGATTTGCGTGGATGCATTGGCCGCTCGAAATATTGTCCGCGTAACGCGCACCATTCAAATTTGCGACACTGGAATAAACCCCGGCGCAGGGGTGGGCAACAACCGAAAAGAGATTTCGCAAAACACTCTGGGCGTGCCGGTAATTGCCGTGGGCGTGCCCACAGTGGTGGACGCGGCAACCATAACAGACGACACGCTAAATCTTGTCATTGACAATCTTTTGTCGCAAAACGATGACAACACCGCTTTTTTTAAAATGCTGAAAGGGCTAAACCCCGAAGACCGGTTTGGATTAATTAAAGAGTCAGTTTCAAAGTCCATGCCCAACTTTATGACCACACCCAAGGAGATTGACATTTTGATTGATAAAACTGCAGAGGTTGTGGCAAATGGCATTAATTTTGCTCTACACAAGGATATAACCTTTGAAGATATAGATATTTACGTTTCTTAAAACACAAAACATCCCTTTACCGCATATGGTGGTTTAGGAGGTGTTTTTATATTATGATGAAACATAGAAACCGCGCAGTCGCCGCTATTTCAGGCGGAAAAAAATATCCCGATCTGCGCGGAACCGTTACATTTAACGGCATGGAAGAAGGCGTTTTGGTAACCGTTCAGGTTACCGGCCTGCCGGTGCAAAACGAGTGCTGCGGCTGCGGCGTTTATGGGTTCCATATTCACAGCGGCGGCTCCTGCACAGGAACCGAAGCCAACGAGTTTGCTGATGCAGACGGGCATTTTAACCCTCGGGGCTGCCCACATCCATACCATGCAGGCGATATGCCGCCATTGTTTGGGAATCACGGCATGGCATATATGTCGTTTTTAACCGACCGCTTTACGTTAGAAGAAATTATCGGTAAGACAGTGATTATTCACTTAGATCCGGATGATTTTACAACCCAGCCCAGCGGAAATTCAGGCGAAATGATTGCCTGCGGCGTGATTGCACGATAAGTAAAAAAGCTGCCTTTCGGCAGCTTTTTTACTTATATTATTGTGCTTTTTTCAGTCTTGCAAAAGAACCCATCAGGGATTTCGTGCCCACTTCGTCGAACACTATTTCTAATTTTACGTCGCCGCCTGCCGGGGTTACAGACAAAATCATGCCGGTGCCAAACTTTTTATGCACCACCATGTCACCCGCTTTAAAGTCGTAAGACACAGGCTCGGTGCGCACACCCGCGCTTTTGCGTTCAAAGATTTCCTGAAACAGGTCGCTCTGACTTTTGGCCTTTTTTCTGCCGCCCACTTCTGTTTTCGGGCTCCGGTCTGCTTCAACAATATCCACATACTGCTGCGGGATTTCATCTAAAAACCGGGAGGCTTTGGAATAAACCGAACCGCCGTACATAGACCTTCTCATGGCGTAGGAGAGCGTGAGGCGTTTTTTTGCCCGCGTAATACCTACATAACACAGGCGGCGTTCCTCCTCAATTTCCTCCTCGGAATACATGGAACGCTGGCTGGGGAACAGCCCCTCCTCCAAGCCGCATAGGAAAACTGCCGGAAACTCTAAGCCTTTGGCGGAATGAAGCGTCATAAGAACCACGCTGTCGGCCTCTGTGTCGTAATTGTCCACGTCTGCAATTAAAGCCGTGTTCTCTAAAAATTCAAACAGGGTTGGCTCCTCGCTGCTCTTTTCATATTCCTCTGCAGAGAGGATAAACTCCTGAATGTTTTCTATCCTCGTTTGGTTTTCAACAGAATCCTCCGACAAAAGCATATCCATATAGCCCGAACGCTTATAAACCGCCTCAATGATTTTTGAGGGCTGGGTTTGGTCGGTGTCTGTCTGAATTTCGCGGATTAATTTCGTAAACGTCAACAGCTTTTCCGTTACCTTCGCAAGCTCCGGAATGGTATCTGCAATTTCCATGGCGGCAAACATGCTGATGTCCCGTCCGGCTGCCGCTGCCGCCACCTTTTCTACCGTGGTGACGCCAATTTTACGAGATGGCTCGTTTACCACGCGCATAAGTGACAGGTTATCGTTGGGGTTAAACACAAGCCGCAAATATGCCAGCATGTCTTTAATTTCCTTTCTGTCGTAAAACCGCAGCCCCGCCAGCACACGGTAAGGAATTCCGAAGCCGGATAGCGTGGTTTCCAGCACGCGTGACTGCACGTTGGTGCGGTATAAAATTGCGCAGTCGCAATAGCGCATTCCGTCTACCTTCACCAATTTTTCAATGGTTTTTCCGATATAGTCGGCCTCTTCATATTCGTTGTCCGCTTCAAACAGCAAAATTTTATCCCCGGCGCCGTTGCTGGTCCACAGCTCCTTGCCTTTTCTTCCGGCATTGTTGGCAATCACGCAGTTTGCAGCGTTTAAAATATTTTGGGTAGAACGGTAGTTTTGCTCAAGCTTAATGACCTTAGCCTGATCGAACTCCTTTTCAAAGTCTAAAATGTTATTGATGTTGGCGCCGCGGAACTTGTAAATACTCTGGTCGTCGTCGCCCACCACGCAAATATTCCGATATTTTCCCGCCAGCTGGCTGGTTAAAAGATACTGCGCGTTGTTCGTGTCCTGATACTCGTCCACAAACACGTAGCGGAATTTATTCTGGTAAAACTCCAGCACCTCCGCGTCTAAAGAGAACAGCTTCACTGTCAGGATAATAATATCGTCAAAATCCAGCGCGTTTGCCTCAAACAGCCGTTTTTGATAGAGCTTGTAAAGCTCGCCTACCTTTGTCATGCGGAAATCGCCGTTATAGGCCGCCAAAAACACATCTGGCTCCATCAAATTGTCCTTCGCATTCGAAATCTCCGCCAACATAGATTTGGGCGGAAACGTTTTTTCGTCCATGCCCAGCTCTTTTAAGCACCGTTTTATCAGCGTTTTCTGGTCGGCAGAGTCGTAAATTAAAAAGTCCGACGCATAACCTAAAAGGCTAATGTTCCTGCGCAGGATTTTCATGCACACAGAATGGAACGTGCCAATCCACATACCCTCTGCCCCGTCGCCAATTAAGCCCTCGACCCTGTCTTTTAATTCATTTGCGGCCTTGTTGGTAAACGTGATGGCTAGAATTTGATAGGGACGAGCCAAGCTTTGTTCTAATATGTACGCAATTTTGTTTACCACCACTGTGGTTTTGCCCGATCCGGCGCCCGCCAAAATAAGAAGCGGACCCTCGGTAGCTAAAATTGCTTCTTTTTGCCTGTCGTTAAATTGATCTAAATTCATAGTTCCCTCGCAATTAATTCTTTCATTTGTGTCAGGGCGCGCTGCGAAATCTTTGCATACCGCTCCCGCTTGTTTTTAATTCGTTCCGTTAATCCGTCAATAATTCCAAAGTTAATGTTCATTGGCTGAAAGTCCGCGCCGGAAAACGTTGAGATGTAATGCCCCAGCGCGCCGGTTGCCGTTGTGGATGGAAACATGAGCGCACTCTTTCCCTCCAAATGTCTGGCGGCGTTAATTCCGGCAACAATGCCCGATGCGGCAGACTCCACATAGCCCTCCACGCCCGTCATTTGCCCTGCAAAAAACAGGCCCTTGCGGCTTACCGTTTCAAACGCTGCCGTCAGCACGCCGGGCGAATGGATATAGGTGTTGCGGTGCAGTACCCCATAACGCATAAATTCTGCATGTTCTAAGCCCGGAATCATGGAGAAAACACGTTTTTGTTCTGAAAACGTCAGATGGGTTTGGAAGCCTACAATGTTGTAAAGCGTGCCGTCCTTATCGTCCTGCCGAAGCTGCACCACGGCGTGATACCGCTCCCCGGTTTCGGGATGTTCCAAGCCCACCGGTTTAAGCGGGCCGAAGGTCAGCGTGTCTCTTCCGCGCTGTGCCATTACCTCAACGGGCATGCACCCTTCAAACACCTTGTTGTTTTCAAATTCGTGAAGGTGTGCGGTTTTCGCGTTTACCAGTTCTGTGTAAAACGCCTCATACTGTTCCTTTGTCATGGGGCAGTTAATGTAGTCTGCCGTTCCCTTGTCATACCGTGCTTTTTTGAACACCTTGGTTTTGTCAATGGAATCAAATGTGACAATCGGCGCCGCAGCGTCGTAAAAATATAGATAACCGTTGCCAAAAAATGTTCCGATATGTTCCGAAAGCGCGTCTGATGTAAGAGGCCCGGTGGCCACCACCACGCAGCCCTCTTTTGGAATTTTGGTAATCTCCTCATTTTTAACGGTGATGTATGGGTTTTTCGTAACTTTGTCTGTCATCATCTGGGCAAAACCCACCCTGTCCACCGCCAGAGCGCCTCCTGCCGGAACTTTTGTTTGGTCGGCGCACGCTGTCACCAACGAACCTAACAGCCGCATTTCAGCCTTTAGGAGACCTGCGCCGTTTTCTAAAGTATCTGCTCTGAGAGAATTTGAGCACACAAGTTCTCCCAAAAGGTCGGAGCTGTGCGCAGGCGTTTTCTTTTCCGGCTTCATTTCATAAAGCGTTACGTTAATTTTATGCTTTGCAAGCTGCCATGCCGCTTCGCACCCGGCTAGACCGCCGCCAATCACTGTTGCATTCATATTCATATTCATGTTCCTTCATATTCCGTAAAATATTTTTCAACCATTCGAACGGGCCTGTAGGCCATTTTTGCTTTTCTTAAGCCCTCAAGCCCCATGTCCTCCTCGCGGTTAATAAATTCAAAACCGCTCCACTCGTTTTGCACAAATTGCTGATTTATCATGTTAAAGGATCCCCGGATGGAGGTGTCGGCATATTCAATGTGAATGAGCGCCATGTCGTCTGTTATGGGTTCGCCTGCAGAAAATGCCGCAAGCTTTCCGTCAACGCGGATTCCTCCTAAGGTTACGCCAAGCTTGTCCACGTTGTCAAGCAGCCGCACCGTTGCTTCTTCCGACAGGCCTGAGCCATGGTTCTTCTGTCCCTGTTTCCAGTTTAAAAACAACTCCTTGCACTCATCTGCGTTTTTCTGCCCCAATCGCTCATACTGAAAATCGTAGTGATTTAAAAATGCGTTTAAGTGGTTTTTCTTCTGATGGAGCTTTTTGCCCCGAAGATGAATTAAGCTGTCGCTTAAATAAACATAGTCCGCATTGTTGCGGTCGCTGTAGATGCGAAGTTTATTTCCAAAAACTGCGCCACACTCCTCTGCCATTTGTTCTGTCATTAAAATAAAATGGGGCGAACCGCTCTGGCGGTTCATAAACTCAAAGGATTTTTCTGCCGCCGCCTGTCGGTTCCCGTTCCCCAGAGGATAGGTGCAGCCCACGCCGTGGTGCCTGCCATGAAAAAACAAGACAAGGCAGCCGTCCACAATATCATACTGAATTTTTCCGCTGCCCGCCCACATGAATAGCGTAGTAAAGTTATAAGTTGAGCTTTCGCTCTTTCCCAAATATTCCTGTAATACGTTTTTATCTTCAATTGCAATGTCTTTCGGACTCAACATAGTTTCACCTTAAATTCTGTAGTAGTCAAATAAATGCATCAGCTGTTCATACGTCCTTTTGTGGTCTAAGGAAATTTCACAAAACAGCTCAAATGCCAAAATGCCCTGAAGCACCAACATGCCCAAACCGTTATGAATACGCGCGCCCCTTTTCTTAGCCTCTTTTAAAAACACCGTTTCTTTCGGGTTATAAATAATGTCGCTGCACACCATGTTTTCGTGAATCAAATCCATAAAACCGCAGGGGTTGCCGCTGTCGCCGGCGCCGTGCATTCCCACAGGTGTGGTGTTGATTACAATGTCGTAATCCTTGGCTTTGTCCAGCGTATCGTAAAATATAGTTTCAGTATAGTTTTCTACCATTTCGCCGATTATATGTATTTTCTCCATGCTTCTGGACGTAATGGAAATGGATTTTGCGCCGGATTTGGCGAGCGTAAAGGCAAGAGACCGGGCAGAACCGCCAGCGCCCATCATTAAAATATTTTTATTTTTAATTTCATGTCCCTCTAATAAAAGAGACTCACAGTAACCATTCCCGTCGGTGTTAAAACCGTGCCACACGCCGTTACGGTTTACCACGGTGTTCACCGAGTTCATGTGCTGCGCCTCAGGGCAGATGTGGTCTAAATAGTCCATCACGCAAATTTTGTGGGGCGCGGTAATGTTAAAGCCACACGCTCCTATGGCTTTCACGCCCCGCATGGTGTCACCAAGCTTTTCCGGCGGCACGTCGAACGCTAAATAAGCCATGTCAATTTTGTTTTGCTCCGCCATGAAGCTATGCATGGCAGGAGACAGCGTATGCGCAACCGGCGTTCCCAAAATGCCGAACAGTTTCGTTTTATTTGTTGTTTCAATCATCGTTTTCTTTCGCCGCCTTAGCATTTTCAGATTTTGGCTTTGCCGTGTTTTTCTCTTTCACCGGAGCAATAAAGCTCACAATTTTTCCCACGGTAAACACAATGGTGCCGGACTTTTCAATGGCCACCCGCTTTCCCAGCGCCTTGCCGCCAATGGTAAGCGCCGCAACAACCGCGGTTAACACAATGGTTAAAACAAACTCACTTTTAAAATAGCCCAGGGAAAACAGCATAATGACAATTGCCGTTGTGGCGCTGCCTGAAATGATGCCCACAATGTCGCCGATAACGTCGTTACAAAAAGAGCCAACCTTGTCTGCGTTGCGAATGAGGCGCACAGCTTCTTTTGCACCCCGCACCTTTCTGGAGGATAGGGAGTGAAACGGCGTTTCCTGCGCTGAGGTTACCGCCACACCGATAATGTCGAACAATACGCCGATGGCGATGAATATGCTCAAAATAATAAAAGCCATAATCAGGTTTACCCTGTTCATTAACCCCGACTGAATCATCTGCAGCATGGCAGAAATCACAAAGGTCACCAGAACAATTGTAACAACCCATTTACGGCCCTCTTTTTTATTTCCTGTTTTACGATATGTTTTAATTTTGTTTGCAGTTACCCGCTTATTACTACTGTCGTCAGACAAGCAAAACACCAGCCTTAAATTCAAACTAAAAGTTACGCCGCAAACTGAATTTACGGCGCATACAAATCTTTATACGATAAATTTTATAAAAAAATAGGTGGCAATACTTGAGGTAAATTTTGCGGTTTAGGTTCGGTAGGCTTTCCCGACGGACTGCTGATATGTCGCCAAATCAGTGGTTTCCCTTTAACGTCCGACCTGCACGGTCTCCCTATGCAGAACCGAATCACCACTTAAGTCCGCACTACAATCCCAAAAGTATCTCATACGAACAGCCTAGAGGTTTTCCCAAACAGTCAGACTTGCTCTTAGCCTCTTTTGCAGCCATGGTTTCAAGCAGCGATAACCTTTTTGTTTTGGCCGGAACGAAAAAGGTCTGTCCGCTATCCGCCATACCCACTCAAGGCAGGCTACGCTGTCCCCAGCACGCGTGCATTGCGGCCGCTAAACCGCACGGCAGTTGCACCAAGCAACAGGTTTCACCCTGTTTCGTACCTCAGTAGGCCACCTCAAAACGATACGGTTTTAAAGCGGGCAGATGAAGCACAAGAACAGGTCTCCACGGAAATGGGGTCGAATTTCGCATGCCATTGCGAGACGCCCCAAAGCCTTAACTCCCAGCACCAACCCCCGACTGGGCGTCGAAAGCAAGCACCAGGAACTTCATCGATGTGCCCTTCAACGGATTTTTAGGCCCGTCCTGGGAGCAAGCAGCGCTGACTAGGATACTGCACCACCGTGATTTTTTCTTTATCAAACATCATTAATATACCATAAATTTTGCTTTAAGTAAAGGCTCAATTAAAGTTTTAACAAAAATTTAAAATATGTTGTGAGTGACAATTGCCACTGCAATTCCCAGCGCCGCGCCGGCAATTACCTCTAAGGGCGAGTGCCCCACAAGCTCTTTCAACCGTTCTCCTGTAACCTCAAGCTTTTCCCTGCCAAAGTTTTCCACCAGCCGATTTAACAGCGCAGCCTGTTCGCCTGCAGCGCGCCGCACACCGGAGGCATCGTACATCACCACAAACGAAAACACTACGCAAACTGCGAATAAAGACGACGATAAGCCCTCATTTAATGCCACTGCTGCCGTTAAAGCGGTGACGAACGAGGTGTGTGAGCTGGGCATGCCGCCGGAGCCTACCAGGCGCTCAAAGTTAATTCTTTTGTCCTCAATCAACACCAGCAAAAATTTAATAACCTGGGCGCTGAACCAGCCGATGATCGCTGCAATCAAAATTTCGTTTGCCAGAAGTTCTTTTAACCACACGTTTTTTACCACCTTAAATTTTATCTGTCACGGTCTAACAAAAATTTTGAAAGATTGATTAAAAATTCTGCCTTAGCACCGTATTTTGACAAAGCGTCGACCGCCTTGTTGGTATAGTCCACAAGCATTTTTTCAGACTGCTCCAAGCCATAGATTGTAACAAAGGTCGATTTTTGGCTTGCATTGTCCTTGCCCGTTGTTTTGCCCAGGTTTTCGGCGCTGCCCGCCACGTCTAAAATATCGTCTTTAATTTGGAAAGCAATGCCCAAATACCGCGCAAACTCCTCCATTACAATCAGGTCTTCCCTGCCGCCACCGCCAAGCAGCGCCCCCACCTTCGCAGACGCCATAATCAGCGCCGCCGTTTTGTGCAGGTGCATGGTCATCAGCGTAATTGCGTCGATGGTTTTACCCTCAGACTCAATGTCAATCACCTGTCCGCCAATCATGCCCTCCACGCCTGCGCTGTCTGCAATTAAGGAGAGTGCCGCCAGCGTCATATTGGGCGAAACCTGGGACTGCTTTAAAATAGTTTCAAATGCCAAATTTAAAAGCCCGTCCCCTGCCAGAGTTGCAATTGCTTCGCCGTAAACCTTGTGGTTGGTGGGCTTGCCCCGGCGCAGGTCGTCGTTATCCATGCACGGCAAATCGTCGTGGATTAAGGAATAGGTATGTATCATTTCAATGGCACAGGCAAAGGGCATAACCTTATCCGTCTCCGCTTCTAAAACCTCGGCGCATGCCAGCGCAAGCACGGGACGGATACGTTTGCCGCCAGCGTGCAGACTGTAGTTCATTGCCTTATAGATAGTTGCCTGAGGACTGTCTTTCTCCTCAAGGTATTTATGCAGACTTTTATTCACTTCAACAATTTTGGCTTCTAACGCTTCTAAAAAATCCAATTAACTGTCCTCCCCGCTGTTAAAATCTGTTGTTTTAACAGTTCCTTCTTCATTCTCTGTTAAAAGCTTTACCTTTTGCTCGGCCTTGTCAAGCTGGTCGTGGCATTTTGCAGAGAGTTTCATTCCCTTTTCAAACAGAGCCACCGCTTCGTCTAACGGAGCGTCGCCGCTTTCTAAAAGGGTTACAATTTGCTCTAGTTCTGTGATTGACTCTTCAAAGGTTTTTGCCTTAGGCATGTTTCATTCCTCCCGTTTTGTCAAATCCCGCATTACGCATATAATAAAACAAATATTGCTGTGCAAAGCCCGCAAGTGGTCCGAAGGCCTCCACCGCGAACTCCCGGGGCGTTTTTGTTTTCATGGCTTCGCCGTACAGGCTGTTTAAACAGCGTTTGACCCAAACGTCAACGGGAAAGACCTCCCGCCGTTCTAAGCCGAACAGCAAAATGCAGTCCGCCACTTTAGGCCCCACTCCGCTTATGGTGAGCAGCTTCTTTCTAGCGCTGTCTGTGTCAAGCGCTGCGATATCTGAAAAATTGCTGCTTAAAAAGGTTTCACAGGCATTTTTTATGTAGTGTTCGCGGTAGCCAGCCCTTAAAAAGGATAAATCGCCTACAATCCTCTCCGGTCCGGGAAACGTAAAATAGGTTTTCCCGCCGTAACTTAAACGATCTCCAAACTGCTGGCAAAGCCTTTGAATGATTCCCTGAATCCGCGGAATATTGTTGTTGGCGGATATGATAAACGATACCACACATTCCCACAAATCCTGGTTTAAAATCCGGATACCACTGCCATATTCTGTGGCATCCTTTAAAAATCTGTCATGTTCCGAAAGCGTTTTCTTAATTTGACCATAATCGGTATCAAGGTCGAAATAGCCACGCCAAATATCATGAAATTCTTCTTCCGTCACATTACGAAAAACGATAAATCCCTTTTCTTTGCAAACGTTTATCACGCGGTTTCGGGCAACAACGGTGTAACTGCCGTCTTCCTCCCTTTCCCAGCGAAAGCACTGTCCACATTCAAAAATATGCTGCGGTTCAAAGCTGCAAAGGTTTTTCAGCACAACTTGTTTTTTCATAAAGGTATCTCCTAATCGGGCCTGCCCGTAAGAACCCCCTCCTCTTTCAATGTCAGAAAGTTCAGCTGCCGCAGCGCTTCATAAAGCACAATTGCCACAGAGTTAGAAAGGTTTAACGACCTTGCGCCCTCCGCCATGGGGATGCGGATGCAGTTTTCATAGTGTTCCTTTAACAGCGGTTCCGGCAGGCCGTGGGTTTCTTTGCCGAAAACAAGGAAGTCCCCGTCTTGAAATGTTTGGTCGCTGTGGCGTTTGCCGGCCTTTGTGGTGCAGAAATAATATGTTCCCGGGCATTTTTCAAAAAAGTCCGTTAAATTTTCATAATATCGAATGTCTAATTCGTGCCAGTAGTCTAACCCGGCGCGCTTTAGCTTTTTATCGTCAATCGCAAAGCCCATTGGCTTTACGATATGCAAAATGCTGCCCGTTGCCTTGCAGGTTCTTGCAATGTTTCCAGTGTTTTGGGGAATTTCAGGTTCAACGAGCACAATGTTCATTGCCATGTCTATTTTGTCCTTTCGTGTTAAAGCGATTTTAAAAACCGCTCAATTCTGCTTAAAGCGTCATTGATGCTGGAAATGGAATATGCGTAGGAACAGCGGATGAACCCTTCGCCGCTTGCGCCAAAGGCAGAACCGGGAATTACGGCAACCCTTTCTTTGTTTAAAAGGGCCTCGCAAAAATCAGATGAGGTCATTTTCGTGCTCCGAATGTCGGGAAACACATAAAAAGCTCCCTCCGGTTCGAAGCAGGACAGGCCAATGTTCCGAAATCCGTCTACAATTACCCTTCTTCTGTAATCGTATTCCTCCCGCATTTTCTTTATGTCCTCATCCCCCTTCTTCAGGGCCTCAATAGCCGCATATTGGCTGGTAGTCGGCGAGCACATAATAGCGAACTGATGAATTTTAAGCATTTGCTGCATAATTTCCTTAGGCGCGGCAACATAACCCAGACGCCATCCTGTCATGGCATAACTTTTGGAAAATCCGTTCACATAAATGGTGCGCTCTGCCATGCCGTCAATAGAAATGATGGAGGTGTGTTTTCTCCCATAAGTAAGCTCGGAATAAATTTCGTCTGTTAAAATGATGATATTGGTATCTCTTAAAACAGCCGCAATTTCCTCTAAGTCCGATTTTGTCATAATGCCGCCTGTTGGGTTGTTGGGATAGGGCAAAATCAGCATTTTGGTTCTGGGGGTAATGGCGTCTTTCAGCTGTTTTGCAGTGAGCTTAAATTTATCCTCCACCTTTGTCACAATTGGCACCGGAACACCGCCGGCTAAAATGGTGCAGGGCTTGTAGCACACAAAACAGGGCTCGGGAATAAGCACCTCATCACCTGGGTTAACAATAGAACGGATTGCAAGATCAATAGCCTCGCTGCCGCCCACCGTGACCAAAACTTCGCCTTTGGGGTCGTAACTCACCTGGGTGTTACGCTCAATATAGTTTGAAATTTCTTTTCTCAGTTCCAAAAAACCGGCATTGGCTGTGTAGTGAGTTTTCCCTTTTTCCAGGGCGTAAACGCCTTCATTTCGGATATGCCAGGGGGTGACAAAATCCGGCTCGCCAACGCCTAAGGAGATAACCCCCTCCATGTCGCTGGCAAGGTCGAAAAATTTTCTAATGCCCGATGGCTCAATGGTTTTCACCACGTCAGACAAAACGCTGTCGTAGTTCATCATAGTGTAATCACCTCGCGGTCGTCTTCCATCTTGTTGTTTAAAATAACGCCCTCCGCCTTATATTTCTTTAAAATAAAGTGGGTGGCTGTGCTGATAACCTCGTCCATAGGGGCGAGCTTTTCCGCGACAAACAACGCGACTTCCTTAACCGTTTTGCCCTCAACAATTACTGCAATGTCAAATCCGCCTGAAACAAGGTAAACCGACGAAATTTCGTCATACTGGTAAATGCGCTCTGAAATGCGGTCAAAGCCCGAACCTCGCTGGGGCGTAACCTTAAGTTCAATAATGGCCGAAACCAGTTCCCGCTCAGTTTTCTCCCAGTCGATAATGGTTTTCTGACCCAAAATTGTTTGATTTTGCACACATTCGTCCAAAATTTCCTGAACATAAGCTTTGTCCTTGCCAATCATCACCGCAATTTCTTCCGGGGTTGCATGCACGTCCCGTTCAATCAGTTTTAAAATCCGTTCCTTGTCACCTATCATACCGATTACTCCCCTTCTTCGTCGTCTAAGTCGAACAAAATATAGTCATAGATATAGTCCCAGAAATTTTCTGCACTTTCAGCTGTCTTTGTGGAAAACGGCAGCAAAATGTCGCCGTCTGAAAGGTTTAATGTTTCAATTATACGGTCAAGATTTTCTTCCAGCTCCCGCTTGGAAAGCTTGTCGGTTTTCGTTGCGATTACCACCGCCATGCCGCCGGCACTTTTAATGGTATCCATCATGCGACGGTCGTCCTCAGTGGGTTTGTGGCGGGAGTCCACCAGCAAAATCAACTGCACCAGCTGCTTGCGCTCGGTTAAATATTCGTTTATAATGTCGCTCAGCGCCTTCCGCTCTCCCTTGCTGGCGGCAGCATAGCCATAGCCCGGCAAGTCCACCAGCATTAGCTTTTTGTCAATGTCGTAGAAGTTAATGGTTGCAGTTTTACCCGGCGTGGCGCTGACCCTTGCAAAGTTTTTGCGGTTTAGAATTTTGTTAATCATGGAGGATTTCCCAACGTTCGACCTGCCCGCAAAGGCAACCTCGGGCATGGTCGACACTGGGTAGTGCTCCTTTTTCACACCGGACAGCAAAAAGCGCGCGTTGTGTATATTCACTTTCATAAAAAATCCTTTCAGGCGAGCGCTATGTGCAGCACTTCATTCATGTCGTGTACGGGTTTAATGTCAATGTTTTCTTTCACGACCGGCTCTAATTCGTCAATATCCTTTTTGTTTTCCCAGGGGATAATAATGGTTTTTATGCCGGCGCGGTAGGCCGCCAGAGTTTTCTCCCGCAGGCCGCCAATGGGCAGCACCCTGCCGCGGATAGTGATTTCGCCGGTCATGGCAACATCGTGCTTCACCTTTTTGCCGGACAAGGCCGACGTTAAGGCCGTTGCAATGGTAATTCCGGCAGACGGGCCGTCTTTCGGCGTGGCGCCCTCCGGCACATGAATATGAATATCCCGGTTTTGATAAAACTCCCCGTCAATATCTAAATTCTCGGCGTTAGCCCGCACGAAGCTTACAGCGGCTTTGGCCGACTCTTTCATCACGTCGCCCAGCTGGCCGGTTAGCTCTAAGTTTCCCGTGCCCTGCATAACGTTCACTTCAACAGAAAGCGTGTCACCGCCCACCTGCGTCCAGGCCAGGCCGGTAACAATGCCTACCTCGTCCTTTTTGGATGCCTGTTCCCGCTCGAAAAGATGTTTGCCAAGAAATTCTTCCATGTTTCTCGCCGTTACACGTACTTTTGTTTCGGGATCGTCCACTAATAACAGCGCAGCTTTTCTGCAAATGTTTGCAATTTTACGCTCCAGCGTACGAACGCCTGCCTCCCGGGTATAGTGTTCAATCACGGTGCGGATTGCGCCGTCGTTTATACTGATGTTGTCGTTCTTAAGTCCGTGCTTTTTCAGCTGTTTCGGCAAAAGGTGGCGTTTCGCTATGTGAAACTTTTCTTCCGACGTATAGCCCGGAAGCTCAATAATTTCCATTCTGTCCAAAAGAGGACGGGGAATGGTGTCTAACGTGTTAGCCGTAGCGATGAACAGTATGTTAGACAGGTCGAAATCAATTTCCATGAAATGGTCGCGAAACTTTGTGTTCTGCTCAGCGTCTAACACCTCTAAAAGCGCAGCCGAAGGGTCGCCTTTATAGTCCGACCCCATTTTGTCGATTTCATCGAACAGCATAAGTGGATTGTTGGTTCCTGCCTGTTTTAAAGCCGTTATAATTCTGCCTGGCATAGAACCGATATACGTTCTTCTGTGGCCGCGTATGTCCGCCTCGTCGCGGATGCCGCCTAAGGAAATGCGCACATAGGTTCTTCCCATGCTCTCAGCAATGGATTTCGCAATGGACGTTTTACCCACACCCGGAGGGCCCACAAGACACAAAATCGGGCCGGCCATGGTGCCGGTAATTTGTTTCACCGCCAGAAATTCCAAAATGCGCTCTTTCACCTTTTCTAATCCATAGTGGTCTTTTGCCAGTACAGCTTTCGCTTTTTTTATGCTAAGTGTGTCTTTCGTAACGTTGTTCCAGGGCAGATCGCAAACCCAAGTAAGATAGGTGCGAATTACATTAGACTCCGGGTTGCTGTAGGACATTTTCATAAACCGTTCCAGTTCTTTGTCGCACTTTTCGCGTACAGCTTCCGGCAGGTCTAATTCTGAAAGCTTTTGTTTATACTCCTCCGCCTCCAGCTCAACGCCCTCTTTGTCGCCCAGTTCCTCCTGAATGACCTTCATCTGTTCTCTTAAAAAATATTCCCGCTGGTTTTTATCAATATTGCTTTTTACTTTTTTATCAATTACGCTGTCGATTTTTGCAATTTCCGTTTCGCGGATTAAAAGCGAAATTAAGTTTTCTACACGGGTTTTCACGTCCACCGTGTTTAAAATTTCCTGTTTATCGGAAAGCTTCAATGGCAAATTCGACGCTAAGTTGTCCGCCAGACGGGACGTGTCATCGGTGTTTTGCTGGGTAAACAAAAACTCACCGCTCACCTTGCGGTTAAACTCGCGGTAGTTCATAAACTCGTCAATGAGCTTTCTTTTTAAGGCCTCGTTCTCCAGTTCTTCTTCGTCAAATTCCTTGGGCTCAATTTCATCCACCAAAGACACAAAATATGGCTTTGTTTTCAAAATTTCGCTGATTTTAGCCCGTTTTAACCCTTCCACTAAAACGCGCACCGTATTGTTGGGCATTTTTACCACCTGGGTAATTTTACAAATGGTTCCCATTGTTTCAATGTCCTCCGGCGCAGGGTTTTCTATTGTTATATCTTTTTGCATCGTCACAAATGCCAACTGTTTGTTCACCATTGCATTTTCCAATGCTAAAATGGATTTTTCCCGGGCCATATCAAAATGAAGAAGCGTATTTGGGAACACCACAAGGCCGCGGACAACAATCATTGGCAAAGCTTGCGTCTGCTTCATGATTACCTGATTCATGCTTACCTCCATATAATTTGTTAAACCAGTGTATTATTTCTATTATATCACGTTTCTGTGTCAATTACAAGTTCATCCAGCTGTTTCCAGATGTCTGTGTTTTTATCTGTCACCAAAACCTCCAGCTCACTGCCGAACCGGTTTTCCAAAAGCTGTTTTACATACCCACAAAAAATGATTTCAGCCTGGTAATGGGGAACCTCCACCAGGGCCAAATCGTTTTCATAAGCAAACCGTGCCTGGTGATATTTCATGTCGCCGGACACGAAACAGTCCGCACCCAGCTTCTTTGCCTCATAAATATAATCTGCCCCGCCGCCGTTAACCACCGCAATTTTGCGGATTTGTTTGTTTTCCGGGCCAATGTAACGCAAAGACTTAATATGAAACTCTGTTTTTATTCTGTCCAAAAGTTTAGAAAAAACAAGCTCGCCTTTTACATCTGCAATTCTTCCAATGCCGTTTTCACCGTCTCCCTCTATGGGAACGCGGTTTTGTGTTTCGGCGATTTTGTCTAAAAACAAATCGCCCAGCCCACATTTTACGCTGTCAAAATTGGTGTGCATGGAAAAAAGCGCAATGTCGTCTTTAATCAGCGACAAAACTGTCCGTGAGACCGCGTCCTCACCCGTTATCCTGCCCAGCGGCCTAAAGATCAGCGGATGGTGGGACAAAACCAAATCCGCCTGTTTTTCCCGGGCGTCAATGGCCACAATCTCGTCTGTGTCTAAGGTAACAAGCACCTTCCGAATTTCTTTTTCTTTCTCTCCAATTAACAGCCCGACGTTATCATAGCTTTCCGCCAGGTGCGGCGGCGCAGTCAGATTTAAAAAGTCTATAATGTCCGTTAATTTTACCATAACGTGCAGGCCTCCTTAATTTTATTCATTTCATTTCGCAAAAACAAAAACCATTCCTGCTTTTGGGCTGCTTCCTCACCTTTGGCAAATTGTAATGAAGCAATTGCACGGCCTAACTCATACATCTTTCCGTCTAATAACTCCGAAAGCAGCGGATCACGGTTTTCTATTAATTTTTCCCCTATGTAATAATGAATTTCCTTTTCAATTCTCATTTGTCCCCGGACAACTGACATAATGGTATATATTTTGTTCTCTTCCTTCGCCAGACACTCGTCTTGAATGAAGAATCCATTTTGCTCTAAAAACTTTCTGGTTTCTTCAATGGCCGTCATCGGCTGGAGAACATAGTGTTTTATTGAGGAATAAAGATGCGCTGCATTCTCTAAAATCTGGTTAATTAAAATTCCGCCCATTCCGGCAATCACCACCGTGTCCGCCTCATTCGGCTCCAGCGCCGCCAGCCCGTCAGACAGTTTGGTACGGATTTTTGTTTCTAAGCCAAATTTCCTGATATTTTCTTCTGCCCGCAAAATCGGACCCTGGTTAATATCCATTGCCACAGCACCCGGGCAAACGCCGTTCTTTACAAGCCAGATGGGAATATAGGCATGGTCTGTCCCCACGTCGGCCACTGTTGCGCCGCAGGAAACAAACCCAGCCGCGGACATGAGCCTGGGCGTCATCATTTTGTTAATATCCATGCTTAAAAGTTGCTTCCGTTCCAACCCCAGTGGGCAACTTCTTCATATTTCACATAGGTGTTTGCGCCGTCGATGCCCAGTTCTTCCTTTAATATATCGCAAATTTGTTTTGTAAGCATTGTTAAATGCTCCCGGTCAGACGTTCCGAACAGCTTCACTTCCACAAAGGCCATAGGTTCGCCGGTTTTTCCTCCGAAATACATGGTGGCGTCTCCTTCAAAGCCCAGCATCAAATGTGCCTCAGACTTTCCGGGAATGGTGGTAATGGCCGTTCCAAACCGTTTTGCAAGAGCGGCTTTTTTCTCCTCTGTAAGCGTCTTCGTTGTCTTTGTCCCAATATATGGCATGTTTATCCACTCCTATTCGATTATCATGAAAACAGTATAGCATAATAAAAAAAAAGTGTCAATAAAGTTAAAATACTGTTTACATTTCGGCAATTTTATTGTATAATAAAACAAATTTCATTAATTTTTGTTGGAAAGGTGTGTTCTCTATGCCAAACAGCGACCAGCTTCCCCGCGCGTGGGACGAATTGGTAGAAAAACTAACCTATATGCCGGCCATAGTGAAAACAATTGAAAAAATTCACGACACCAACTGGTCGATGACTGCAAACCGCCACGACCATTTTGAAATGGTTTATATAAAAAAAGGGACTGCTGTTTTTCAAATTGAGGGGATCGATGTCAGCATGACGCCGCACTCCATTGTCATTATCAAGCCCGGCAGGTCGCATAAGTTTGTGGTGAAATCCGACGTGTGCGAGTTCATTGTGCTGAGCTTTACCTTTAAAACCCAGAAAAATGAGCTTGACAGCCACGTGTCGCTTACGGATTTTATTGAATATATTGAAGATGAGGCCACCGGCGATTACCTGCATTTAACGCTGTCTAAGAAAAACGACATTGTTCACGTAATGAACCGAATTTTAAGGGAGCGCATGAAATATCAGGTGTGGGGCGATTTTTTAAGCTGTTTGTTAATTATTGAGCTGTTTGTGCTCCTTTCCCGTACTCTTAAGCAGGAGTGGGAACAGAGTGCAAAAAACCGTAATTTGAAACTTCACGAGCTGTTAGGCATTGCAAAGGAATATATCGACAACAACTACGACAAGGATTTGACGTTAACTCAAGTTGCCAAATATATTTATCTTTCCGACAGTTATTTTGCGCATTCTTTTAAAGATAAATTCGGAATCAGCCCCAAAAGTTATATTTTAAAGGTGCGCATTGAGGCAGCAAAGGAATATTTGCAGAATACCGACGTAAAAGTGGCGGACGTTGCAAAAATGGTTGGGTTTTCCAGCCAGCAGCGGTTTAATGATATTTTCAGAAAGCACGAGAACGTAACGCCGCTGTCTTATCGTCAAAAGTGTAAGATTGACCGTTTAAACGTAAGCGACTATCAAAACCGCATTCCGCCGAAAGACGCCGAATAGCAAGAAAAAAGCCGCCCTATAAAAAGGGCGGCTTTTTTGAACTTCTCTAAAATTAGAACTGTTCCCTATTCTGATTTTTGTTCTGATTTTGATTGTTCTGGTTTCTGTTTTGGTTGTTGTTCTGGTTATTTTGGTTCTGATTCTGGTTCTGGTTATTCTGGTTTCTGTTTTGGTTGTTGTTCTGATTCTGATTGTTCATTTTTTTCCTCCCAAAGCTTGGTTAAAGTATTATTTGAGCACACTTTTGCGCTCAATACTATTATGCAAAATACGCTTTGGAATTATACGAAAAAATTTTTTAAATCAAATTATTTTGTCAAAACCTGTTTTTCCTGCCCCGGTCGTACGACCGCAAAATCAGCTCCACAAACTCCTCGTTATCCTTTGTACGGATTAAGTTGTTAATCAGCTGTTCCGTCACGTCCTGGGTAGTTTGACTGGAAAGCTCCCGGCGAACGGCCCAAACCGCCTCAAGTTCCTTTGGCGTTTGCAGCAGTTCTTCTTTTCTTGTGCCGGATTTGTTGATGTCAATGGCAGGGAAAATCCGTTTTTCCTGAAGCTTTCTGTCTAAGTGCAGCTCCATATTGCCCGTACCCTTAAACTCTTCAAAAATCACGTCGTCCATGCGGCTGCCCGTTTCAATCAGCGCGGTAGCCAAAATGGTGAGGCTGCCGCCGTTTTCAATATTTCTTGCCGCGCCGAAAAACTTTTTCGGTTTGTGCAGGGCACTGGGGTCAAGCCCGCCTGAGAGCGTTCTGCCCGAGGGAGGCACAGTTAAGTTATATGCCCGGGCAAGCCTGGTAATAGAGTCTAACAGCACAACAACGTCCTTATTCTGCTCCACCAGACGCTGGGCGCGTTCTAACACAATTTCGGCCACCTTTGCATGGTGTTCCGGCACCTGGTCGAAGGTGGAATATACCACGTCGCCGGAAATCGACCGCTTCATGTCTGTCACTTCCTCAGGTCGCTCGTCAATTAAAAGCACAATCAACGTAATTTCCGGATGGTTTGCTTCAATGTTGTTGGCAATATTTTTTAAAAGCGTTGTTTTACCGGCTTTCGGCGGTGCAACAATTAAGCCCCTCTGCCCTTTTCCTATGGGGGCTATTAAATCCACCAGCCGCATGGCATAGTCCCTCTGGTTGTTTTCCAGCCGGATTCGCTCTGTGGGAAAAATGGGTGTTAAATATTCAAAAGGCTTGCGGCGAATTGCTTTGTCAGGTGTGTCGTCGTTCACATGCTGCACAAAAATCAGCGCCGGAAACTTTTCCTCCTCTTTCGGCAGGCGGGCAATACCCGTCACCTTGTCGCCGGTTTTTAAGTTAAACCGGCGGATTTGCGTAGGCGAAACGTAAACGTCTTTCGGCGTAGAAAGGTAGTTTTCCCCGCGCAGAAAGCCAAATCCATTGTCCGGCAGCACCTCTAAAATCCCGCCTACGATATTGTCGGAGCCGGAAACAGTGAGCTCCGGGCGCTTTTGCCCGGCCTTTTTAGCAGGTGCCTTGTTTTCCTGTTTTACTGCACCATTTTGTTCGGTTTTTGAGGCTTCCGCAGTGACTGTTGTTTCCGCCGTTTTCTCAACCGCTTTTACCTCCGATTCAGCAGAAGGGCAGGCTTTTGGCGTTTCCGAAATGGCCGCAATCAGCTCGTCCTTTTTATATTTGGTAATACTTTTTATGCCAATTGCTTTTGCGATTTCACGCAAATCCTGTAATTTTTTATTTGATAAATCCATAAAATTCCTCCGATATGAAGTTTAAAATAAACGAAAAGCGGGATAGTAGCTCATGCTAAGAAAAGA
>ERZ773108.493-NODE-493-length-43683-cov-8.559113_pt1 | contig 43683 bp, 26 predicted proteins | sample MGYA00580570_ERZ773108 | MGnify/ENA primary metagenome ERZ773108 (study PRJEB29015, sample SAMEA2737840) | human gut metagenome | biome: human gut; feature: human-associated habitat; material: faeces | place: China | collected 2012 ...
AACACAAGGCTTTTTAGTAAATGTCAGGATTATATATTCCTTTGCATAAGATGGCTAATCAAAATATTTGGATTACAAATCAAGACAAACCACAGAACATTCACCTCGGGGTTTTGCGAAAGCGTCACCCCGCCGCCGTTCGGAAAGGATGTGTTGTTTTATAAGGGAAAATATTACACGCTTTCCGATAAGCGTATTCCGTATATGCGGGATAAAACTGCCGACGAGAGATATTTCATTCTTACACTGTTTGCAATAGCGTTTGAATTAAAAGAGCGCCGCCATACGGACGAAACCTGCGATATAGAGCTTGCCGTAGGTTTACCGCCTGCTCATTTCGGAACTCAATACGAAAAATTTACAGAATACTTTTTACACAGAGGTATAATTGATTTCTCGCTTGACGGTATTAAGTATTTCGTAAACATAACCGACGCCGCCTGCTTTCCGCAGGCGTATGCCGCAACAATGCCGATATTTCAGCAAATACGCAACTACCCTAAAGCTATTATAATTGATATAGGCGGATTCACGGCGGATTATATGATAATGAAAAACGGTATACCGACTCTTTCAGCCTGCGACTCGCTTGAAAACGGCGTTATAAACCTATACAACGGTATTCGTTCAAGAGTGAGCAGCAGCTATGATTTATTGCTTGAAGAATCGGATATAGACGATATTTTGCAGGACAAGCCCAATGTATATGATGAAAACATAGCGGATATAGTACGAGCGCAGGCGGAGCTGTTTATAAACGACCTTATAAACAAATTAAGGGAGCTTATGATTGATTTGCGTACGGGAAAGGCTGTATTTGTCGGCGGCGGTTCAATTCTTTTGAAAAAATACATAGAAGCGTCAGACAAAATCGGCTGCCCGATATTTATTGAGGAAATATCCGCCAATACAAAAGGATATGAATTGCTGTATAAAGCCCAAGGGTGATGAAAAATGTCCGAGAAAAAAGATATTTGCAGATTCACCATACAGTTTAATCCCGCAGACCCGTGCCACAGAAAGGTAATAGAATTACTCAATTCACAGGGGCGGAGCAAGGCGCAGTTTATATCCAACGCCATAACCCATTACATACATTGCACCCAAACGCCGGATATATCGGATAATACTCAGACTGATATTGAGGCAATGATTATTTCCGCAATAAATCGTTATATGGAAGGCAGGGAAAGGAAGACGGAAACCGAGCCAAATGCAAGCAGTAAAAAAACCACGCAAAAGCAAAACGGTGTGCCGTTTGACGATAACGACATACAGGCTATAACCGATACTTTATCAATGTTCAGAAAAAGATAGGTCAGGCAGGAGCGGTTTTCCGCCCCTGCCCTTTTTTTAACTTCTAAACAGCATTATACATCTGCTTAAAACAATACATTGCTCTTGAAAGAGATCCTCGTCAAAAACTCCGCATATAATAGACTCTTTCATAAGCAGCGGGCGGTACATAGCGAAAATGGTTTCAAAGGCATTTGCATCGCCCTTTTGAGCGGCAAAAATAAGCTCCTTAAAATTCATCCCGATACCTCCCCAATGTTTCACGCAGCTTTGTTATGGCGCGGTAAAACGCGGTTGCTGTGCCTTTGTATGTTAATCCCAAACACCTGCCTATCTCTGCAAAGTCCTTGTCTTCAAGAATATGAGCTACAATTATTTTCTTTTCCCTGTCGGAAAGAGATTTAAGCGCCGTTTTAAGAACATCATAATCTATAATTGCCTGAATAAAATCATATTCGTCACCGGCAAGCCCTACATAATCCACAAGCGGAAATTCTTTGCTGTATCTTTTGCCTTGCTCTGTAATATAATCTATTTTACGGTTGCGCAAAGCAGTTTTAAGCAGCGCGGTAAATCTGTTTTGCAGGGCGTTTACACCTTTTCCGTCATTTCTTTTAAACATTTTTATTCCACCTTTTATAAATCTTGTTTTTTAAAGACTTATAAAGGGCGGCGGTGAGCGGCACCCGTCACAAGATATGTGTTTTGTTACATATAAAACGAGCTGCGGCTCACATAAAGAACCGCAGCTCGCTGCCGCACATTTTAAATTGTTTTCTTTTGTTTCAAAATCGGCTGTTTTTTTAAAACGGCCTCCGCCGTTCTTAGCCTAACTCCTTTTGAAACAAAAGCGTCATATATTACTTCCTTTCCGAATACGCATTATAACTCACATTATACGAATTACAATGTAATTTATGTGAGCCGCACTTCATATTAAAATAAATATGAGGTGTTGTTATAATGCAAAATACATATGAAAGATTAGCTTTTTCCATCCGTACAGCAAGAAAGAGAGAAAACATAACTCAGGCAGAGCTTGCCGAAAGACTGAAAATGAGTATCCGCACAATACAGGGTATAGAAAACTGCAAAGGCAACCCGAAATTTGAAACTATAATCCTGTTGTGCAGAGAGCTTAATGTCAGCTTAGACGCCGCGCTTTATCCTGATATTCCGGCTGCGAATATCTCTAAATCTGCTATCGACTTTTTTAAGAATAAAAGTGAAAGCGAAACGCAGAAGTATATAGATATTTGCAGGTACGCGGAAAAATTAAAAGAATAATTTTTATCCCAATAAGTCAGAACTTCTGCACTATTCCAAGCTTTACAAGGCTGTAATTATCAGTCCATACGGGCTGAGATTTATCATCCGCCCAGCCGTGTTTATCGGTAAAGGTAGACGGACCTACGCTGTAAATCTCGCCCTGCGGCTTGTGGTGCGGTCCCAAAAGATTGCGGTTGCCGGAAAGCAGGGTAATTTTAACCTCATTTTCGCCGTTTTTAAGGTATTCGGTTATATCGGCATTAAACGGCGCAAACATTAACACTGCGGCTTTTTTGCCGTTTACCTCTAACCTTGCGGCAGGGGCGTTGAGCTTTTTAAGCGAAAGCACATATTTTGTGTTTTCCTTTTTATTTACGGAAATATTGCCCGTAAGCTCCATAGCGCCGGAAAAAAACCAAAATCCGCTTTCGGTTATTTTTGAAATATCTACCGTTTTCGGCATTTCTGTAAGGGTAAAGCGCCTGCCCGCAAATATCGATTTGCGCTCGCCGTAGCTTATTTCATCCTCCGCCCTTACCCCGAACGAGCCTGTTATATAAATGCTTTCAAGCTCGGTATCGTATGTAAGCTTGTTTTTCTCGCTTTCGTGTATACCGGGTGTAAATAATACACGGTATACATCCTCGCTTTGGTAAAACTCGCCCTTTAGGGTTATTGTATTTTTACCCTGTATAACATACTCCGAAATATTGCTCTTTCTTATGGATTTATCCACATAATATCCATCATCCTTAAACTCAAACGGCTTGCCGTTTATCAAAAACTCAAAGCTTTCCGGTGTTTCGGCACACAGGCAGATGTTATCCGTCAGCGCTCCGCTTTCGGCATTAAACGAAAACTCAAGCTCTATCTTACAGGGTCTTTTAAGCTCTAACAGCTTTCTTTGCAGTATTATAACCGCGGTTTCGGGATGCCACTCTCCGCCGTCTATTCTGTACCTGCAAAAATCAAGGGTAAGTGCGTTTACGGTGCTTTCGGAAACTTTAAATTCGCGGTTTATGCTTATATACTCTGTTTCTCTGTCATCCGCTTTTTCGGGTTTTACCGTTTCAGACGATATAAGCATAAAGCTTGCGTAGGGAGCAAATGTCAGTTTACCGTCCGTTTCCGTCGCTTTTTCGGTTATCACATCATAAAGATAAACATTATCTTCATTTGTGTTTACCGTAACGGTCTGTTCTTCGTCGGAAAGATTTACAAGGTAGTATATTCTGTCGCCGTTATCCGTTACACGCTTGGTGTAATGGATATTTTTGTTTTCTTTTCTGTCGGTTGTAACGTTCGCAAAGCCGTATTCCTTTTTAATGGCGTTAAGGTCTGCTTTTTCGGCTTTAAGGCGCTTTAGGCGTTCATCCTTTACCCCGTTTACAAGGCTCGGCATTTCACCTATAAAGTACAGCTTGCCGCCGTTTTGTGAAAATTCGGTCAACAACTTTAATGTGTTCTCTGTTAAAGACTGCATATACGGCATTATTACCGTGCTGTATTCGCATTTTCCTATGACAAGCTTATTCTTCTTTACGTTGCCGAAATGCTCCGTAATGCTTTCATCACCGTAATGGTAAAGCATATGATTACCGCTCAGTTCATTTGTAATATTCTCAAAACGGCTTTGCAGTTCGTTTATTTTTTCTGTGTTCTTAGGGTTATGCTTTATATATGCGGTCTGCAGAGGTTCAATAAGCAGTATCGGCGCCTCTTCTAAGCCCTTGTCAAGCAATGTCCCTGTTTTGCAGATAAACTCCGCAAAAGGCTTATATGCCTCTTTAAACCACGGCAGCTGATAAAATACCGATGCCGGGTAATCTCTTTTTCTTTTTCCCCTTAAAGAGTACCCCTCAAGGTGGGGGCAAAGCGAGGTTACGCCGTTTACCATCTGCCACTGCATTATCCATTTAAGCTCATTAAGCGAAACATCCCAGCCGCAGAGCGCAAAGGACTCCGTAAGCGTTTTCCTGCCTAACTGTCTTGCTACGCTCCCTAACTGTTTAGGTATAAAGGGTGTGCTTATTTTTCTGCCGAGCCAGTCTATACCCGGTTCATGGAAATATTCATAGCACGCCATTACGCCGCCCGTGGCGCCGAGCTGCGAGCCAAAGGTATCCTCCGCCATCATATGCCCCGTAAGACGGCAGTTATGCTCTGTGCACCAGTCATACATCTGCTTGATAAACGAGGTTCTGAACTGTCTTGCCGCCATATTGTAAAAATCCGAACGGAATTTCTCCGCGCCGTCAAAATCAAAGTATAAAAACGGAAGATTATCAGTAATGGAATATCCGTATTCCTTTAAAAACAGTTCGGGAAAAAGAGTTGACCACGGCGTTGCGCCGTTGCCGTATTGCGGCTCGTCGGTAAAAAAGCCTTTTAAAGAGCTGCCGAATCTATTGCCGAAACGCTCATAATATTTTTCGTGCGTTTCGTTTATAAAGCACTTAATTGCAGCCGGATTAAACGTATCTATGTAGTACGGGTTTACAATGTAATACACCGCAAAGCAGCCGTCCTCTGCCGAGCTTATTTTTTCAAAGCCGTTTTCGTTCACCCTATAAAGACCGATCGTATTTTCGGGCAGCCTGTCGCCCTTATTAAGCGTTGCCGTTTCGAGCTTTTTCTGCTGAAAATCCACGCTTTTTTTCGGAACGATACCATTTGCAAAACCACTCGGCCAACCGTTTTCGTCATACGCCCAGGCTTCCATGCCAAGCTCGTCGGCTTTATCCATACAGGTTTTTATACAGTCGAACCAGTCTTCCCCCATATATTCGGTCTTAAGTCCGCCACGAGCGTGCATAAAAAAGCCTTCTATCCCGCTTTCCTTCATCAGCACTATCTGCCTTACCAGCTCTTCCTTTCGGAGCTTATCGTTCCAGCTCCAAAAGGGTTTTATTGTATTTTTGCTCATTTATCTATTCCACCATTGCCTTATATATTGTCCGTAAATTCAGAAAATGAATTTACCCCACCAATTTTCCTCGGGGCGCATTCCTCTTACTATTACGGTTTCCTTATCAATCAGTATTTTCATTGTTTCGCAACTCTTCTTATTTAAACACAGCATCGTAATAAGAAACAATACACCATATTCAATATTTACTGCCGTTCATATCTCAAAGTTTATTTTTAACCGAAATCACCCATTTTGATTTATTCCATCTTAATCTGTTAAGTATTCCTCTTGTACTCTCGTCTAAAAGTGAAGCAATATAAAAGCCGTATAAACCCATACCCAGCTTTATGCTGAAAAGCCAGCATCCGAAAGAACTTATACAGAAGCAGCACAAAATGGATACCATAGAAGTAAATGCGGTATCGGCGACACTGCCTAACGCATTTTCTCCGACGTGTGTATTGCCCCTTGCAATCTCTATGACTATATCTAATAAAAATATCCCGTGTGCAGCAGCAAAGATTTGCAAGTCCTCGGTAAAGATCTTCATTAACGGAGTAGCAAACAAAAAAACTGTCAATGCTAAAAGGCAATTAAGAGCAGGAACAAAAAGTGAAATTTGTTTAAACAGCCTTTTCGCCGTGTCGCAGTTTCCGCCGCCGACATGTCACCCAATCATAATTGCGCCGGATTGAGCCACCGAATATCCGGAAAGATATGTATAATGTGAAATATTGGCTGTATAAACTTTTGTGTTTACAGCAGCCTGCCCCAAAGAAGCTATTACCGATGTTGAAATAGCTGTGGAAATCGAAAAGGCAAATAAACTCATACCGCCGGGTATTCCCACCAAGGCGATTTTTTTAAACAGTGAAGGTGAAAAAACGCCTTTTTGATCAATTTCCGAATGTCTTTTCAATGATATAAAAGCATAAATAAAACCTATAAATTGCCCTAAAACCGCTGCTATCGCAACACCGATTATATTGTCTATACAAACCAATCGGCAGCAAAAATAACATCTTCCTGCCGATTGATGAGTTTAATTAAGGTTTAATTGGTAAGCCCGAAATCTTTTAACAGTTTTTCATGTTGCTCGGTGGTTCTTTTTACTTGAATATCACTTTTACGCGTGATGTTCATTAAACCACCGTCTGACGCTCGCTGTGAAATTTTGACATAGTCAATCTCATAATCGGAAAACGGTTCCTGATACTTGCTTTCGTTATATACCGGACCGTAATTTGTATCTGCAATACCAGTTCCGAAAATAAGAAACATCGGCTGGCGAAATGTTTCTGCCTCATTTGCACCTAAATTTCCGGTTGTTATGCTGTAATCGCCGTATTTTACTCCGTCAACATAAACAGTGTATGCATCGGGCGTCCATACAAAGGTATAAGTATGGAAAGCCTCGGAAAATTTGGTGGCAGTTTCGCTCCACCGAGCACCGATGTTTTTGCTTACTGTCGCTGTATCCCACCAATGCACATTAAAGCCTAACTTATTGTCATTATCAACACCGTCTTTTGACTGCCAGTTGGTTTCAAAAACATCTACTTCCGGGAAATGACCGGTTTCGCTGTTTTTTTCAACCCCTTTTAACCAAATTGATGAGGTCAGCGGCATCGCACCGATTTTAGCACGAACCTCAAGCACACCGTATTTGTAACTCATAGTATCCTTGGTTGATATATTGCTTGCATAAAAACAGGTTTTGCCATCTGTTTTTTTAAGCTTGCCTGCTGGCAGCTTTACGCTGCCGGTTTCTGTTAAATCCGCTTTAATAGAATACAGATTATATTTTTCTGCAGAAACATTATTACCGTTTTTATCAATATAATTTGCAGAGCCATGATCCGGTGCACTCATATCGACCCATAAAGAGCGGTCAAACGAACTAAAGGTATCAATAAACGAAATCGCATACTCGCCGTCCAACGGCGCGAACTCAAAAGGGCAGGTATACCCCACATTCAAGTGCAGTTGTGTATTCTTTTCCTTCGCTAGATTCAACATATGCGCAAGCCTGTTAAGTCCGCCTATAAGCGCCTCTGCATTATCGGCAGAAACGGTTATACCGTCTTTCATCACCGTAAAGGTATAGCTTGAAGTAGGCACATTGCTTTCGGTAAGCTCTGCTTTTATAACGGGCTGACCGTTTGCAACTGTTTCGGAAATGTTAAACGCCGAAAGACTTTCCTTGAAAGCGGAAATGCCCTCGCTTAAAATGCTGCCTTCCGTGCTTGCGGGCATTTCAAATGCGAATTTACCGATAGACACGCCTGCTATGCGGATATCATTAGCCGTATTTGCACTATCTGCCATGCCGAGCAACAGCTTACGGATACCGGACAGATTCGCCGCGTCGCCCTTATCTTTACCCAGGTAATACGCGCGGTCAATATCGTATTCGCTGTATGCGCTTTCATCAGTAAACACTTTCTTTGCACGAACAAGGTCGAGTATATCGAGCTTGCCGTCGCCGTTCACATCTGCTTCAAGTCCTATGGGCAGCCAATCTGCATAGATAGTTGTATCAGCAGTAACAGTTATAGTACCTGTAATATGCTCATAACCCGCGTTTGTATACCATCCCATAAACTTATAGCCGTCAAGCGATGGAGTTGATAGCCGACCAATATTAAAATCATTGCCTTGATCGACAGAAAATGTTGTATCACCGCTGTACTCGCCGCCCCATGTTTCGACCTTTACAATATATGTATTCTTAACGGTAATTCCGCCGAGTACAAGCTCTCCGCCTGCCGGAATCACAGCACGCACGCCGAGATACGGATAATAAACAACGCCTTCTTCCGTTGTTTTGCCGATTCCCGTAAAGTGCAGCTCAGAAAGAGCATTACTGCTCATACTTTCTGTGACTTCAATATTTTTGGTGCACTTTGCCGCAAAATTCTCACCTATACCGGTAACAAAAGCAAAGCTTGTTCCGACAGACGCTTTATAACCGTATTCTACAGCATAAGAATTTTTAGCAAGCGAAGCATAAAGTCCATTATAATCATTAAGCAGGAATGTATACTCAGCAACTTTATCCCCGTTGTTTTTAATTGTTACATTGCCGTTACTGTCTACAGAAACAGCCGCAGAATCATTTGTATATTTCAGTTTCTTACCATCCTCGGTAATAAAGCTGCCGTCTATATCGGCACCGTTACTAAAGCTATGCTCTCCGCCCTGAATAACATTTTTCCAGCCGGCGTAAACGGTTGTATCACCGCTGAAAACATCTGCCGCTTTTTCGTTGAATGTTCCGTTCTTATACCAACCGGTAAACACATGGTTTGCCTTTGTGGTGTAGGAATAGGTTACAGGCGTGCCATATTCACCATATATCGGCTGCAATTCTTCGCCGCCCATTACGTCATAGGTTATTTTGTCAAGACGGATAACCTCAACATCGTCAATATAAACCGTGCCGCTGCCGGCTACACCTATCCATAGATCAGTATATTTTAAAACTCCATTATCTGTATTCCAAGCATTTACGCCGAAAAATCTTAACTCGGCATTTTGCCAACTGCCTGTTGCGGAGCTGACGGAAACGCAGGCATTGGAGTTGCTTTGAGCAGTTCCTCTTAACAAATTCACATTCCAAGTGTTTTCTGCCGTCACAGGACCGATAACGAGTTTGCCGCCCGTTGAGGTTATTTCGTCAACCTTATATCTGAATCGCATTATATACGCGTCACCCTGAACCACGGCAGCCTTTTCGGTCATTTCTGCCTTATAAAGCGGAGCTGCTCGCCAAGTTCCCGAATTTAGCGTTTCGTTGCTTACCATTTTAAGCGCTTTGTTTCCTGAAACTTCTTCCTCGGAGAATATAGTCGCTGTATTGGATTCGTTTCTGGTGTAATTTGAAAAATCATCATTTGCTATAATATTTGCGGAATATTTCCAACCTGCATAAAGAACGGCGTCGCCGTTATACTTTACAGCCTTTGTTGTGCATTCGGCATCAACATACCAACCGGCGAATGTATAACCGTCACGCGTCGGATTGGCGGGAAATGCTATCACAGTTCCGGTTTCACCGTAAGTAATATCGCTTACCTCGCTGCCACCGTTGGAATTATAAGTAACCTTATCAAGGCGAATAACCTCAACGTCGTCAATGTAAACCGTACCGCTGCCGCCTACACCTATTGCGAGGAATAAATTGTCTGCGTCTTTTTCAACCCATGCCATTTTGGGGCAGAACTGAATTTCTGCCGATTTCCATTCGTTGTTGGTTTCACTAACATTTATCTGGCTGGCACCCTGACCGGATGTATAGGAAGATCTGAGTGTTGTGTTGCCCATAGACATAGGTGCAATAGCAATTTTTCTGTTGTTTGAGGTTATTTCAGTAACCTTATATTTGAAACGCATCAGATATAAAGATCCGCTTGTCATTTCAGCCTTTGTATTAGTTGCCTCATACTTATAAAGGTTCGAATATACAAAGTCACCTGAGGTTACATTGGCGGTTCTTACAAATTTTAACGCGGCAGTTCCGTTTATTCCTTCCGAATTATCGGTTGTCATTTTGTCGTCTGCTGTTTTATAATTGCTGAAATCATCCTTTGCCACAACATTCTGATTCCGAAGCTCCATATTATCAATGTAGGCATAGCGTTGCCCGCTTTGATGAATAAAGAAATATAAATCCTGAGCAGTCTCAATTTCAAAAGCCATTTCTATATGAGAATCGCATTCTTGATTTTTGACACTAAAGAAATATCCATTATTGTTCCCTGTATTTCCGATAGGCTTTCCGGCTTTAACATCTGAAACACTGCTAATCGGTATCTGCGCGTTTGATCCATATGCGTAACCTTTATTATTGAGCTTGGTGGTTATACCGAAGACCGGATTCCACGCATTTGCTTTTGAATAAATATCAAACGACCATACATATTTCCCAGCGGGAACCGTTACCTTTGCCTGCAATGTCGTTCCTTCAACAGCGGGAATATATGCCGCTTTTCCGTTTATAGCGACACTGTCACTGTCATTCTGCTTTTCTGTAACGACTTTTACTTCGCCTTTTGATATATTAAAACCGGTTAAATCGCCGGTTTCAAAATTGCCATTACCGTCAAATGGATTGAACTCTGCCGAATTTTCCTGTTCTGCCGTCGCGCTTATCGGAACAAATACAGCCGAAAACAACATACAAACCGAAAGAATTACAGAAAAGACTCGAATTTTTTTTCTGCTTTGTTTTTTTAACATAAAAATCCTCCTTTAAAATTATTGCCGAGAAAATTCAATGTTTTAATTTTTCACCTCCCTTACAATTATTTTTTCTTTGTTTGCGCATTCAAAGAATTTGCCGTGTTTAATATAACTAAACAATACCGCAGCTATGTTTTCGCGCATTTCGGCATTGCATTGTTATCAGAAGTGTAAATATCCTTAATTATTTACTTTTTGAAAAGTAAATACCGTATATCCGCAGGTATTGCTCTTAGCATAAAGACTAAAGGTTTCGGCGCCGAATTTCGGTTTTACCGCAACGGATATTTTGCCCGCAAACATTTGCCGCTCCGGTGAAGAAACGCATTTATGGTCGCGCTCATCAGAGCCTGTACCTACAATTTCCGCATTTTCATCGGTTGAAAAATAAACATATTCGGCAGCGTCGGGAACAGGCAAACCGTTTTCATCAAGGCATTCGCAAGTAAACATTGCCAAATCTTTCCCGTTTGTTTCAAAACTATTTTCAAGCTTTAATTGCAGTTTTTTTGCAGCACCCGAAGTAATGCGTTCATCTTCGCATACAATTTTTCCGTTTTTATAACCGACAGCTTTCAGCTCGCCGGGGCAGTATTCCACGCAATAATGACCGTGACAGTACTTATCAATACACTGTCTTCCGAGCGACTTTCCGTTTAGGAAAAGCTCTGTTTCATCACTGTTTGTATAAATATCAACATCTATCATAGTACCCTCAAGGCCTTCAAAATTCCAGTGAGGAACAATATGAATCATCGGCTCGTCTGTCCAATGGGATTTATTCTGATAAAATGCACTTTTCTTCTGCAAAAACAGATCAAAAGCTCCGGATGTTGAAGAAATACCCGGCCACATAGCCTCGCCGCGGTGGTCGAACCCTACCCATTGAAATCCGCCTATTACATACGGTCTTTCCATAAGGTGTTTCCAAGTTTTTTCGCGGGCTTGATACCAGCTGTTTGTTTCAACATCCTTTTCCTTAACAAGCCCGATTGATGTAGGCAGAAACCAACCCCTTGAAGTACCCGTTGCACAGCACTCGGAAGCCATTATTGCTTTATCTGGGTAAGCTGTATGTACGGCGTCATAACTTTCTAGATTATAGTTTATTGCAATAACATCACAATCCCCGAACACTTTTGATTCGGTAGGCGTTTTATCCTCGCAGGTGGTAATTAAACGGGTATTATCAAGTTTTCGTATGTATTCCGCCATTTCGCGGTGTACTCTTTTGCCTTCGTCGGTTAAATGGGTTATTTCTTCGTTACCCGTCGACCAAAAGAATACAGAGGGACGGTTGCGGTCACGCATTACAAGGTCGTTTAAATACTCAAAAGACTCATTTGTGGTTTCAAACCATCTTGTTTCATCTATAACAATAAAGCCTTTTTCGTCAAGCGCGTCAAGAATATCCGCCGTTTGCTCGTAGTGGCTTGTTCTGTAACCGTTTGCTCCCATTTGTTTAAGCAGATCAATCTTGTATCTGTTAATGTTTTTAGGCACGGCAATACCCGTAAGACCAAAATCCTGATGGGCGTTAACGCCTTTAATAATTGTTTTAATCCCGTTAATCAAAAAGCCCTTTTCAGCGGAAACTTCAAATGTTCTGAAACCTATTTTAATTTCGTTTTCATCTATTTGATTTCCGTCCTGTAAAACAGTTGTTTTTACGGTATATAAATTGGGGGTCTCTATATTCCAAAGGTTGGGGTTATTTATAATTGCTGACGAATCAACGCATTTATCGGAATATGAATCGAGCACAGCTTTTGTTTCAGCAGACGCGGCTGTTACACCGTTTGCGTCTATTACTTTGTTTATAACGGTTACTTCGGCAGATTCATAAAGCTTATTGCAGACTGTTGTATGAAAGTTTATTTTCCAGTCTGTATCGTTCATTTTTTCATACGGTGCATAAACCCCGTATCTTGCAATATAAATAGGTTCTGTAATAACAAGCCTTACATCTCTGTAAATGCCACCGCCCTGATACCACCAGCCCTCAAATTCCTCGGTGTTTACATAAACGGCAATAACATTGTGTCTGTCAAAATACACATTGTTTGTAATATCAATTTCAAAACCGTTATAAGCGGAGAAATTACGTTTCATTAAACTACCGTTAAGGTAGACCTCGCAATGAGTGGCAACTCCGTCAAACTGTAAAAATATGCGTTTTCCGGAATACTTTTCCGCATCGAGCGAAAACTCTTTTCTGTACCACGCATTGTCATATTTTAAGTACCCGTGCGCATTATTTTGAGTTTTATCGTTATCCTGAAGAAAAATATAATCGTGAGGAACGGTAACATAACGCCAGCCCTCATTGTGCATTTCTCTTTCTGCATAGTAACAGTCAGGCTTATCAAAATAATAATAAGCAGCCGGTCCTATGTGCTTTCTCTCATTTTTGCATTGAATAAGAGTGGCGCCCTTATCCACAGGGCGGGGAACTTTTATGTCGCCCTTAAAAAAATTCCATCTACCGTTAAGCGAAATTATTTCTCTCATAATTGTTCTCCGTTAAAATATCATTTTTTAAGCTCGTTCAACAGTTCGCTGAGGCTTCCTTCCGCCAAACCTATACACTCATCGCAGGCGCCGTAATAAATTCTCAGTTTATCGTTTTCCTCATCTGCAATAGCCCCGCAAGGGAAAACAACATTTTTAACACGTCCCTGAGTTTCATACGGTTCTGTCGGCGTAAGAATACAATTTTCCAAAACCCCGATTCTTTTTTTCGGGTCATTAAGGTCGAGCAGCATAGCGCCTATTGAATAGCAAAACTCACCGTTTTCCTTAACTACGCCGTGTATTATTTCAAGCCATCCGTCTTTTGTTTTTATAGGCGGAGTGGGGCCCATTTTCCAATTGGCATAGTTAGGAATTGAGTCGGGATAAATAAGAGGTCTGTGCATTCCCCAAAAGATGAGATCGGGCGAATATGATATCCAAATTCCCGCTGTTAATTTTTCAGTATCGGGAATAAATTCGGGTTCTTCTTTGTCATGAATATTATATGGTCGGTCAAGCCTTACATAATAATCTCCGATTTTTTCAGGGAAAAGACACGGCACTCTGTTTGACGGTAACGCTATACAGTCTACAAACTCACAAGTTTCAAAGTCCTTGGTTTTTTCCAAAACCGCTGCAGAACCTACATTTGCAACCTGAGCAGGCCTTACTATGTAATAGGTATCGCCTATTTTCGTAATTCTGGGATCTATGACCCAGCAATCAACGTTTAAGGAACATTGCCCCGCCCAGTCCCTTTTATCACAAAAGGGTTCTTTTTCTATTTCAAAATGTATTCCGTCATTACTTCTTGCAACATGGATTCCAGTCAGACTTCCGTTTTCGTTTCTCTCTTTGTAAAATGCGGCAATAAGCAATATTGTCTGCCCATTATACATAGTTTGTCCGCAATTAAACACGGCGTTTGAGGGAATCGGAAAGTCTTTCACCGTAATTATAGGATTTTCTTTATATCTGTGCATAATATATTCGTTTAACATATCAATTCTCCATCTCATTAAAACACAATATGCCGCACCTCGGCACAAAGAATTTCAAAATGCTGCCAGTTAATACATCTGCTGAAACAACGTTACCCATACAGTCATAAACCGTAAACTTCATTTTTCTATCCGCAAGTACGATAATATAATCTCTGCCGCTCGCATTTATTATGCTGCCGCCTGTAACTTCCGAAATATTAACATCGTTTTTTGCATATGCGGTTATTACGGCGCGTCCGTTAAGCTCAGACTTAATAAGCGAATACCCGTTTTCGGGATTTTCCGCCGTCAGCTTACCATCAAGCAATGCTTCGCGGTTTTTTACCCAAAAGTCAAGATAAAACTTCAGCATTTTCCGCTGTTCTTCGGTTATTTCGTCGAACTTAACCGAAATCTGTGGAACACCGTAAATTGTTGAAATCATTTGGTATGCCGCCGACTCCACGGTATCGTTGTTATTCCACATAATCATATCGGAATGAACAGCGGTTTTTCCCGCAAGAAATCTTATATCGGCAATGCCCGTCTTGTTTTGTTCAGAAGAACAAGGACAATCATTGACCCTAAGCATATTTCCGACCTGCCTTACCGCAGGGCCGATATACTTTTGCCTGAACTCTATAAGAAAATCAGGTTTTAGGGTTTTTAATTCGGTATTTATTTCTTTTAAGAGCGCCTCAACCGCGTCTTCAAGCGATATGTAATCCATACTGCCGTAATCGCGTGATGAATATTCCGTCAGCTTAAAAGAATCTATAAAGTCAAGCTTTAAGCCGTCAAGGTTCCAATTGAGCGCGGCGTTTTTATAAAGCTCAACAGTAAATTTTCTGCACTCGGGAAATCTTGGGTCAAGTATTCCGCATTCGCCGGGCTTATTTAGATACTTGCCCTCAAATTTTTTAAAATTCTCGGAATATTTGCCCACAAACGGAACTGAGAACCAAAGCATTACTTTCATCCCGATTCTATGTATCGAGTCAACCAGCTTTCCCATATCCCGAATTTTGGTACGGCATACACTCCAATCACCGCAATAAGCATATCCGCCGCGGTTATCGTCGGTCTGCCAGCCGTCGTCTATAATTATGGTTTTCATACCGTATTCGGCTGCCATTATGCACTGTTTAAAAAGTTCTTCATCGTTTAACCGCTGATGATAGTTATACCATGTTGAAAACATCGGCATTTTAGCTGCGCTCGGAACAGAACACGGTTTATACTCGTTTTCCCACCATTTTGAAACCTCATAGAGTGATGTTTCATATCTTATATTCCGTTCGTCAACTCTTATTACAACCTCGTAATCGGTTATCGGGTTTGAATTTCGGTAAAAAGAACTACGTCTGCAAGTATTTCTTTTTTGCTCTCATACAGTCTCAGCTTTATTGCCGACGCAATTTTAACATTGCTTACCGCCACGGTGATTCGGTTTCGCCCTGACTTTGAAATCATAGACAAAACCGGCGCGCCGTGCGCTATTCCCGACTGTTCGTTAACCCAAAACCCCTCGGGCGATATTACACGCGGCGTTTCGGTAAGCGGCGACCAAAGCGAATATATATCTATACACGGTACAAAAAACTGCAGGGAAAATTTACTCGGAATTTCGGGTTTGTCCGAATGAAATTTCAAATGCAGAAATTTAAGCCCGTCCTCCTTAACTTCTTCGATTAAGGTATTTGAAAAAATGCCGCTTGTAACTTTAAATTCAGAAATCATATTATTTCACCTGTTGAGAATAAGTGCTTTCTTCTTTTGTAAGCTTAATTTCTTTTCCCGAAATATTAAGGCTTATGCCGTTGCCCTCTTTCAGCATAAACACAGCTTTTTCGCCCGATACCTCAATACCTATAACAGCGCCCTTATAGGTTATATCGGTGCTGTATTTATTCCAAGCCTTCGGTATTTTCGGCTCAAAGTGCAGACCGTCCTTATAATGTCTCATTCCGAGGAAACCGTTTATAACCGACATCCAAACCCCACCGTTGCAGGCTATATGTATACCGTTTGAGGTGTTGCCCTTAAAATCGTAAAGGTCCATATATGCGGTGTAACGGAAAAATTCGTATGCCTCGGGTCGGTCAAGCTCCGCCGCGGATATTGAATATATCGCGGGTGACAGAGAGGAACCGTGGTTGCAGCGCTTTTCGTAATAATCGTAGCAGCGCTCCTTTTGGTATGCATCAAAGAAATCACCGTGCAAAAAGGTTGCAAGGCAAACATCAGCCTGTTTTGAAACCTGCAGCCGCCACAAATCAAGCGGATGGTAAAGCCCGCGAAGATCCACATTCATCGGTATTTTTGTCATATCCACGGGGTCTTCGTAAAGATATGAGTCGTCCTGCATATATATCCCGTACTCATCATTGTAAGGCAGATACATATTCTCCGCCGCTTTTGCAATTCTTTCCTCATCCTCGCTTGTAAAGCCTATCTTATTTAATAGCTTTGCCAAACGATCGGGGGCGTTTTTACGCATATCGTCAAGTATACTTACCGCATACTCAAAATGCCGCTTTACGGTTAAATTGGTATAAAAATTATTGTTTACTCCGCAGGCGTATTCATCGGGTCCGCAAACCGCGTTTATACAGAATTTGCCGCCCCTTGCCTCAACAAATTTACCCCTTAACGACATAAATACCGCGGTTTCAAGCACTAGCTCAGCGCCGTAGTTATAAAGGAAATCCTTATCGCCCGTAGAGTCAACATATCTCCATACGGCATAAGCAATATCGCTGTTAAGGTGATATTCGGCGGTGGAAGCCTCATAAACGACGCTTGTTTCCTCGCCGTCGATACTGCACCAAGCGTACATAGCGCCGCGCAGGTCAAATTCCTTTGCCCTTGCCCTTGCTTTATCCAGTATTCTGTAACGATACATTAAAAGCTCTTTTTGCGAATACGGATCTGTAAAGTTATAATAAGGCATTAAATACATTTCCGTATCCCAAAATACCTGACCGCTGTAACCGGGTCCTGTAAGTCCCGTTGCGCCTATTGAGCAGTTATTTACCGTTGCGAGCTGCTGTTTGAGCTGAAAAAGGCTGTATCTTACCGCTTGTTGGTCGGCAGGGCTGCCCTCTATTTTAATATCAGCCTTTTCCCAGTGCTCTTTCCAGAATTCAACTTGTTCGGCAAGGAAAAATTCAAAGCCCTTTTCCCTGTTTCCCCTTGCAAGGCTTTCGGTATAGTCGGTCATATTTTCGATACCGTCTATACTGCCTGCAAACGCCGCGTATTTAACAACTCTTGCCGTTTCGCCTTTGTCAAGTGCAAAGTTTACACAGTATGTATATTTTTCGGGCGTATTGTAATCCTTAACAATATAGTTATTTCCCTTAACAGTATGCGCTACCGAAACGGCGGCGTGCTGGCCCGTTGTGGGGATAAGCTGTTTTATTGTATATACATTATCCGTAAAGGATTCGCTTTCGGTTTCGGTATTATACTGATTGCGCAGTATAGTGTTTTTTATAATAGCCGAGCTTATCTGTACTTCACCCGAAAAGTTAAGCGGAGTAACCGTATAGCTTATTTCCGCGCCGTGTACTTCCTTGCGGTTTAAAAGGCGTATGCTCTCTATTTTCACCTGCTTGCCGCTCGTTGTTGAAAATACAAAGTTTCTTGTCAGCCTGCCGGTATCAAATTCGAGCCGTCTTTCGTGCTCGGATATATTATTATCTGAAAATGCAGCCGACTCTCCGTCAACCGTAACGGTGAATATACGCCAATCGGGAAGATTGACCGTGAATTCATTTTTAGTTGCATAACCTTTGAATTTCACCAAATGATTATATTGTTTAGTTGCAAAAACACCGTTAATATACATTCCGCACACTTCGCCAGCGGTCGGCTCGTCATACGTTCCTCTCATTCCGAGGTAGCCGTTTCCGAGAGCGAACAGGCTTTCAAGGTGATTTATCTCCTTTTTATCAAAATTCTTTTCCACAAGTGCGGTTTCGCACAGCGGCATTTTCTTTATCTTGCCTGTTTCAATAAATGTATCAACATCTATCTCAGTGTAATCGTTTATAAACTGGTGGGAAAGCTCGTAGGTCTCCTCTTTGTTTTTAACCCCGACTGCCTTCATTCCGGCTTTTCTTGCCGCTTCGATTCCTACCTTTGCGTCTTCAAACACAGCGCAGTTAAATCTTGAAATGCCCAAGGCTTCCGCTCCCTTTAAAAAAACTTCGGGGTCGGGCTTTGCGTTTACTATATCCTTTCCGCTTACAACGGCGTCAAAAAGTGAAGTAAGACCCAGCTTATTAAGCACAAATTCCGCATTTTTGCTTGAAGAACAAAGCGATACCTTTATACCTCTGTCACGCAGAGCCTTTATAAATTCGGGTGCGCCCGTAAATATATCACCGCTGTTAAGGTTTTCGAGCATTTTAACATAATACTCGTTTTTAATATTTGCAAGTCTTTCTTTTTCTTCAGAGGGTAGGTCTATATTATTGTGCTTAAATATCTCCTCAAGGGACGCTATGCGCGGTATTCCTCTCAGCCTTTGATTAACATTTTCGTCAAACTCCCAGCCGTTCTCATCGGCTAATTTTTTCCATGCTAAATAGTGGTATTTATCCGTAAATACCACTACTCCGTCAAGGTCAAACAGCGCCGCTTTTATTACCTGATTTTTCATAAAGCACCTTAAAAATATTATTTTTGATTATAAACTACAACCTGATAGGCAGAGAGCTTATCGGTAAATGTATTGGTTATTTCAACCGTTGATGTCGGCTTTATTGTTTTTCCGTCGGGTGTGGGAGTATGAGTAAGCGGATCATAAACCGCACGCTCAAATGTGCCTTTGAGATTCCACGGTATGTTAAAGGTTACATTTGAAGTATCGTAAGAAGCGTTTATTGCGACAATGCTATATTTTCCGTTTTTATGTTTTAGTAGCATTGCATGAATCCAACCGTCATCTTCCGTCAGGCTGTAAACATCATCACCGGGCTGCACCGCCGATGAAACAAGCGCAAATGAGTAAAAAGCCGGATATGGCGTTGCCGATTGTAACGCGCTTGGTATTACACCCATCTTCATAACGCCTTCGTCATACTCGCCGTATGCGGTTTTGGTAGAGCCGGGCCATTTTGTATCAAGCAAGAACCATACTACTGAATGATTTGCTCCATTGGTCATTTGTGAAAGCATCCCCATTGCAACCTCATATGCGCGGAGAGGATCGTTTAAAGTTGATTCATCTCTGCCCGAACTGATATTCCATTCATCCCACCAAAATGGCTTGCCGGTTCTTTTTATCGCATTCTTTGCATATTCACAAAAGTCCTTATAATACTTATATGCATCCTGCCCGAAACCACCGTAAAGATTTGAATTATAATAATCATGCACAGAGTAAATATCTACTGCCTCATTGCAATTATCAATTATATAATCTATCCACTTTACACCTTGCGCACGTTCTTTTTCAATCTGAGCCGCATCCCATGAATTTGATGAAACGGCAATGTTCGGTCCGACTATTTTCCACCTATCGCGAAGTCCCGCAGTCTTTAAAGCATTATGTGCAGCAGAAACATACGAAAGCCATTCATCAACATATTTCAGATCATATGCGCGCGAGCCGTTGTTTGGCTCGGTTGCGTACATAAGGTATTTAATGTTTGAAAAACCGCGCTTTATAACTACCTCGCGAACATATTCAACGCACCATTCGGCAAAAAGCTCCTGATAGGTTTTGCCTGTTGCCTCTTGCATCTTTGAAAGTCCCGGGTCGCTGTAACTGCTCTGACCCATACCTTGGTTCGGATTGAGAATTATATCTATGCCGTTATCCTGCATTGCCTTTGCATAACGGTAAAAGCACTGCATATATTTTGAATTCCAATCCCAGCTTTTGCCGTCAGCGCTTGTTGATTGTCCGGGCATAACGCCGTATGCTCTTACAATATCTACACCGGAATCAACAACCCGCTTTATACTAAGTTCTATTTCTTTTTCGGAAAAACCGCCGTCGCCTATAGTATCATCCGGGAAATATAAATAAACCGGAACATTGCCTCCTATACCGGCGTAATTGGTTTGCGCTGCGGTTTTCTTAAAGGTGACCGCCGTCGACACTTCCAAATTAAAATCCGAATCGTCAAAATCAGGAATATCAATATCTTCTATATCGTTGTCTGAAGATACATTATCTCCGTTTTCACCGGAAGCTACTGAACTGGTCGCCGGTTTTTTCTTTGCCGGTTTTTTCGTATCGGAATTGCAACCGCACGAAAGCAAAGCTATGCAAAGACAGAGGAGAATTACAGTAATTCTATATATTTTTTTCATATACTCCCTCCTATTTTTCTGCGGCGGAAAACTCCGCCGCTTTAAACTTTCGGTTTTACTTCTTAATTATTTTCCGAGTTTTTTGTTAGTTGTGTTGACTGCATTATCAAAAACAGCCTTGCTTTGCTGTAAAACTGTCGGTACTTGCTCAGGACTTGCTTTATGCAACGATGTCAAAAGGCTTGAAAGTGATTTGTAATTCGTATAACCTACAACACCGTAGCAATAGGTATAGCTATGTTTCAAATTGGATTGATTCGTGTAATTGAAGATTTCTTCAAACTGTGTGCTCAATGCTATATCGCTGAATTTACCGTTGTTGGACGCGTCGAGGAAATAACGTAGGAAAACGCCTGCACCCACGGGGTTTTTGGCACCTTTCGGAATAGCAAATAAGTTATGCGCCGCGCCTACAACCTGTTTTTCGCCGGCAGGTGACGGGAATGGAACGCACTCAAGGTTAAAGTCTGCCGTTGCAAGAACCTCGCCCTTACGCATGGCCCAAGAGTTGCTAACAAACATTCCGCATTTGCCGCCGGTAAAAGAGCCTGTTGCGGTTCCGTAAACCGGCATAAGCTGTTCTTTAACAAGCTGCGCTTCAAAAGTCCATGCGTCAATAACCTTTGCGTTGGTTATATTGTTGGTAAATTTATTTCCGTCATATGCAATAAATTCCGTTCCGGTCGATTTAACAAAGTTGAATTCCTGATCTATCATAAGACCGTAATCGTGACCCTTTTTCTTGATTTCCTGTGCGGTTGATTTAAGCGTATTCCAATTCCATTTTTCATGTTTCCAAAGCTTATACGGGGTTGTTATACCGTCTGCCTTAAACATATCGGCATTATAGAACAGAACCGAATAGTTGTTATACCAGTTGGTTTGAGAGGAAACGATAGCATAAGGCTTACCATTAATTGCATACGCATTCATTGCTTCTTTATTCCAAAACGAATCGTTAAAGTCTTGCTTTGTTACGGTAGCCGGCTGGAATATTGAAGCAACCCCGAGCGGAAAAGCTCCCTGAGCTCCTTTGCCACCCGGAATAATAGTAACATCAGGAGATTGTTTAGTTGAAACAAGAGATGCTATTTTAGTAAGAAGTGCAGAGCTTTTTGTCTCCTCTACCTTTACTTTCATTGAATATTTTTGCTCAAATGCCGATATCGTTTTCTTTTCTTGTTCTGTTAGCGCACGCCACATAATCATTTTAACCGTTGTGCCTTTTAAAGAGTTGTAATCAATACCGCTTGTTTCATTCTGCTTTCCCGAACCGGATGTCTGACCCGAGCTTGCGTTTATGTTGTCAGTGTTGCTGTCATTGTCGGCAGAATTGTTATCGGAAGCAATATCAGAAGTTATATCCGAAGAGCCGCTTGCGTCGTCCGACGATGTTTGTTTACTGTTTTTGCAGGCTGTAAATGAGCACAGCATTGCGAGCATTAAGATAATGCTTAAAATTCTTTTTTTCATTATTTAACACCTTTCTTCTTTTTTGTTATGATTATTATTGTAACAATCGCTGCCGCCGCAACAATTCCGGCTGCTACGATTATTATTACCAACCACGGGAAGCCGTTTTCGTCGGTTTCTTCTGAAACTTTATTGCTGTTCTTCTTAATGCCGTCAGTATTGCTGTTATTGGTATTATCCGGCTCAATCGTGGAATCGTCAAAGTCCGGTATTTCAATTTCGTCCGGAATAACTATTACCTCGTTATTCGAGTCATCGCTTACCGTAACAATACCGTAATCGTTGGGGTCTTCATCATATGCGGCTCTTGCCCTGAATATATTTATCTGATCAAGGTCAATGTCAATTCCCGTACCGCTTATGCTGAAATATATCCAACCATCTGTCGAACTTAGGAAGGTTATGCCGTCGCGGTGCCATTCACCGTCCGGTTTTGATGGCGAAAGCAATCCTGTTTGTTTTGTGTCGGCATAGGGAGACGCAATAAGTTCTTTTCCGTTGTTATCCAAAATTCCTATTTTAAGATTATTTGCCTTAGTTCCGCGGTAACTGTAAGCAAAGTAATATCTGTATGCTTTCCATACCTTAAGCTTAACGGTAATTTTTCCGTTTCCGGAGAAATGTGCATAAAACTTTCCACTTTGCGCCTCATCGGAATTTTCAATACGGTTAATATTAAATCCCGAATTTTCCCATATCGTTCCGTTTATAGGCTGTTCAAAGTTACCATTTTCAAGAACATTAAAGAAATCTTCACAATACTTTCCGTTATCAATGTCATCAGCCAAAACGGACGGTCTCAATTTTTCAAGGCGTATATCGTCATAATAGATATATGTGCCTTTATAACGGGTGCCGCCAAAAGTTGAAACCACTTTCACGAGTTGATTTGTTACATCTGCATTTTCGGGAGCGATAAATGTATAAGAAAGCTTTTGCCATGTATTAGCTTTATTTATCGACATTTCCAGAATATCTCCGCCGGCAGGCTGATATCCCGTTGCCGCATTAAGAGCATATGCACCCGTTGACTTGTACCAAAATGACAGTTCATATGCAGCGCCCGGTTCCAGATTAACTGAGGTGATGGGATACCCATTGGAATCTGTGAAGTGCAGATATTGCCAACCGTCTTTGTGTGCAGGATCATATCTTACGGAATATTTTCCGCTGTGAGCCTCGGCGCTGCTGCGTTCATAATGAAGAACATCATACCTCCAGTTATCTGCGGTTATCGGCTGCTCAAACTCGCTTTCAAAATCTATTTGATATACAATGTAGGGATCGCCGTAGGTTGCCTTTTGGGGCTTATTGTAAAGATAACCTTCAACTATGTTTATATTATCAATATACGCCGAGGAAGCGGAAGAGTTCTTATCAAAGCCGGCTGTAAAATATACAGTGCGATCAAATGTAACATCGCACATAATATATACCTTATAATGAGCAACTCCGTTAGATTTACTGCTTAAAAGCCATCTGTCCTGCCTGTTTGAAATAAACCCGGTAGCTTTTTCAATTCCGTTCATATTGAACGCCTTAGTGTATGCACTTACAGCGCTTTTTGAGCCGAATGCATATAAGCCGTTATCCGCAAGCTGTCCATATACATCAAACCAAAACTTTGATATATCGTTGCCCGAAACAATATCAACATCAAATGAAACGGTATACTGTCCCTTATTAAGCTTAACTGCCTGAGTAATAAAGCTCGCGGAGTCATTTTTACCGTCACCTGCGGGAATATATGCGGCATAATTTCCGGATACATTTGCACCGGCTGCGTCTGCCTGTGCCTTAGTAACGGTTTTAACCTTGCTCCACGCAGCGCCGTTATTCAAATAGCCTGTTAAGTCTCCCAACTCAAAATCTCCGTTTTCAAAGCTTGAAACCTTTTTAAGCGCCCAGTTATCAAGCCATACATCTTTAAATTTTGTTCCCGGAATGTATGTTGAAAGGTACAATGGATCGGGAGAATTTTTATCCACGTTAAACGTTACGGTCACCTTAACTGTCGCGTTTTCACCTGAATTGAGTTTTTCGATATTCACGGCATAATATTCCGTATTTTCCGAAACTGCGGCACCTTCAGCCGATACAGAACTTTTCTGCAGGTTTTCCGAGCAGATATTATAATCCGTATTCAGTTTTCCGTACACTCCGATTTCGGCAAGAATTTCATTGGCAACGGCTTCTGTTGCCGTACCGCCGATTTCAAAGCTCCATATGTATTTACCTTTTGTAAGTTCGGACGCTTTATATATAAATCCTGTATTACGGTTGGCTTCTTCAAGAGCGGGATATTCGATTCTTTTATTTTTTAACTGCGCTTTTGCACCTTTAGCGGCAACAATAAAGTTTTCGCTTAAATTACCGCTGTCAAAATCATCGGAATACCCTTCATCGCGAACAAGCGACATATTATCTATATAGGCGTCGCCCGAAGAATGTGATGTTATAAAGAAGTATACCGTTTGTTCTTTGTAAAGTGTAAATTTAACGGTAGCGGTTGCATCCCACTGTCCTTTACCGTATTTAAAATAGTGATAATTTGTTCCCGCCGTTCCGACATCTCTCATGGTGACGCCTGCTTTGTTGTTAAATGCGGTTGCCTGACTTATTATAGTTGCCGAATGCATTGCAAGCCCTGAGCTGCCTATTTCGGTAACAACACCGAAAGGATTATTCCAGCCGTCTCCGGTTTTAACAACATAAGCGTCAAATTTCCACGTATAGCTTCCCGCAGGCAATTTAATTCCGGTCTGCAAAGCGTTTGTGTTGGATGAAGCAGGTAAATAAAGCGCCTTTCCGTTTATTTTAACATTGTGTGAATCATTCTGCGGCTTATCAACAATTTTCATATCGCTGCCGACATTTTTGTTGTAGCCCGTGAAATCACCGATTTCAAAATCACCGTTAACAAGCCATGTTTCCGGAGTGAATGGCGGTTCGGGCGGTGTTGCGGCGTCAACAAGCTCCATATTATCAACATACATTGACATAGCGGCAGATGAATTTATAAAGAAATATAAAACCTGTTCATTTTCAAGTTCAAATGTTATTTCAATTCTATGATCCCACTGACCTACACCGTACTCAAAATAAAACGCTTGATTATCAAACCTTTTAATGGCAACACCGCTTCTCATATCGGCAGCCTCAGATGTAATCATTGAGTTAGTACCATATGCCAAACCGTCCTTTACAGACTTGGCAATACCAAACATAGGAGCCCATCCGCTGCCTGTTTTAACGGCATATAAATCAAATTTCCACTTGTACTTACCGGCAGGAAGCTTTATCTTTGTTTGGAGCGAGGCTCCGCCGGCAGCGGTAAAATATGCCGCATTTCCGTTCAAAGTAACTTTATCGCTGTCGTTTTGTTTTTCTTTTACAACCTTTATAGTAGCGTTATTTGTGACAGATGCCGCAAATCCTGTTAAATCGCCGGTTTCAAAATCACCGTTAATGAGTTGTGTCTGCGTATCATCAATTTCGGTTACAGCCATATTGTCAATATACATACGGCATATTCTTGAGGAGCAAACGAAGAAATACAATGTCTGTTCTTCGGACAATTCAAAAGATACCTCGATTTTTTGATTCCACTGCCCATCGCCGTACTCAAAATAGAATCCGTTTTTGTCCGCTGTTTTTGCCTCTACCCCGGAACTTCCTACATCTGCTGCCGTAGCGTTTATTGCCGAATTTGAACCATATGCGATGCCATTATTAAGCCCTGTTGCTATTCCGAATATCGGCGCCCATCCTCCGCCGTTTTTTATAGCATAAAGGTCAAAAGTCCATTTGTATTTGCCCTTCGGCAAGCGAATTTTTGTCTGTAAAGCGTCACCGTAAACAGCCTTTAAATAGGCAACACTTCCGTCCAATGTTACATTATCCTCGGGGCTCTGCTTTTCACTGACAACCGATATAGCATTATTTGTTTTCTTGGTTGCCGAAAAGCCTTTCAAATCGCCCGATTCAAAATTGCCGTTAATCATTTCTGTCTGAACTTCTTCATAAGCATACAGACTCATATTATTTATGTATTGAACCGCTGTCTGTCCGGCTATCCATAAGTAAAGAGTAGCATGCTGTTTAACGGTTATATTAACGGTTACCCTCCTTTTGGCAGTTAGATTTGTTGAACTGCCATATGCCAAATAATAAAATTTTCCGCCTTCAATATTAAGATTGTTAGGCATACTATTATCAAGGTTGAGACACTTATATGATTTTACAGTACCTATGTCTGGACAAGCGGAAAGCTCTCCGCCGTTTGACCAAGGGGTTCCGTCCTTGGTTGTTATACCGAAGCCTGCGCTTGCCCAGCCGCCATTTCCCGATATGCAGGTTTCATATGACCAAACATAATCGCCCGGAGTCAATGTCACCGGAGCGATGAGAACATTTTTATCTACGCCTTTCGGAATATATACAGCGTTACCATCTATTGAAGCTGTATCACCCGTTTTCGGCGATGTAACAATTTCAACCCCGCCGATAGTTTTAAATCCGGTGAGTCCATCGGCAAATTCACCGTTTTTAATAAGATTTTGATCGCCCATTGTTGTCTCAGCCGCAGCTTCATATCTCCATGCCGGAACAAATATGGAACTTAGGATCAAAGACAGTGCAACCATAATGAACGCCAAGCCATTCAGTTTAGATTTTATTATTTTCATAAACGCTTCTCCTTTTCTGTTAAGTTATCCTACTATACCAACGCTGTCTATGCTTTTTACAAATTTTTTCTGAAGGATAAGATACATAGCAAGCATCGGCAAAATAAAGAGCAGAGACGCCGCCATTACTATACCGTTTCTTGTGGTTACCGAATCAAGTGTTATATGAATGCTGAGTAAATTATCAATATCGGCAAGCTGTACCGCAAGAGGGTATTTACTTGAAAAATAAAGTGACGAAAGGTAATAATCGTTCCAATGCCAAATCACCGAAAAGATAGTCACCGTAAGCATTGCGGTTGCGGAAGACGGTATTATTATTCTAAGGAAAGTTTTAACCGGACCTGCGCCGTCAATATATGCTGCCTCCTCAAGCTCTCTCGGCAATCCTTTAAAGAATTGCACATAAATGAATATGAAGAATCCCGAACGCAGCCCGACTCCCAAAAGAGAGGGAAGCCAAAATGAAAAAGGCGTATTTATCAGCGACGGGCGCAGTTCCTTTCCTATAAGTTTGCCAATCCCACCGAGTATTCCGAACAAATCGACATATTGCAATTGCAAAAATGTAGGAACCGCAATCATTTCTATCGGAACAACTATGTTGATAATAAGCAACGCCAGGAATACCTTTTTGAGTCGGAACTCAAATCTTGCTATGCCGTATGCCACAAGCGAGCATGAAACAACCTCTATTAAAGCGCTGAGAACATTTATTTCAAGTGTCCTTGCAAAAGAGATCGGATATTCAAGCGCTATCCAAGCCTTTTTGAAATTTTCGAATGTAGGCTCTTTCGGAATCCACGCAACGCTCGGGTCCATCATCTGAAACTGATCCTTAATAGCGTCGGAAACCATGGTAAACAAAGGGTACAGAATTACATAAAGTATAGGAATTATTACGAGAAGTCTGATAAGTCCCGCCGTTAATTGCTCTTTAGTTTCTCTTTTAACATAGAGTTTTTTCATTTGTTTACCTCCTTTCGTCCCAACGCTTTAGGCAGCACTTTTGATAGACAATCAAAACAACTGCCGAAATTGCCATAGCAATGAACATATATATCCAAAGTGCGGCAGAACTGAGTCCGTATGACATTGAGTTTACAAGTTCAAACGCCTGATTAACAACCGGGCTTTCCACGGTTACAAACAAATCAACCATTGTAAACATCATAACAAGCAAAATGATGTTTTTAAGGCTCGGTATGGTAACAAACCAAAATTCTTCCCACTTTGAGGCTCCCTCTATCTTAGAAACCTCATATTGCTGATCCGGTATTGTTTGCATACCGGAAACAAATAATACGGTCTGTATTCCGGTTTTCCACACAATATTAAACACCTTAGCTACATAATCGGATATCAGCGTTATCATAGATTGGGGAATATTAAGATTCGAGAGGACATCGCTGAAATCAATGGCTGAAACAGCATATCCGCCCGCCGAACCTATTTCCTGCATTGCCGGTTGCCCCGATACAGATGAGGTTAAATTCTGCATTACCACGCCCGTTGCGATTATAACTGGTAGGAAAAAGATCCCTCTTATAAATATTCTGCCTTTGAATTTTTGATTGAGAAGAACCGCAAAAAGCAAGCTCAAAACAATTATAATAGGGAAACTAAACGCAAAGGAAGATATGGAATCGCCGAGATTAGTCGCAAAATACGGATCTTGCTTTAACACAAAGTTTATATTCTCAAGACCGATGAACTGCGTTTTTATTCCGCCCGTATCGGCGAAACCGACTTCGCAAAAAGAATACCATATTGATTTTAGCAGCGGTATTACGAAAAAAGCCAACATTCCGATTACCCACGGCACGCAAAAAAGCAGCCCGTAAAGTGACTTTTTCTTTTCAAAGCCACGCCGTTTCTTCGTTTTAATCGGCATTTTCAACCACCTCGAATCCATTTGCCGGAACAGTTATCCCGTTTATAGCAGCACTGTTATCTCCGAAATTAACATAAATAACAACTCCGTTGTCAAATTCGGTTTTTCTGATATTGCCGAATATTTCATATCCTGTTATATGTGCTGTATTTACACTGTTAAGATACTTTTCGGCTTGGTTTACCATACTTTTTATCATTTCAATATTGTTTTCAGCCTTCATTGCCTGAATATCCTTATACAGATATGAAGCAAGCTTTGAAGAATAATTGTTTATAAGCGAAAATTGAAGAGCAGAACCAACCGAAACGCTTTGCAAATAGCTTTTGCGCGAATTAGCCGAGGTGTTAATTGACTCCGAAGAAAGCGGCACATAGCCTTTGAAAACTATTTGATAAAACGGAATATCAACATCAAGCGAGTTATATTCGGCAGACGAAAGCGGTGCGTCGAAAATCTTATCTGAAATAACCGCACTGTAATCATTTGCGTCCGACACCGAAACCGAAAGGTTTGATTTTTTCAATGTGTCTACAGCTTTTGATATGTCACTTTGAATATTCCCGGAGTTAATATATTCTCTGTCAGAAAAATCCGACCACGAAGTATTGGAAATGGTATCAATGGAAATTCCCGGCATTCCCGCTTTTTCTGCGAAGGCTGCAGTTTTTTTAATTGCTTTTTCCAATAGTGTTCTGCTGAGTATTGACGCCGACGGCGTATCTTTTAAAATATCGCCGGTTGCAGGCGAAAACCTGTATTTAGCTACCGGATAACCGTTTGCGGTACTTGAATTGCTGCGCGAAGGGGAAAATCCACCAGATGATTTGCGGAAATACAACAGCTCGCAATCGTAATACAAATTTATATTGCTTTTACTGCAAAACTTCGTAAGCTCCGAAAATTCTTTTTTTCCTCCGGTCACGCCGGTTAATTTGAAACCGCCGGCAAGCTTTCCGTATGATATTCCGGATTCACCAAAGCCCTTTAATTTAACATCAATATTATTGTCAAGTCCGATTTTTGAAATAATGCTTGATACATCGGAAAAGCTTGTTAAAACATCGGCAGAATAATAAGGAATACCTATAAAATGCTTTTTTGTTTCAACCGCGCCTACAAATTCAAGGGATAATGTTTTGTCTTCCGAATCAGCGGTAAGCCCGTAATTATCCTTTAAATAGTCGCGGTACGCTTCCGCTATACCCATATATCCGGTATCGGAAATGATTGGTTGGTAAACTACCGATAATCTGCCCTTTTCTATGCGATCATAGGAAAAGTATTCAACCTCTTTGTTTCCTGTGGCTCCACCGAATTCCATTACGCTTGCATTATATCCGCGCACCTGAAAACTCGCATAAGTATTTGAAATTCCGGTTTGAGCGTCGCCTGCTTCTGCGTCTATATAACAGGTCTGTGCGCCGTCTGTCACTATTGCGCAAAGCGTATTCTCTCCGTCAGTTGCACCGAATACAGGCATCCTTATTTCTTTTATTTCCGAATCTTCAAATTTTTTCTCGGCGCTAGCGTCGGCGCCGTATATTTTACCGGAGAAATTTCTTGCAACGCCGTCTCCGCGAACATCCGTATACATAAGTGCTCCGCTGCCCGACGGTACAAACAGATAATTATTATTATCGTTTCTTGCCGCACACAAATACGGTGCTAAAGTTATTTTAAAGATACGGTAATCGGAGCTTTCTGCATTTTCTCCTATATTTTCAAGATTTACGGACGCTTTCAGTCCTTTTTCAGACAAAGTATATTCAACCGGTATCGCTATCTGATATTCGTCAAAGAAAAATGTCAGTTCTATGCCGTTTTCAATCAATTTGCTTGAAACCCCGCCGTTATTTACGGCACCGTTTTTGCCGGTTTGCTTTATACTTTTAAATGCGCTGCGCATAACAACTTCAATGTCAAGCGGTGAAAATAAGGAATTAGCGTCTTCCAATGTTTCTCCCGACTGCCTAATAGGTGAAGTTGACCATAACTTGCCGTTTCGTTTGTCTGTCATTATAATGTTACAATCGTCCGCATCCCAATTCAATTTAAAATTATCATTTTCGGCAATCACGGCACTGTCCGCATATGTTTTTTCGGAAATCTGTTCATAGCTTTTAGTGCGCAAAGTACCGTATTTATCTTTTGATCCGCAGGCGCATAACAACAAGGTCACAGATAACACCGCCGATATAACTGCCGGCATTTTGCTTTTTTTCATATTATCCCTACCTTTACCTATAAATAATTTCCTTAAACACACTTTGACCGAATGAAAACAGCTGCTGATCAAGCGTTAGCACCATAAATACTACAAATATGACAATTGCCATTGCAAATACAGCGACAACGGTTACTCCCAAAAACTTGAAAAAGCCGTATTTACTCACCACCATACAACCGATACAAATGACTATACCCGAAAGTATCATTGCAATAACCGAAACAACCGTTATTGCTGTGCTTTCCTCTAAAACCAAAGCATTTGAGCAGATAAGATAAAATATTCCGTTTATGATTTGAGGAATCATTGCATATGAGCTTATGATAAATACCTCGCGCAGTTTGCACTTGCCTGAGAACAAAACCGCACTTGCCCAATAGCATATCGTCCATAAGAGAATTACTCCTATGCTTCCGACAAGGGTGTATATTGCATTAAAATCCTGCATATCTACTCTTGAATAAAGGAATCCGCCGCGTGTTTTTCCCAAGACCTCGAAAATATAGTAAAGCGCTAATATCGCCAAGCTTATAATTGCCGAGCCTTGATTTTTGAACTTGATTGCATTTGAACTTTCAAACGGGTGAATGCACGAACCAACGGCAACCTTAACCTTATTGTTGACCCGCAGCTTCCAGCCGAACTTTTTCTTTAATACCTCAAAAGCAATAATACAAATTATTATCAATAAGATAACCGCAAGCAACGGTCTGAATGTTGCTTTCAACCTGTTGTTACGCACATAAGAAAATGCCTGATTGTACGAATTATAATCCAAGCCCTCTTTTGCGTAATACAGCGCATCATCGTAATTGCCATTAACAAGGTTGACCTTTGCAAGACCGTGGTAAGCTATTTGACAATTAGGGTCATATTTGTTAACATCCTGCCATAACGGTTCTGCCGATTCGTAATCGCCCGAAAGATATGTTTTATCTGCTTTTTTAAGCAATGTACCGTAATCATTGAGCTTAAATACCGTTATCGTACCTGCACCGTAATCGGACACATACAGTTTATTGCCCGAAACCGCAACGGCATTTGCCTGAACAAATGTGCCCTTTTGATTGCCTTCTCCGTTTCCGCCTCCGAACGCCGACAGCAGATTACTTTCAGCGTCATAAACAAATATTCTTCCGTATGTATCATCTAACGCATATATAAACCCATCGCTATCTACATCTATGCTTGTGAAATTCTGAAGGCGTTTTCCGGTTCCGAGGCGTTGATCCGCCACATCAACATCTCCGAAATTAAAATCAGATGTATTTGAATACTTATTTGAGTCCTTAACCGTTAAAATATTACTGCCTTTCGGATTGAGGCAGCGTATTTGCGCTGTTTGCTCTGTAGAGTCTGCCGCCACCCCCGTAACCGTATAAACCATATCCGAGTTATCAATGCATAGATCCGTAAAAACATACGGTATTTTTTGGATCTGCGCCGAAAGCTGTTCGTCACTTGCTAAAAATTTGCTCCAAAGCGTTGTAAAAAGCGAAGTAAAGCTTGCTTTAACGGTATTTGCACCGTAAAACCCATCAAAACTGCCGTTAGGTTCAAAAAGTAATGCGCCGTAGGTCGAGCCGGAGCTTACTACATACATATAACCCTTTTTATCAATGTCAATTTTTATTGGGTTGTAAATAAAATCAGAGGGTATGAGGTCCGACACCGGCTTTTCAAGTACGGTTTTGAGCTTTCCGTTTTTATCGCCCTTCAATATTCTTGAATTTGCGGTATCAGCTACAAAAATATCTCCTTCATCCGAAAGAAATACGCCTTTAGCTCCTTCAAAGCTGTACTTAGTACCGTTTTCATCAACGAAGTATTCTATTGTGTTTACGAGCTTTCCGCTACCATCTAAAATTGATATTCTGGAGGCTTCTTCAAGAATAATCAATGTGCCGTCGTTTCCGCAAAATATATCGGAAGGCTTACTGAAATTATTGTATCCGAGTTTTTTGCTGTCAACAGTGCTTTCATATTCATAAATCGGTTTGGTATAAACCAACTTCTTTTTCTTGTAACCTAACCAATATGAATAACTTCCTGTAGGTATTGCCGATTCAGAAAGTGCTGCTGCCGGAACAGAAATAACTAACACTGCAGTCAAGACCGCAACCAACATCGTCAATAGTCTTTTTTTCATCTGTCACACTCCTATTTAATGCCGGAGGTTGTCATGGTTTCGACAATGCTCGACTGGCTTACCAAATAAACAATAATGGGTGGAATCATAAGAATTACCATTGCCGCCATTGCGCTGCCCGAGCGCGCTATTCCGCCCTGAGTTATGGTACTCATAACATTGGGGAGCAGTTTGAGCTTTTCGGTAAAAATGGTGCCCTGCGGCTGCAGCGACCACAAATCTCTGAACGCAAACATCACAAGGGTCATCCAAGCGGGCTTTGAGTTTGGCATAACAATGCGCCAAAACATACGCCATTCATTTGCTCCGTCTATATATGCGGCTTCAAGCAACGCGTCGGGAATAGAAGAATCCATATACTGCTTTATTAAGAAAACTCCGAGTGAAGAGGGCAGATAGGGCAGGATATATACCCAATAAGTATCCACAATATGCAGCTTTGACATTATGATATACTGCGGTATTGCAAGTGTATAACTGTTATACAGTAATGAAAATTGCACTATTAAAAAGATAACGGCAAGCCCTTTAAATCTTCCCTTTGACATTACAAATGCCGCCATAGCCGCTATAAGAACATGCCCTACGGTTGCTCCGATTGATACAAATACGCTGTTGAACACATATCTTCCAAGCGGAACAGAAAGACTTGAAATAATACTCGGCAGCTGTAAGTAATTTTGAAATGTCGGTCTGCGCACTATGAATGCAGGCGGGAACTTTAGTAATTCCTCTAAAGGTTTAAAAGATGTTGATACCGAATAAATCAACGGAAGTATTGTAAACAGACCCGCCAATATCAAAAGAGTGTATATTGTAATGCTTACAAATTTAGAACGGGTATATCTTTTATATGTTGGCTTAGCCTTTTTTGATAATTTAATTTTCATTTCATTCACCTACCGACCGCCTTGAGTAATTTTCCGATTATCAGCCTTGCAACCGCCATTAAAAGGAACAGGAAAAATGACATTGCGCAGGCGACGCCCATTTCATATCTCATTGTTCCGACATCGGTAAGGTGCGTTATGATGGTTTCGGCACTGTAATTAACGCTCGGGAAACCGGCAAGAGTCATACAAATATTTCCCACTGAAAATGATGAAGCTATCTGCATAACCGCACTGAATAATAAGATGTTTTTCATATAGGGGAGCGTTATGTACCATAACTCGTGCCAGCGCGTCTTTATTCCGTCAATAGCTCCGGCCTCGTACAGCTCGGTATCAACATTTTGAAGTCCCGCAATGTTTGAGAGGAACGAAACGCCCATACTCATCCATAACTGCACAACAATTATTAACGGAACTATGTATTGCGGTGTTTTAAGAAATTGTATCGGCTCGGTTGTAAAGCCGTATGAAATTAAAAAACTGTTTATATAGCCGTAACTGTCGCCGCTGAAAAGCACCTGCCATATATAATAAGCATTACCCATAAGCGCCGGTGAATAAAACAAAAACGAAAGCACACTGCGCGTTACACTGTTAAATTCATTGATAAACCACGCAAGCAGAAACGACAGAAAAAAGCCAAGCGGACCGGTTATAACGGCAAATATAAGGGTGTTTTTTAATGCCGTCTTGAAGATGTCATCCTCAAAAAACATATATATGTAGTTGCCAAGTCCCGTCCATTTGGCGCCTATCATAACATCATAATCAAAAAAACTTATAACCATAGAAGCCAAGACCGGCAAAACCGTAAATACAAAGAACAAAATGAGGAAAGGCAAAAGCATAGCCTTCATAAGATTATTACTGAAAAGGTTTGATTTTGAAACAGATTTTCTCATTTGTCCTATTCTCCTATATTGTACTGCTTACGCTTACGCTCTATTTCAACACGCGCCACATCGTTCCACTTCATAAGCATATCTTTAGGATTTTCAGAAGCATTGACAACATTCCAAAATGCCTGATCAAGCACCCTTGAAACATTATATCCGCCCGGCACTTCCGGAACTTCTATAACTTTATCCCATTGCTTCATTATATTATTGATTGTTGATTTGTTGAAATTAAATCTTTTAACCGCCTCAACATTAGCGCTCGGATGCCTTGCGGAAGAACCGAGGATATTCTCAATTTCATTACCGTATCTGTATTGAATTTCCTCGCTGGTCCACCATTTAAGAAATTCCCAAGACGCTTCCTTATTTTTTGAATCCGATAAAATAACCGATGCGGTTCCGCCGCCTGTTGTTACATTATTTATATTACCGTTTTCATCGGGAACACCGGGTATTTCGTACATTTCCCAAGAATCGGTGATTTCAGGCGCTCCGGCAGTAAGAGTCGCATAAAGAGTGTAATTTTGTATTGCCATCGGCATAAGTCCGAGTCTGAAACGGTTAAAGAAATCATATGTTTTCGGCAAACCGTATTTCACATAAAAATCCGTCCATGTTGTAAACGCATTTATTGATTTATCTGAAAGCAGCATTGTATCGGATTGGTCCTCGTTATATAATTTCCCACCGCTTTGATAAAGTAAGGTCGGGAAAATGCTTAAAGCTCCCACGCCGGCGTTAACCTGAGTCATTTCGGTAATTTGCGTATACGGCAAACCTACCTGCATATTCTGGCGCAAAAGCAAAACAGAAGTATCGGTAAATTCATCCCATGTTTTCGGAACGGAAAGTCCCATATCATCAAAAATGTCTTTACGGATAAACATCATAAAAAATGTTTGCTGATCGGGCAAAGCATATATACCGTCACCGAGCTTATAACAATCCGACGCTGTTGCCTTAAAACGCGATGCGACCTCATCATAATCGCTGAACTGCGTTAAATCGCAAACTGCGTCGCGCATTGCAAGATTAACAGGTTCGGATCGCGATAGCTGAAGCTGAACATCGGGACCGTTACCGGAAAGGGCTGCGTGAGTAAGCGTGGCATTTGTAATTTTAATATCAACATCTATATTATATTTTTGAGAAAAATCACTCTGAATAAGATACTTAAGAACTTTAGCCTGATCCCTGCCCCAATTTACCCAAAGAGTTATTTTCTTATCATTAGCCGATGAAACCGAATAATCATCCGAAAAAGAATTTAAAAAACGACTGATTGAGAAAATCGTTGCTTTTAAGAATGAAGTCCCGGTTTTATTAAAATTGTCACCGAAATATATTCTGTCTATATCAAGCGGCATACTGGTAAGCTCCATTCTCATTGAACTGAGTGAAGCGTAATTATCATAATAACGGCTGACATACTTATGTGCGCTGTGTTTGTTATCAAGCATAAGCCCCATAACATTTATCATACTGTTGACGGTTGTTATTGACGAAACCGAATCGCTTTTAAAAATCTCGGAGAGCTGCTTTTTGGCGTCATTTAAAGTGTTTATATAACCGTTTAGCAATTCTTCAAGGTTACTGATTCTTTCAAAAAGGTTGTAATCACGATTGCTGTCCGGCACATCTCCCGTTATCATTATGATTTTTCTGTATAGTTCGCCTATTCCGTACACGGCGCTTTCAAGAATTTCCGAAGGTTCGGCAAGCTCGCCGAGCGTTACCGAAAGCGTTAATGTATGTTTTCCCTTTGATAGGAAAAACCAATAAGGAGCTCCGTTGTCGTCTACCATAGTTATAAAGCTCCATTTAAGCGAATATGGAAATTTCATTTCCGAAGCCTCTGAGAACGGAACCGCGCCGTCTATACGCAGCTCACGGTAAAAAGCAGTATTAAGGGTATAATTTTGCCTGTAATTAAATCCCAATTTATACAAACCGTCTTCAGGTACATTTACTTCCCAACTGATAGAATCTCCGGGCTGCGACCAATTCCCGCCGCCGATATAATTTATTTTGTCTTTTTTTGAATCGGAAGGCGACACAGCCGCCGACGAATTATCGCCCAACTGAACCATGTCGACAGATGTTTTGCTTATTGTATTTTCTGCTTCCAAAACATGGTTGCTTTTATACTTTGTTTTAACTGAAAGCCCTGATAAATATTCGGAATACGATTTGTAAAGCGAAGGCTTTACAAAAGAGATTGATGAAACGGAGAACTTTGAGTCGGACCCCGTAAACGATAAGGTATGATTGCCGGCTTCCAAATATAAAAGCAATTCCTTTGTATTTGAAGAATTTTTCAAAACATATTCATAATCGCCGCATACCTGCTTTATTTCTTTTGAAATCTCATTCCCCGAGTTATCCGACCGTTTATCTCCGTCATCCTTGAAAAATCTCGGCAACGATATTTCTTTAAATTCCGAGTAAGGATATTGATCGTCAATTTTCATTGAAAAAGATATCGGCTCGGTTGAGTCATTATATGTAGTATATCCTATCTTAACAGAGTAAATTGCGGTTTCTTCGACTCTGATATTGAAAACAGTTTCACCTGTACCCTGAATTTCAACGGTGTCGAATTTATTTACAATATCGGAATCAGCGTATTTTGCATTTTCAAATTGCTCTATATATACAGTAACAGCATCACCTGTTTTTAACTCATCATTTTCCTTGGCAGCAACTAAGTTACCTGTTAAAGCCGTGCTGCCGCACACTGCGGCAACAAGCAGAACCGTCAAAGCCTTGCTAAAAAAACATTTACGCATAAAAAAAACACCTTTCTTAGACAAATTCCTATATTTTCCATATTAAAACTTTATTGTCGGAAATTAAATTCCAAACAAACAATTCATTGTTCATTTTAGTGAATATGTATATTTCGCATTTAATAAAGCTATATATGTAAAAAGCAATCCACTATTACAATTATAATTTTATACATTTTAACAAAAATAAGCAAGACAAATAATTATAAAATTATAGACAAAAATATTATATGATGTTGATTTTTAAAAGGTTATCAGTTATAATGGTTTTAGGAGGTGTATATGATGTCTGTTTTTTATGAACAAAAAGACATAACACTATCGTGCTTTAATAATGTAGAATATTTGGAAGAGTGGGTTCATTGTCATAGAGAACTTGAAATTGTAATCTGCACCGCCGGCTATTTTAATGCTTATGTTAATTCTCAACACTACGAAATAAAACCCGGAAATATGTTGGTAATTTTCCCAAATCAAATTCATTCTTATGTTAATATGACCCGTGGCAATTACTGTGTTATTATTTTTTCGTCAGAATATATCCCGGAAATCAAAAAGATTGTTTTTGAAAACACGCTCGAAAATAATACTGTTGATATAAATGAATACCCGGAAATTAAAGAGGCTGTATCCTCTATTATTGCGTATAACGAAGAAGAAAAAGTGACATTTTTCACGACGTTCCTTATTGGTTACCTAAATATATTGATGGCTAATCTGCTTATTAATACGAAACTCAAGCTGACAACTCCCACAAACGAAACCCTATTAGTAAATATTCTTGATTATTGTGCTCAAAATTTCAACAATACAATTACACTTGAAGGATTATCAAAGGCTTTATTTGTTTCAACGGTTAAAATATCAGCTTTGCTGAATCATCAATTAAGCATGAGTTTACCTCAATTGATAAATTCCATGAGGATATCAAATGCTTGTTCACTTTTAAAAAATAACGATCTTTCAATGACCGATATATCAAACGTAGTCGGATTCGGATCGCTTCGCAGCTTTAATCGCTCTTTTCTTAAAATAGTCGGGAAAACTCCGTCTGAATTTAGGAACGATATGCATAAGTAATTGAAAGCTTAATTTTTCAGTCGCATATATTCAAAAATGCTGTTATAAGTGAAATCCATTCACTTATAACAGCATTTTTATTCATACTTTATTATAAAATTTTTAACCTTTATCCACCGCATAGGCCGCATTTTTAATATTGCAAAATGACGGAATATAAAAATCATAGCCAATCTCAATACTCTTCAAACACAATCGTTGAAACGGAATCGGGAAGCGTTTCAATGTACCACCATTTCCCGAATCTGTAATACTGCAACTGGCGTTTTTCATGGCTAGGGTTGGTAACAGTAAGTATAAATTTGCCGTCCGGATTCAGCGCGGCACATATTTCCGCAGGCTTTTCCTCGATCGGGAATGCAAACAAGGTGCTTCCTTTTTTTGAGGTAGCGGCGGGGAATATTTCGGCACCTCTTTTAATGAATTTTGAAAAATGACCGAACGCGCGGTACTGACCGCTGTAGCTGGGCTCCCCGTTTATGCTGTTGCGCGTAACAAGTCCGCCACAGAAAAACGGACCTATATTGGGGCCACCGACCTCATCGAGCATAAGATTCCAGCCTGTGAATGTAGTGCAACCGTGCTTTAAGGCTTTGGAAATGACTATGCCCCATTTGCACCAATCAGTCGCATAATTATCATAAAGCCGCGGCCCGCCCTCTGTGAAGTGGTACTCAAGCTCGGGGTATTTTAGGCGAACATTATCAATTTCCTCAGGGCTGCCGTCATAATAATGAAAAGCTGCTCCGTCGCAGTATTTTCTAAGCTCGGGATATGTATCCAGCTGCCACAGCACCTTGTGCCAACAGCTGAAATTATGGTCGTTCATCCATACCTTAACATCAATGCCCTTATCTTCAAGCCTTTTCTTTAACGCGATAATAAATTTTGCCTCAATATCTGGGTGCCAGATGCACGCGGGCATTTTACCCGATTGGTCTGTCTCAGTCTCGTTTTGCGGGGTAATTGCATTGATCTTTATTCCGCGCTTTTCATATTCCTCAATAAACCGTATTATATATTCCGCGTAGCAATCAATAAACTGTTCACGTATAAATCCCCCGCACATTGAGCCTCCGGTCTTCATCCATCCGGGCGGACTCCACGGAGAGATAAAAACATATGCGTCAGGGCGGGCTTTTAAAACCTCTTTTATCATAGGAACAATGTATTCGTCGTCCCTGCCGACCGTGAAATGCTCAAGACAGGTATCGTCGTTTTCATCATCATATGAGTAAAGCTCCGCCGAATAATCGCTTGAGCCAACGCTTAAGCGACAAACCGAAAGCCCCAGTCCGTTATCGGAATAAATATCTTCTAGAAACGCCTTTCGCTCATCCTCAGGCATTAAATTAAGGTTATAGCACGAGCTGCCCGTCACGGCAACGCCGAAGCCCGTGAATTTTTGTCTGTTCGGAGTATCGCTTACCTCTATAACATCCGCGCCGCTCATTTTGCCGCCTGTGGGCTTTAACTCATACGACCGCAGAAAAAAGCTCGGCGTTGTTTCAAACTGTGTTACTTTCATTCTGTCGATTTTCCTCACGTTATTCAATTTTAAAATAATATGTACTTTTTAATCTGAATTGGCTTTTTCGCTTATAACAGCTGTCCCACAGTTTGAGCTTTGTGCAAAAAGCTCAACGGTCTGCTGTCCCTCGGCGGGTCTTACCGCAACCGATATTTTCCCCGCATACATTCTCCGCTCGGCTAAGGTTACCCTTATGTGGTCGTCGTTTGCGGAGCCTGTTCCGACGATTTTTGCGGGCGCCGTTGCCGAAAAACGCACAAATTCATCTGCGTCGGGAACCGGCAAGCCGCCCTCGTCCACACATTCGCAGGTAAACAGCGCAAGATCCTCGCCGTTTGCCCTGAATTTGTTATCAGCCTTAAGAACCAGCCTGCACGCCCTTTTAGAGGTTTTTCTTACATCCTGCGCGGCAGTTTCACCGCCGCGATATCCGACAGCCTTAAGCTCGCCGGGCTCGTAAGCTACCTCCCATTCGCCGTGTCCGAATTTTTCAATCGTTTTTTTACCGAGGCTTTTTCCATTAAGGAAAAGTTCAAGCTCTTCACAGTTTGTGTAAACCGCAACCGTTATCGGTCTGCCCTCAAGACCTTTATAATTCCAGTGCGGAACTATGTGAACCATCGGTTTTTCGGTCCAGTGCGACTGGTTTTGGTAAAACGCTCCCTTTTTCTGCAAAAACAGGTCCATTGCGCCCGATTTTGAGCAGACAACGGGCCATTCCGCTTCTCCGCGGTGTTCAACCGCCGCCCACTGGTATCCGCCTATAACATAGGGCTTGCTGTTAAGATATTTCCATGTTTCCTCGCGGCCTCTGAACCAGTTGTTGGTCATATGGTCCTTGCTTATAATCTTGCCGTTTAAGTTGCCGGGCAAATTCCAGTCCCTTATAGTTCCCGTGGCGCAGCACTCGGACGAGAATATTGCCTTTTCGGGATATTTTGAGTGCACGGTGTCGTATACCTCAAGGTTGTAGTTTATGCCTATAACGTCACAGCAGTCGTATATTGTGGATTTTTCGGGTGAATGGGACTCCGCGGCGGTAATAAACCTTGTGTTATCAAGCTTTCGTATTCTTGCCGCAAGCGCCATATGTATAAGTCTGCCGTTTTCCTGCATATGAAGCGGCTCTTCGTTGCTTGTTGACCAGAATATAACAGACGGTCTGTTGCGGTCGCGCTTAACAAGCGTTTCAAGCTGTTCTATTGCCTCGTCCGTAGCCTCAAACCAACGCGATTCGTCCATTACAAGGAAACCGAGTTCGTCAAACGCGTCCATATTGGCGTCCGAATTCTGGTAATGCGTGGTTCTGAAACCGTTTGCTCCCATTTCCTTCATAAGCTCAATTTTGTATCTGGCGACGTTATCGGGAACGGCAAGCCCCGTAAGGCCGTAGTCCTGATGTGAGCAAACGCCCTTGATGTACGTCTTTTTGCCGTTTAAAAGCAGTCCCTTTTCGGGGCTTATCTCAACCGTGCGGAATCCTATGCGCGTCACGCTTTCATCCAGACTTCCGTCCGACGCGGCAATTTCGGTCTTAACGGTGTACAAATTGGGGTTTTCGGTATCCCACAAAAGGGGCGAGAACACGTCGGCGGAATATTTAATGCAGTTTTTGTCGCGCAGCGGCACTTCACCCTTTGCCGTGACGGCGGCTATCTCCCTGCCGTCCGCTCCCGTTACGGTGGTTTTAACATCCACGGTGCAGTCGCTGTAGGAATCGTTTACAACGGTTGTTTCAAAATCTATCCGCCACCTGTTATCCTCGCATTTTTTTGTCGGAGCGTAAACTCCGTACAGGTCAATCGCGACGGGGTCGGTTATAAGCATTGAAACGTTGCGGTATATTCCTCCGCCCTGATACCACCAGCCCTCAAACTCCTCGGTGTTAACGTATACCGCCAGAACATTGTCTTTACCGATATACGCGTTGGCGCTTACGTCCACAACAAAGCTGTTATAGCTTGAAAAATTGTGTTTCATAAGGCAGCCGTTGAAGTAAATTGTCGATTTGCCCGTTACTCCCCCGAACAAAAGCAATATTCTTTTACCGCGCGCCTCTTCGCTGATTGTAATATGCTTACGGTACCATGCGTTATCGTATTTTACATAGCCGTTCGCGTTGTTTTCGTTTTCGCTCATATCCTGGTCGATTATATAATCGTGAGGAACGTTAACGTATTTCCAGCCCTCGCTGTTAATTTGCTTATCCGTTTCGTACGAATCGGGCTTATCGTGATAATGATAAGCCGCGGGACCTATTATTTTACGTTCGGTTTTACTGCCGTTGTATACCGGTCCTTTATCTGCGGGACGGCGAACGTTTATATCCCCCTTGTGGAAAAGCCAGCCCTTGTTAAGTGATATTTGTTTTCGCATTTTTTCTCCTCCGGCACAGTCTATTCTGAAAAGCATATTGTAAAAACATACTTACTGCTATAAATATAATTTTATATATTTTTAAAAAATAAGCAAGTCAGATAATTAAAAGTTTTTGGACAATAATATTATGTTAAATTAATATAGTTATATACTATTTTCTCATAACACATTGAACATCTTCCCTTTTAACTTAATAATTATATATTACCATATTAAATTTAATTGTAAATGTTTATAATAGTTATTTTATGCTTGAAATAGTTTTAAACTTAATCATCAGCTTTATAATTATCAACTATCCCGTAATCTGCGTATTTGAATATCGGGGCGTCCTTATCGGAATTTATTGCTATTACCGTTCCCGATTGCTTTATTCCCGCAATATGGTGCACCGCGCCCGAAATACCTACTGCGATATATACATCCGGGTTTACCGTTTTGCCCGTAAGCCCCACCTGCAATTCATAGGGCATATAATCGCTGTCTACCATTTTGCGCGTTGCGGCTATGTCGGCACCGATTTTTTCGGCAAATGCCTTTATTTCCGCTATATGCTCTCTTGCACCGTAGCCTATACCTATAATTATTTTTTTCTGTTCTTCCTCGGCTGTTCGCACCGTTGCCATAGGCGGCTTTGTTTCGCATTTGATTTTTGCGATTATATTGCCCGAACACGCGGGACGGTACATATAAAGCGTTTCTCCGTCGGTTTCAAGTAATGTACAGTCGGCGCAAAGCCCCGTGTTTAAAAGGGCGGCAACCTGCGGCGCCAAAGCCTTCGATTTAATATCGCTGCCCCACAAAACCGCGTCGGGCTGTCCTGCACGGATTTTTGCCGCCGTGTTTTCGGGAGTGTCGGGTTCCGCTACCGTTATATTCTCCCCTACCGTTTTTGCAAATTCCAAGGGGGCTGAGCCTATGCACCATACGTTTTTAAGCTTGTTTTTGCTTTCCGTCGGCTCGGATTTGCGTTTGCCCCTTTTAAGCCCCTCGTCTATTGCCTGCATCAGCTTATCGGCGAAAATAAATTTGCAGTTTCGGCGGTCGGACTCGTTTTGGAAGGTTTTTAAAACGCGCGTTGGCGAGCCTTTAAGCCCGCAAAGCGAAATATCGGCGTTTATATCGTTTGCC
>ERZ773108.498-NODE-498-length-43521-cov-7.695532_pt1 | contig 43521 bp, 77 predicted proteins | sample MGYA00580570_ERZ773108 | MGnify/ENA primary metagenome ERZ773108 (study PRJEB29015, sample SAMEA2737840) | human gut metagenome | biome: human gut; feature: human-associated habitat; material: faeces | place: China | collected 2012 ...
GACGATACAAAAATTTATTATTTTTTATTGTCCTCTTGACGGGGAGCATACCAAAACCGGACGGCTCTTTTTATAACAAAGATGTATTTGATATCCTCTTCCGGTCCCGCTCCTCCAGCCTTTTTGTGACGTGCATATACACTTCTTTTGTGACCTTGCTGCCGGAATGCCCCAGCCGTCTGGATATGGCCTCCAGTGGTATTCCTGCCTCTGCCAGCAGTGACACATGAGTGTGTCGGAGTATGTGCGGGGTGATCTCCCGGCCCATCACTCTTTTGCTGACCTCACGGAGATACTTTGCATAGTCATAGTAGTGCATATACCCGCCGTCAAAATCCGGGAAAAACAGCTTTGATGACTTCCGCAGCCCTGCCGTGTCAAAAAAAGCGTCAATCTTTTTGCACACGTCCGCAAGTTCCGGCTGGATAAATACGTCACGGGTGGAGGTAAAGGTCTTTGTGCTTGTCAGTACCTGATTGTTATAGTCATAGTTTTTTGTGACGTGGATCGTCTGCTCCGACCGGCTTACATCTTTCTGCTCCAGTCCGCACACCTCACCATAGCGCAGGCCGGACAGCACCAGAAACTCCGTCAGCAGTTCCCACCGCTCCAGCGTCATCTCTTTGAGCAGTGCGGAAAGCTCCTCCCGCTCCAGGTATTTGTTTACCAGCTTTTCCCGGCGTGTATCGCTTGGGAGCTTTTTGAGCTTGTCCAGATAGCGTATATCAGCCACCAGGTCATTCTCGTAGCCCCAGCGCAGCATTGCCTTAAACCGTGTGATATACTCGTTGTATGAGCCGTTCTCAAGGTTGAGCGTGTCCATCTTTTGTTTGATGTATCCGGCTGACAGGGAGGACACCAGTATATCAGACCCAAGACGCTTGATAGTAGTGTTGAGATTGTAGTAGTTCCGCCTGTAGGTGGACAGTTTAAAGGCCTTTTTCTGGTATGCCAGATACAGCTCTTTCAGCTTCCCGAGCGTCAGCCCTTTTTCTTCCGGCTCTGTGTTTATGGCTTCCAGTTTGCCCCGTATTTTTTCGTTAAGCGCTTCTAGAGCCACTTTCCGGGTGCTTGCCGTGTTCTTCTCCATCACAACCGACACACGCCCGTATTTGCCCGTTAGAGGGTTTGTATAGCGTTCCACAAACTTAATCTTTCCACTTTCCAGTTCTTCCGCCCACATTGTACATTCCTCCTTGATATTTTTCTTCCAGAATGATACAATGCAAGTGTAGGTTGCATTTGGGTATCATCCCGGAGGTAATTGAAAAGTCCAGCGTTTGGCGCGCTGGACTTTTTTAATTTGCCGAAACAATAAAATCGTTTAAAGCTTCTCTGTCCCATAAAAGGACAGCTGTTTTTTCTGCAAGCTCTTTCGCGCTTTTCGTGAAATACTGATTGGTTATCACGGCAGCGACATTGCAATTATAATACCTGCTTCCAGAGTACGCCTGCTGAACAGCATCATTTCCAACATTCGACGAGTAACACTTGCACTGGATCCCATACTTTACAGAATCTTTCGTTGCTACAATATCAATACCTTGGTCTCCGCTTCCAGGTGTCACGGTCACGTCTGTGAAGCCGTTTTTCTCTAAAATAGAAGCACAAAAGGATTCAAATACATGACCATCCATGTGGTCATAATCATTTTTGGCAATTAAAATTCGCTTTTTTAAGAAATCTCGCGCTTCCCATTCATTATCAAGTAGCCTCTGATAATCTATGGATGGGAGTCCTCCTGTGTAGATATAGTCTTTTTCGTACTTTATCATTTCCAGCAAGACGAGCTGGATTTCTTGAAACGCTTTTTCAAACTCATCTGGATTTGTGGTCGAGTTAAGAATGTTTTTTAAATAATGCGCTCTTGCAAGGTATGGGTATACATGTTCTTTTATTCTTTGCAAATATCGCCTTTTTCCCCATGCAATCCATCTGATTGCCAGAAGCGGAAGGACGATAACTACATATACAAGTAGCATTAGCGCAAGCCATCCGAAAAACCCTATTGGCTCACCTGTATCTTCGGTTTTGGCAGTAGATAAGAGCCATCCAAAAAAGATAAGCAGTACAAGGGCAGATCTGCTACAAAAAAACGAAAAACATTTTTTCCTTCTCAGTTCATCAAGCTTCTTTTTTAAGGGCACTTGAACACCTCTATTTCCCTGTCACATAGCTGTCCTTTCCGTCACAGGCCGACTTCCGGCCATTATTGACGACCCTGGACAGCGCTTCTATATCCGGCATTACCTCTTTTATATTGACGAGTTCACCCCTGGCGGATTCCATTAAAAAGTTGTCATATACGGTCTGCGCCACGTTCACCCGAGACCGCATAGAGCAGTGATTGTTTGCTGCAATCATGTTGAGCTGTTCACGCCACGATGATCCAGTGTTCCCGAAGACGCAGAAGTACGCACGGCGCACATCTTCAGCCGTGAAATGCGTATCCACATATCGGTGTAGCTTTCTCCGCATGTCTGCAACGTCAGCATCGGTGCTTTTTTTGAGGAATCCCGGATACTTATAGTCCATTAAGTAACGTCCTAACTCCAGCCCCAGAGCGTCAAACCACTTTTCCAATGTACGATAACCCGGCTCCCCTATGCCGGATTCCCAGTTTTGGATTGTGTTTATCGACTTTCCCAAGGCCTGGGCCATGTACTTACGGGACTTTCCCGCGTCTATTCGGGATCTTTCGAGCATCAGCCCAAAAGCTCTGGCTCTGTCTACATCCGTCATATAGTATCATCGTTCTCCTTTCGACCAAAAAAACTGGTTCATTTCCGTAAACGCTTAACCAAAAAAATTTGGTTCCCCATTAATGCCAAATTACCAATCGCTTTTCGGATATTTGCTATATAATAACCTCAAGAGATTTGGTAAATGTTGTACTAATATTAAAACATTTTTCCATTTTTTTCAAGCATAAAGTACAAAATCACACAAAAACACGCAGAAATAGATACCGGTTGACAAAAACAAACATACGTTCTATAATTTAAGTCAAGGAACGGCGAGAGGGGGATCTGCATGGGCGACAAAGAACGAATGGAGCAGTATAGGAAAGAGATTTTGAAGATGGTGGAAGAGATTCACGGCGAAAAGACAATGAATCTCATATACTGGTATGTAAAAAGAGGATACAATGAAGAAAGGGCGAGGGGAAAACCCACGCCCTGATTCCTAAAAAATGAATGTCTCGAAAAAATCACATAACAAATCTTTCTTTTCGGGCGGCAGATGGTCGTATTCAATAATTATTTTTTTGAAACGGTCATCGGTCAGCCCGATTTTCATAGCAACATCTGAAAATTCAGCGTCTATATCTTTTTGCACTTTTTCGTCTGTAAGGTCTGTCAGGCCTATCCTAAAATAATCGGCAAGAGCCCTTAATTTTCCAGTACCCGGCATTGACTTCCCTGTGCACCACATATTAAATGTTGATGTGTTTACACACAATGCGTCCGCGATTTCTTTCTGCTGCTTCTGACTGTTTGCGATGTATTTGCATAGATTTCTCGAAAAGATTCTTTTCTGCTCATCGTTTGTCATGACTTACCCTCCTTACATCTTAGATTTTACACCATAAGAGAAAATAATTCAATAGGAAATTCAAAATAATTGAATTTTGGTGTTGACAATTCAATCTAATTGAATTATAATAAAATCATCAAAGAGAAAGGGGGATTCATTCAATGCCCAAAATATCACTTGAAGCGGTTAGAGTAAACGCAAAATGTAACCAGAAAGAATGGGCGGAACTGCTTGGTGTTTCAAACAAAACCGTTGTAAACTGGGAGAAAGGGAACACGGAGCCGACACTTTCCCAGCTTCGAAAAATGAGTGAGTTGTCAGGTATTCCTATGGACTTTATTTTTGTGCCTGATAAATTCAATTAAATTGAATCGAAGAAAGGAGGGATTGCATGAAACGTAAGGTATACGTCATGGACTGCGGTGATTTCATAAAAATCGGCGTATCTAGTGACCCGGTACGAAGAGCGAAGCAGATTCCATACTCTGTTCTTCGATTCACAGAAAGCCCGGAACTTTACAGCAAGGATGCTTTTGCATTAGAGGGGAATCTTCACTGGATTTTCCAGAACGAAAGAAAAGACGATGCATCCGGGCGTGAATACTTCAATGTTCCTTTTGAACTTGCGGAGCAGGTTCTTACACAACAGCTTGAAGCGATGGAGCCGAAGAAAAAGACGAAATTCCGGTTCTTCAAGGGAAAGGATAGAGAAAGCCTTGTCATAAAAGTAATATCGCTTCTCAAATATGCGGATGACTTCGACCTGGGGTATATGCTCGGTGCATTAGAAGCGAAGAGAGATAAGACGCAGGACATTGAACAGAAAGAAGATTTCTTCGGGAATGGAATTGATTCAATGGGAGCCTTGAATGAAAGCGACTTTATGATGGCGCTTTCTTACATAACCGCCTTGCGGGACAAGGAGATCGCCGATTCCTGCCCGAAAGATACAGGGCAGTGAAAGGAGGAATCAGATGGATAAGAAAGCGCTGTATATAGCTGTCCTGGATTTTTCCCTTGCGGCCATTGCGTTATTGGAAATCCGCAAGATAAAAAGGAACCTTGAAGAAATCAAGGCCAGCTACAACAGGACAGGGAGAAGGCTTATCTTTTAAGGAAAGAAAGTAGGTGATTAAAAATGGCGTTTTTAGCCGGATTCTTCGGCGGCGCGCTGTTCGGAACAACAGCACTGATGGTATTTGCTGTCTGCTATGCGGATAAGGTAGACCAGTGTGAGGACTGCGAGCTGCGGAAAGAGAAAGAAGAAAAAGAAAGTGCTCCAGCGGGAGATTAGGCCCTCCCACCAGAGCGAGTAACCACATTGATATAGCCAATGCGGATACAGGATTAGTATAACACTTTTCTCCTGTATCGGCAATACGCAGGAGAACAAAATGGGAGAAAAAAACACAAATAGCAACACATTTGCTGCTGATGTGATTCAGCAGCAGAAAAATGAATACAGAAAGGAGCGGAAACTGTGGTTCACGGCGTGGCTGGTCACTTTTGTAGCCCTGCTGGTGAGCAACGGGATCTGGATGTGGAAAGTATGAGCTTGTATTGCAATAAGAGCGCAGCGGCAAAGTTTTTCGGAATCAGCCGATCGACGCTTTACCGAGCCCTTGAAGGTATCCAGGATGAAATGGATGCTGGGCGGTATGGCAAGTACAGCGTGGCTGGAAACCTTGTAAGTAAGGCCGTGGTGCTTGACTATCTCCGATTCGGGGAAATGTTACGAAACAAAAACACGCGGGAATATACCCCGCCGTATGATGAACAGGCGGCGATAAGAGCCGTCGGTGAAATGAAATAATGACAAATGAATCAGCGGAACTCCTGCGTCATGCTATCATCGCAAGAGCGTGTATGGACTATGATCAAGCCCTGATGTATCTTGCGAAGCCGGAAGAGAAGAGAACGGAGAAGCGGACATTCGAGAACGAATGCCAGAAGATAGACTGCGAACGTTTTTTTCGAAGCGATTGGATGGCAGCCATATCAGACCTTGATGGTCAGTTCCTTATGCGGATGGTAAGAGAGCAAGGATACTGTGCCAACGCCGGGGTCATGATTGCAACGGCAGGAACCAGAAACGACAGGCGTAGAAAAAAGATACCGAAAAAGAGACGAATATGGAGGATGGTGAAAAGTGAGCAGAAGGAACAGGAAAGTGATTAAGCAGCTGCTCCGGGAACTTCCTGGAATGCTTGCAATCTGTGCGGGATTGTACGCTTGGGCGCTCATCTTGTGGATGGTGGCACCATGAGGGGGAGACGCATGGGAATCATAATCATCATAGTTCTGGCCTGTGCTGTGGCGGTCATTGACCGCAAGGTTGAAGCGGCGGAGCGTCAGGAAGAACTGGAAGAATATATTGAAGCCATCTGTGAACCGCGGCATATCTGCCCGGAGCTGATAGAGGCGACCATCGAACGAGAGAGCCGATGGAACCCGAACGCAGTAAACGGTGACTGCATGGGACTTATGCAGATTTCCGAGCGGTGGCACAGGGAGCGAATGAAACGCCTTGGGGTGACAGACTTATTCGACCCTTACGACAATATCCTGGTCGGGGTTGACTACATGGCGGAACTGTTCGAGAAATACGAGGATCCGGGCACTGTGCTGATGGTGTATCACGGAGAAAAAAACGCTATTGAAAAAGCGAGTAGCGGGGGGATTAGTGGCTATGCTGATTGGATCCTGACACGCTCTGCAGAACTGGAGCGAGAGCATGGCAAATAAAAAGCCCCATAGCCGAGGGACGGCAAAGGGGCATAGGAAAACATCTACATATACGATAGCAGATAAGGAGGGAAAAGTCAATGGAAGATAACGATCTGGTAGTACAGGCCGACAGATACCATGCACTCTGCGCTATGGAAGGCCGGGTGAATGCACTGGTTGACCTGATTCACGCCAAGAAAGAGCTGACCACGGATGATGTGCTTATCATCCTGGGATATGAGCCGGAAGAGGACAATCTTGTAGTTACACACAAAAAGTGGTGTACAGGACAGGAAGAGACAGAGGTGGGGGATGCTGGAGAATCGGAAGAATGATATTGACGAGCAGGAACTGATAGAGTTTGGTGTTACCCGCGGAACTGTACAGGATAGAAAAAGAAAAGGCTGGGAAGCAGCAGAAAGAGAGGAAGAACATGGAAGAAACGAGAGCAATCATTAAGCAGGAGCAGGGCTCCATCAGTTGGAACTTTGAGCAGATGAAGGGCTACCTTAAATCAATCCTGGAAGAATACCGGACGGCGGTATTCACTGACACATCCATTCCGGTAGCGAAAAAGGTAGTTGCATCCCTTCGCAAAGACCAGAAAGAATTTAAGAGTCGGATCACCGAGGTCAAGCGGGAGTACATGAAGCCTTTTGATGAATTCAAGAGCAAGGCAGACGAGCTGGTGAGCCTGTATGACGATCCTATTAATGTAATCAACGACCAGATTTCTGATTTTGAAGAGAGAAGAAAAGAGAAGAAACGCGGACGCATCCGCTCCCTGTATAAGGAAAACGTATCCGTAGACATGGAAGCATATATTCCGCTTTCGAAAATTTACAATCCAAAATGGGAGAATGCTACATTCACTGAAAAAGAAATCATTAAGGAAATGGCGGGTATTAACACCACTACGGAGCAGGCTGTTGCCACAATCCAGGGGCTGCACTCGGATGCTGTTCCGAAAGCTCTTGAGATGTACAAGCAGGATTTGAGCCTTGCCAATGCAATCGCTTACGTGAACGGGTACGAAGCACAGAAAGCCGAGATTCTGCGGCAGGAGCAGGAGAGACAGCACAAGGAAGAAATCGAGCGGGTACGGCGTGAAGAGCGGGAAAGGGTGGAATCTGAACGCAAGGCCGCAGAAGAAAAGGCCGCAGCAGTTGAGCAGGCCAAGCAGGAGGTTGTCGATATCCTTACCCCGGCGGAATCAGGCGATACAAAAACTTATACATACCGCCTGGCATTATCCGAAGAGGGCAAGGACAAGTTCGAAATGTACCTTGATAGTGTTGGAATCGAGTGGGAGCTGATTTGATGGAAAACCTTGAATGGTATGAAAAATATAGAAGTGTTCCGGAAAATGCACAAAAGCCAATTACAGCAGGACGCTTGAAAAATAAAACTGATATTAACCCCATGTGGCGTATTAAGGCGTTGACGGAACTGTTCGGCCCGTGCGGCATTGGCTGGTACTATGAGACAACACGGAAGTGGATTGAAGAATCCGGGCAGGAAGCTGCGGCGTTCGTTGATATTAAGATGTACGTCAAAGTAGGCGGTGAATGGTCAAAGCCAATCGAGGGAAATGGCGGCAGCATGTTTAGAGCATCAGAAGCGAAAGGTCTTAGAACTTCTGATGAATGTTACAAGATGGCAACAACTGACGCTATATCAGTAGCCTGCAAGCAGCTTGGAATTGGAGCAGATATCTACTGGAATGCAGATTCCACCAAATACACAGCGCCGGCTGAAAATCCACCTGATAAATACGGAGACGAGCCTGCGAATCTGGCAATCCGGAATACTATTGAGCGTATCTGCAAACAGCATGGTCTGACGCCTGATATAGTATGCAAAAGTAACCAGATAAAATGGGAAGAAATCACAAATAACGAAGCTGAACGCATGGTATTGTCTCTAAAGAACAAATTTAAGGACGAGTAGCATGAAAGCGACAGGATTCATCGTGGATCTCTTCCTGGACTGGAAGAGTAGAAAAACCAGAGCGACTTTTGAGGTTGAAGCAAGGCCGGAGGACTTGGAAAAGCTGAAGGACAAGAAACTGACGGTTGAGATTAAGCAATACCGGGAAAACCGGTCGCTGGACGCCAATAAGTACTATTGGGTGCTTCTTTCGAGGCTGGCCGAAGTACTCAACCTGTCGAGACCCGAGTTACACAACATCATGCTCCGGCGGTATGGCCAACTTGAGATTGTCGATGACTGCCCGATATACAACATCTTTCCAGATACAGACAAGGCAGAAAAAGCTGTCAACAATGCCGAGACTTATCACGTTAAACCTACATCACAGGTTAAGGAAGGACGAGACGGGAAGATGTATCGCACGTATCTGATGCTGAGAGGGTCACACACCTACGATACGAAAGAAATGAGCGTGTTAATCAATGGATTAGTTGAGGAATGCAAGGAACAGGGTATTGAAACCCTGGCACCTGATGAATTAAGGAGGATGATGGAAGATGCAGAAAAGCATAATCCAGGCTGACAGAAAAGTGTGCTTCCTATGCGGAAGGAACGGCAACGGGGATCCGCTGGAATGCCATCATGTTTTTTACGGAAACCCAAACCGGCAACACTCTGATGAGGATGGTCTTGTGGTCTGGCTGTGTGGCGAGAGGTGCCACCGGATTGGGAGATTGTCAGCCCACCAATGCGACGATACAAACCGATACCTTAAGCGGGAGGCGCAGAATGTATGGGAGTGGGAAAAGAGGAAGAAAGGCATGACACCGGAGGAAGCCCGGAAAGCGTTCATTTCCCGGTACGGCAAGAGCGAGTTATAAAAGCCTATGCGTCCAGACATACTTGGACTGCAATAATATATCACACAATGTAAGCCACGATTTTACCTCCTTCCATGATTGGAAGGCCCGCCCTTCGGGGCGGGAGAAAGGAGGAACATGAACAGCAGGGAGAAAGGGAAAAAGGGCGAGCGTGAACTTGCCGGAATCCTGAAGGCTCACGGATACAAAGCCCGCCGAGGTCAGCAGTATTGCGGGACCAGCGGAGAGGCTGATGTAGTCGGTATCCCTGGCGTACACATAGAGTGCAAGAGAGTAGAAGCGCTAAACATCTACACAGCAATGGCGCAGGCCGTCCGGGACGCGAGACCGGGGGAAATCCCCACAGTTTTCCATCGCAGAAACCGGGAGGGCTGGCTTGTAACTATGAGATTGGAGGATTACCTGGAAGAGAGGAGGGCGAAAGATGAAGCAGCAGGATATAGAAGCCCGGTTATTGTTTCGACAAATCGGGATAGGCCGGGAGCGGGCGATAAAGAGACCGGAAAACCGGAGTGTTGACCGGAAGCTCCGGGAGTTGATAGCAGAAGCAAACTTACACGGATGCTTAATCATCAATGTTGGCAGAGGGATCTATATCCCAAGGCTGGATGTGCCGGAAGAGGACAGCGACTTAAGAGGGTACATAGCCAAGGAGACCAGCAGAGCCTTAGAGACGCTTAGAAAAGCGCAGGCTATGAATAAGTCATACCAGAGATTGAAAGCCGTTCAGCAAGGCCAGACAAGCATAGAGGACTATGTGGAAGAGTGGAGGCAGGGACAACATGAGGGATAGCTTTGTGCTTTATACCGAGTATATGGCCCAGATAGAACTCCTAAACATGGAGCAACGGGGCGAACTGCTTACCGCAATCATGAATCATGCGCTTGGCAGAGCGTCGCCGGAGTTGGACGCCGTCACATCAATGGCCTTTAGCTTTATCAGATCCAGAATGGACAGAGACGGCGAAAAGTATGAAAAGACAGTGGAGGCACGAAAAGAAGCCGGTAAGATGGGCGGTAGGCCTAAAGCAAATGGTTTTTCGGAAAAGCAAACGAAAGCAAAAAAAGCAAATGGTTTTTCGGAAAAGCAAACGAAAGCAAAAAAACCTGTATATGATCCTGATAATGATCCTGATAGTGATTGTGATAATGATAAAAACAATATGTCGCCGCCAACAAGTGGGGGCCGCCCTGCATACCAGTATGCGGAGATTGTTGATTATCTGAATCAAAAAGCCGGGACACGGTATAAACACTCATCGGAGGATACCCGTAAGCATATACGGGCAAGGGTCAATGATGGCTATACACTTGATGATTTTAAGGCCGTGATTGACCACAAAACAGCGGAATGGAAGGGTACGGAGTGGGAAAAGTTTTTAAGACCGTCCACCCTGTTCGGGAGCAAGTTTGAAGGATATTTGAACCAGATGGACAGGCCGAGATATGCAAAAAAAACAAGCTTCAGCAATTTTCAAGAGCGGGAATATGACAAGGATTTTTTGGAAAGTCTTGTCGGAAAGTAGGAGGATATGACAGTGACAGAGGAGAAGATGGAGAAGATCCGGCAGCTGGAAAAGTTGCACGGTGTCAAGGTCGGGGAGCGCATAAAGCTCCGCATACAGAGCACACTGCGGGACGAGGAGGTAGACAGCAACGGAGTGCATGAGATCCGTGGCAAGGTCTACCAGGTGTATGAGCGGTTTGTGGTTATCAAGACCAGCTTTGGGACACACCCCAGCTACTTCTGGAGCGATTTTGAAAAATGGAGGGTAGGCTGATGATTACAGAGGCGGAAAAGCTGGAGATTCTGGACGAGCTGGAGAAACGTCTGGACGGCCGGCTGAAAAAGATACCGGAGCTAGAAGTGTCCGGAAGGATTCTGAAAGCACCACGGGAAAAATGGTTTAGCAACGCTGATGGATATTGTGGCACATCGCTGATGGGCGAGGCATTCGGCTCCGGCCAGACGGCATGGGAAGCGTGGGAAGCAATCAGAAAGCTGACTTGTGCGGTATGCGGTGTGAGAAAAGTGCGAGAGCTTAAGACTGTTGAGGAAGCTCCGGTAGTTGCGGAAAAGATATGCCAGTATATCTATGACCTGGCTGTGGAGTTTAAGGAGGAGAAAAAAGATGGCAAAGAAATTTGAACTGACGGCAGAGTTTGCGACAAATATTTTCGGAAAGAAGCTTTTCCGGATTAAGGCGCTGATGGCATTCGGAGACGTCAAAGAGGGCGAGCTTGGCGGATATGTGGAGAAAGAAGAGAACCTTGATCATGACGGCGATGCATGGGTCTCCGGCAATGCACGGGTCTCCGGCGATGCATTGGTCTCCGGCAATGCATTGGTCTCCGGCAATGCATGGGTCTACGGCGATGCAGAGGTCTCCGGCAATGCATTGGTCTCCGGCGATGCATTGGTCTCCGGCGATGCAGATTACGCAACAATAAAAGGTTTTGGGAGCGAAAGAAGAGCGACAACATTTTTTCGGTTAAAGAGTGGAGAGATTGGGGTCAGATGTGGATGCTTCTACGGCACAATCGAACAGTTCCGCAAAAAAGTGCAGGAAACGCATGGAGATAGCAAATATGCGAAAGAGTATCTGATGATTGCGGATTTGATGGAGCTGCATTTTGAGCGTGAGGAGGAAAAGGAATGCGACGGCTGATAGACGAAGAGACACTGAAAAAGAGCATAGAAAAGTGGCTGAATCCAGATCCAAACGCAGACAGAATGGTGAATATAGATGACATAGCAGTGTCTATGATGATGGAGATTGAGGAGCAACCAACGGCCTATGATTCGGAGAAGGTTGTAAAACAGTTAGATACATACATAACAAAGCTGGTCGGAAGAAATTCGGCACTATATCAGACAGTTATGCGGATTGTGAAAGGCGGTGGAGTAGATGGCGATTAAACCTATTCTGTTCAACACCGAGATGGTGCGGGCGATTCTGGACGGGAGAAAGGCTTGTACAAGGAGAATTTTAAAAGGCGGGATTCCATTTGATGAGAAAGCGGAATATTGGAATGTACTGAAAAAGGGAGAATGGAGCGGTCCTATATGTTCAGAATACTTTATAAAACAATGCTCACCGTATAAGCCGGGAGACATCCTTTATGTTAGAGAAACATGGTGCGGACTTCCGGTCAATGAAGCAGGTCATTTTCGGGGACATCCCATCTACTATTACAGGGCAGATGGAGATCTGCGACCTGAAGGTTGGAGAGGCGCTTGGCACCCATCAATCCACATGCCGAAAGAAGCGGTGAGAATCTGGCTGAAGGTTACGGATGTGAGAGTGGAGCGGCTGCAGGATATCACCGATGATGGAGCAAAAGCAGAGGGTGCAAACTGGAAGAATGGCAAAAACGTTGGCTGGGAAGAAAAAATGAGACGGACAGCAGCAGAACGATTTGCCGAAATCTGGGATTCCACCATCAAGAAATCCGACCTTGACCGTTACGGATGGGATGCGAATCCTTACGTCTGGGTGATCGAGTTTGAGCGGTGTGAAAAGCCGGAGGAGAAAAGAAGATGAAAGCAAGACCTAAGACATTCGCAACCTACACAGTATCAACATTCAATGGAGATGCGGAAGTATGGGTGCATTGCTGGCCACAGCAGAAATGGGACTATCTGGAGGACAGGGGAAAGGTGATTTTGAGTCGGAAAAACATGAGCATGACTCTGCCGAAAGAGGAATTTGAAAAGCATTGGAAGGTGGTGGAGGAGTGAGGAAATCCATATCGAAAAAGACCCGCCAGGAAGTCTATAAAAAATACGGCGGATTCTGCGCTTACTGCGGATGCCCGCTACCGGAAAAAGGCTTCCATATTGACCATAAACACTGCGTCAGAAACTACGATGGAAAAGAGGATGTGAACGACATATCTAATCTTATGCCGTCATGCCGTAGCTGCAATAAGTACAAGGCTACATTGGATCTTGAGGATTTTCGGGAAATGATTTCCGGCATACCGGGACGGCTCCGGCGGGATTCCAGTACTTACAATATAGCCTTGCGATATGGACTGGTAGATGAGCATGAGAAAAAGATTAAATTCTGGTTCGAGATATGGGAGGATTCAGAAAGCCCCTGGCCTCATATCACGGAAAGATTCAACCGAGTTGTATAGGAGGAAAAATGACAGAGAGATTAACCAAGCGAGAAAAGAATGGACTAGCCTACTTCCCGATGTGCTTTACACCGCCCTGCAATGGAGAAGGATGCAAGGACGAGAACTGTATATTCATCAGTGATGTGTGTGAGCAGTTGGCCGAATATGAAGAACTGGAAGAGCAGGGACGGCTCCTGCGGTTGCCGTGTAAGGTGGGAGATACAGCTTATGCGTTTTTATCAACCAACAATTATTTCACAAAATGTAAAATTAACAAAATAGAATTAAAGCCTACTTTTTATGGAAATATACGTTACTTTTTGGAGCAAATAGGTCATCGAGGGTGTTTATACAGATATTTTGAGGACGATTTTGGAAAAACGGTATTCCTCACAAAAGAGGAAGCGGAAGCCAAGTTGAAAGAGATGGAGGGAAGGACATGAACGAGCAGGAAGCGATTAAACAGCTCCTTGATGAATACCTTGCCACAAACGGGACAGAAACCCCTGCAAGGGTGCGGTATCATAACGAAGCATTGGACGCGGCTATAGCGGCACTGGACGAGGTACAGGAGTACCACGCTACAGGTCGGACACCGAGTATGGTGCGTGGACTTATCAGCGGGTACAACAGGGCGAGAAAGCAGTGCGAAGAGCTTGGAAAGATGCTCAAGCAGTTTGAGGACATTGGTAATCTGGAAATGTGCCGTGATGCAAGAAACAAGCAGATAGAGAAGCCCGTAAAAGACCAGCAGAAAACCAAGTATATCTGGGCGGCTGGTTATTGCCCGGTATGCGGGACAGGGATAACGTCTCGGTGGAATTACTGCCAGAATTGCGGGCAGAAAGTGAGGTGGGAGCCGTACCATATCACCAACCCCGGTAAAAAGGAGTGGAGCAATGGATGACTTTTTGAAGTTTTTCGATGAAAAATCAAAGACATATCCGATGCACTTGGAGATTGAATACAACAAGACGTGTGATTGGTCTATTTTTGCTTGGAGAAAAATGAGCGAAACGGAGACAAGAAAAATCCTGTATGTAGAGTCACCAGACATGGAGCTGTGTTTCGCAAAAGCCCACGTGGCGCTGAAAGAATGGCTTCTGAAAGTCGAAGGAGGATATTAAGTTGAGTAAAAGTCGAGCAAGTAAGCAGAACGGCTACTTTGCCGCCGTGTCAAGGCAGAGAAACGATGTATATAAGACCCAGAGAGGGAAGAAGAAGCGTAAATAATTGAGAAAGGAGACCAACCTCCGGCCGGGGTAAGGGTATACGGGGGCGATACCGTGATGGATTTCGGATATTATAACATGGACTGCATGGACGGAATGAAAGAGTTCCCGAATAAATTTTTCGATCTGGCTGTGGTGGATCCACCATATTTTTCAGGTCCGGAGCGCAGAGGGTTCTATGGGCGGAAGATATCTCCCATTGGAGTCCAGCGGGTTTATAGAAAATCTGCAGAGTGGGACGTACCAAAGGCAGAGTACTTTCAAGAACTGTTCCGCGTATCGAAAAATCAGATTGTATGGGGGTGCAACTACTTTGATTACCATTTTGGCCCAGGGCGAATAGTCTGGGATAAATGCAATGGGGATAGCGATTTTTCGGATTGTGAGATTGCTTACTGCAGTATGCATGATTCTGTACGCCTTTTTCGGTACATGTGGAGCGGAATGTTCCAAGGCAAGTCAATCAGTGATGGACATATTCAGCAAGGTAATAAAAAGCTCAACGAAAAGCGAATACACCCAACGCAGAAGCCAAAAGCCTTATATGATTGGATATTTGGGAGATATGCTCAAAGAGGCATGAAAGTACTTGATACCCATGTGGGAAGCGCAAGCAGTTTGATGGCGGCACATGACGCAGGACTGCAGTATGTCGGATTCGAAAAGGACAAATATTATTATGATTTGTCAAAAGAGAGACTTGAAGAATATGCGGCACAAATCAACATATTTGATTTTTTGGAGGATAAAGCATGAATATCTACATCAGCGGCCCCATGCGGGGCGTAGACAACTACCGTGAGAAATTTGAGCGGGCAAAAAGAATCATCGAAAAAGGCGGACACAAGACTATCAATCCGGCAGGACTTGACCTGTATGGCCTTACCAGGGAGCAAATACTCAACGTGGATCTGGTGCTGCTGGACTTGTGTGACACAATCTATATGCTCAAAGGCTGGGAGCAGTCCTGTGGAGCAAACCGGGAATACGGGTATGCGCTGGCTAAGGGGCTGGATGTTATGTTTGAAAGGTGATTGCTATGAAAATTGAGCTTCTGAACGATATGTACCTGGAGCCGCAGAAAAGCGGAGGCTATAACCTGTATAAGCGGTACACCAGCAAGTCGGGAGAACCCCGCAGAAAGCGCATAGCTTATGCAGGAGACCTTGAACAGGCAGTCAAGTCATTCTTGCAGGCCGTCCAGTATGAGGAGCTGAAAGACCTGCACACGCTGTATCTGGACTATGCAGAGCGGGTTGAACGGAGCAATAAAAGAACATTGGGAGAAATTGTAAAATTGTTGCTGGCTACGAGAAGTTGAACAATCAGTTGATCTATCAGTTGATCTATCGAAAAAAGTTGAACATTTAGTTGAAGTATCGGAGGAAAAAATGATGGAAAAATTGAAACCGTGCCCGTTCTGCGGAAAAACACCAGGAATCGAACATTGGTCAAGTGGAGGAATGATGTATATGGTAAAGTGTAACAATTCTGATTGTCCTGTGCCGGTAGTGTCTTATCCGGCAGGATATAACCTGAGTGAGGTAATTTCCGAATGGAACAGGAGGGCAAACGATGACAAATAGAGAAGTGTACAAGGATAAGCTGGATACTATGCTTGCCAGGATTGTTGCGGTAGTAGATGGCAAGCCGATATTGTGCGAGGATACAGACTGCAAGGACTGCCTTTTCCGGGACAACTGTGGGGAAATTAGGAACAGAAAGAGGTTTGCAGACTGGCTCAATGCCGAATACCAGGAGCCGCCCGTGGACTGGAGCAAGGTGCCGATTGACACGCCGGTTCTGACGTCGCTCGATGGAGAATCTTGGAGCCGTCAATACTTTGCCGGTATAGGTGATGATGGAAAACCAGAAACATTCTATGGCGGTACTACATCATGGAGTAATTGCATAATTGAGCATTGCGGTCACAACTATGTGAAGCTTGCGGAGGGCAATGAATGACCGAACAGCACGAAGATGATATAGATGACAACTGTGATGACTTCTGGGACAATTACGACTATTGCTATGAGTGCTCCGGATACGGCGATGATTACAGTATTGACGAGGACGGCGAACTGGCCTGCAACTGCCCGGATTGCCCGAACAGACCCGGCTGGTGGGATGAGTAGCGACGGTATGTAACTGCATAGGGAGGAGTGATAGGATGCGGAACAGGTACAAGAAACTGGAAGATCACGGAGTATACCCGGAAGATGTTAAGCCTCTTCTGGAGCGGTGCAAGAAGGCTACACCAGAGGAGCGCCACTGGCTTCTCCACGCCTGCATTGATGCTTCACCGGAAGGGATGGAGTTTCTGGTATACGAAAGTCTGGCAATGGGAAAGAGCTATGACCAGATATCCAGGACATATTACATCCCGATGAAGTCCGACGACTTCTACGGATACCGGCGAAAGGCCATGTCTAAGTTCTACGATTTCCTGCGAATGTATGGCCGGGTATAACGTGGTGATGGGAAAAACGTGGGGATGTAGGATAATAGAGGAAGATGGAGGAGTAGCATGGATGTTGTGAATCTTAAGATTAAGGACTTACAGCCTTATGAGAAGAATCCCAGAAAAAATGACGGTGCTGTTGACTATGTGGCGAATAGCATTAAAGAATTCGGGTTCCTTGTTCCACTCGTACTCGATAAAAACGATGTGATAGCCGCAGGAGACACCAGATACAAGGCTGCAAAAAAGCTGAAACTCAAAGAGGTACCGACAATCTCCGCAGACAATCTGACAGATGAGCAGGTCAAGGCTTTTCGCTTGGCTGACAATAAGGTGGCAGAGCAGGCCGAATGGGACTATTCGTTGCTGGCCGATGAGCTCGACGAGATTCTGGACATCAATATGCAGGATTTCGGATTTCCCGACATGGAGCCGCCGGAAGAGAAAGAACCGGACTATTACGGTGCAGAGCGGGAACGCACATTCGATGCTTGCAATCTCCATGACGTGGACGAGGAGCGTCTGACGAAAAAGTGGCAGATGCCAATCATCAAAAAGTGTACCTATATCCCCAAGGACTTAATCTCATTCAACTATGCCAAGACCTCAAAGGAGTATGAGAAGGGCGTGCATTTCTATGTCGACGATTACCAGTTCGAAAGAATCTGGAACGCTCCGCACGATTATGTAGACATACTCCGGCAGTTCGACTGCATCCTGACGCCTGACTTCTCACTCTATACCGAGATGCCGCTGCCTATGCAGATCTGGAACGTGTACCGTTCCAAGATGGTAGGACAGATCATGCAGGACTACGGTCTGACGGTGATACCGACGCTGCAATGGTGCCGGGAGGATTCCTTCGAATTTGCGTTTGACGGCCTAGAGCCTGGCGGCGTGGTATCAGTATCCACGATAGGCGTTAAGCAACAGCCGGATGCCAAGAAGATATGGACAGCTGGGATGGACGAAGCCATGCGACAGCTTAAGCCGAAAGCAGTGGTCGTATATGGCGGGGATATCGGGTATGATTTCGGAAAAGCGAAAGTGATTTTCATAAGTAACCACAATACGGAAAGGATAGGACGTGGGAAAACTTAATCTTCAGCTCTTTGGTTCCCGTGGAGCGGGCGGGACGATGAAAAGAGGGAACTTTCCGGTCAAGGATGATTTCTTCGGGAACACCAGAAAAGTAAGCAATCAGTATATCAAGGTTGAAAAGCAGATTCTTGATGATGATACAGTCATCGTGTATACGAGCAATGTCACATCCGTGAAAGGAAGCCCGGTACTGATTGTTGGGGATAAAGAGGCGGTATATCTGAAAAATAATGACTACCGCCTTGTAACCCGTGATTCTGGAAGCATGATGACCGATACGTTTGCGGTCAAAATTCATAAGGGATTCAAGAAATACACGTTCAAGAATAACATAAGCGACCAGATAAGCATTGACAAGCCTATGACTTTTTCAGACTTCCGCAAACTGGCAGGCGAGCAGCAGAAAGCAGGCGGAAGAGTTGCGAAGAGGTCGGCGTACATATATAGGAACTACATTGCTGACAAAAAGGGCAGAAAAGTAGGAGTGTGAGTAGAGAAGGATTTACAGCTTTTTGGAAGTAGGGGGGCAAGTGGAAAAAAAACAGCCCGCTTGAAAAGGGTGCAAAGCCGAGAGAGATCGAAACGCAGTATAGAGCTACATCCGGAAGCCAACGTGGATATACCGGCTACAAAGATGAAGTTCTGGAAGCGAAAGCCGATAAAAATGGGAAAGTCACATTCGAGTATGCCACCCCGAAGAAAAGAGGAAAGACAGCAAAGACGAATAGAACGGAGTATGTGACATTTGAGGTATCACATGGAGCTGTTAATGGAACCGTATTCGGAGTTAATCTCAACAAAGCCACTTCTGTATCAGGACAGACCTATGGTATAAGAGAAGAGATTAAAAAGAACGGATTCAAGTGGGATGGAAAGACAAAAGCATGGGTGAAACAGAAGTAGGAGAGTGAAGTATGCGGATTGAGCATTTTAGATACCTGTTCAACAGACTGAACGGATTCTACCTGAAAAAGCATATCATTGTATTCAGAAAACCTCTGGAAATCTGGAACGAACAGACAGGGGAATCTGTGAACTTCAAAAGCGTGGATGAATTACTTGACTATGAGATTGATGGCGAGACCGTCAGGAAAATCATAGAAAGCCAGGAAACGCTATATGTCCCACCTCTGGAGGGGGGCGTGGAGCCGGGGGAGGAGAAAAGACATTCAAATTCGACCATGCCCGTGATAGTGGGAAGGATAAGAGCAAGAGCCTTCTTCCGGCTTATGCGAATACCAGAATTAAGTCCAAAACGCTTGAAGGGGCTATGAATGAGTTTCAACGCAGATTCAAGAATTCAGATCATGAATGGGCCTACGAAGTGGATGAACAGGGATATGTACATCAGTTCGTAGAAGGTAATAAGTCGAGCGTGCGTATATCCAGAAGTGGACGAAATACGATGATACTGCACAACCACCCAAGCGGAGGGGCTTTCTCTGATGCAGACCTTATTTCTACATCAATGGAAAGAAACTCAAAAGGTATCGTGGCATTAGGCAGAAAATATGACTATGTATTCACAAAGGGGACGCACTTCAAAGCCAACAGTTTCATCAAGGCAGTAAAGACGGCCAAGATGAAAGGCAAGGACTTCGACGATGCAGCCGATAAGTGGCTGAAAAAGAACCAGAAGGAATATGGGTATAAGTATTACCGCAAAAAAAATTAGGGTAACGAGATGGTAGGATGGCGAACGAGAAAAACTTAGTGCAAAATTCACATCGAAGCCCGAGCGAAGCCCGAGAAAATGGCAGAAAGGGCGGGATTGCATCGGGAAAAGCAAGGCGGCAGAAAAAGACGCTTTCCGACCTTGCAAAAATGATAGCAGAAACCCCGGCCCCGGATGCCGCCAGAAGAAAGTTGGAGCAGATAGGCATAGAAGCCGAGGATGCCAGCAATAACGCCGTAATCGTGGCTTCTGTGTACTCTAAGGCTGTAAAGGGAAATATGCAAGCCGTGGAGAAGTGGGAGCAGCTCGTAGCGGAGACCAAGGAAGATACCGGGAAGTATGAGTTGCCCGCCCGGGTGCTTGGTAGGGCGTTCGTGGATATCAACAGGCAGATCCGCCCGAATATGGAATATGTGTTCGAGGGTGGGCGAGGTGGCCTGAAATCCTCTTACGTATCGCTGAAGATCATTGAGCTGATTAAGAATAACCCACAGATGCACGCTTGCATTACCCGTCAGGTGGGTGCGACGCTGAAAGATTCTGTATACGCTCAGATGAAATGGGCTATTCATGAGCTGGAACTGGACGAGGAGTTCAACTGCAAGGTATCGCCGCTGGAGATTATCTATACCAAGACAGGACAGGTAATCTACTTCCGAGGTCTGGACGATGAAACCAAGTTGAAATCCATCAAGCCGCCATTTGGCTATATCGGTATTCTCTGGAAAGAGGAGAAAGATCAGATGAAGGGCGACGCCCAGGAGCGTTCGGTTAATCAGTCCGTGCTCCGTGGCGGTAATGAATCCTATGATTTCTCGTCCTATAACCCGCCGAAAAGTAAAAGCAGCTGGGTACACCGCATTAAGCTACAGCCTAACCCGAAGCGGATCGTTCATCATTCCTGTTACACTGAAGCTCCGCCGGAGTGGTTAGGCCAGAAGTTCATTGATGACGCGGAGCACTTGAAAGAGGTCAATCCGGAAGCCTATGAGCATGAATACCTGGGTGTACCGAACGTAGACGGCGGCAACGTGTTTGAATATATCGAGCTCCGAGAAATTACCGACGAAGAGATCGCCCGGATGGACAAGATATACCAGGGCGTGGACTGGGGATGGTACCCAGACCGATACGCTTTTGTGCGTGTCTACTATGACCATGCACGGGAGACTTTGTACTTCATCGACGAGATTGGAGAGAACAAGAAGGCGAACAGTTACACGGCGGCGAAAATCAAGGAACGCGGATATGATGACTATGCGATTATCTGTGACAGTGCAGAGCCGAAATCTATATCTGACTACCGGGACGAAGGACTACCCGCCAGAGGGGCAGAGAAAGGCCCCGGAAGCGTCGAATACTCCATGAAGTGGCTGCAAGGAAAGAAGCTGGTTATGGATCCGCGCCGCACCCCGGAAGCCTGCAAGGAGTTCACAGAGTACGAATACGAGCGAGATAAGGACGGGAACGTTATCAGCGGATACCCGGACAAGAACAATCACTTCATCGACGCGACACGGTACGCAACAGAGCCGATATGGAAGAGAAGGGGAAGCAGCGCATAATGGGACTTATATCAACAATTAGAAGGTGGATAAGCATGTTATTTAAGAGCCAAGCAGAAAAAGACTTCCAGATTACCGCTCCGGACTATGCGGAAATGGATGCAGTAGTGAGCACCTGCGCCAACATATACGCAGGACGTCCGCCGTGGGTGAACGGGAAAGACGGGGTTAAGACCATCAACTTTGCCAAGGCCATATGTTCCGAAACAGCCCGGCTCACGACCCTTGCAATCGGTGTGACCATTGACGGCAGCGCAAGGGCCGAGTGGCTCCAGCAGCAGATTGATAAGTCATATTTCCAAATTCGCCACTGGGTAGAGTATGGATGCGCTTATGGTACGGTGTACATCAAGCCTAATGGCCAGACCCTAGACGTATTCACACCGGGGGATGTGCTTCTGGTGGATTATGACAACTTAGGCATCAAAGGTATCATCTTCAAGGACACCTATACCGAGGGCAAGCTTTTCTATACCCGCCTTGAATACCACAGATTCATCCAGACGGACACCGAAGGATATGAGCCTTATATCATCAGCAATCGGGCTTATGTGTCCAGAGCTTCTGACAGCATCGGAAACCCTGTATCACTAGAAGCGACCCGATGGGCAGGGCTGATGGAAGAGACACCGCCGATTCTTAAGGGAGACGGTACCAGACTGGACGGCCCCATGTTTGGTATGTTCAGGACGCCGCAGGCCAACAATGTTGACATGAGCGTACCAACGGGCCTGCCGATATTCAGAGAAGCCATTGAGGAACTGAAAGACCTTGACACGGCATATAGTCGAAATGCGGGGGAGATCTTCGACAGCGAAAAGATTATCCTTGCGGACGATACTCTGATGATGCCGTCCGGCACAAGTTTTAAGAATACAACGGAAGCCACAAGAGAGCAGACACGAAAAAATATGAAGCTCCCGCACTATGTCAAGAATGTATTTGGTAACGGTACGGACTATTTCTATCAGGAAATTAACCCGCAGCTCAATACAGATGTTCGGCTGGCTGGAATCAATGCTCTGCTGTCCCAGATTGGATACAAGGCCGGATTCAGCAACGGGTATTTCGTATTCAATGAGAAATCCGGGATGGTGACAGCTACACAGGTAGAAGCAGACGACCGCCGGACGATTCAGCTTATCAAGGATGTTCGAGATAAACTGGAGGACTGCTTGAATGGTGTAATCTATGCACTCAATGTATTTGCCGACCTGTACGGTCTGGCCCCGGTGGGTACTTACGAAACAACTTACGACTTCGGTGATATCACGTACAACCGGGAAGAGGATAGGGCCAGATGGTGGCAGTACGTGACACAGGGCAAGGTTCCGGCCTGGATGTACTTCGTGAAGTTTGAGGGTATGTCCGAAGAGGAAGCGAAAGCAATGGTGGAAGAAGCCCAGCCAAAAGAAGAGCCGGGGCTTTTCGTAGAGGAGTGATAGGATGACCCACACAAGCCGAAAGGATGGTGATCCGCACATCTCCCGGCCACTGGGTAAGTGGTGAATAATCAGCTAGGAGGGAGTGATACAATATGCTTGAACCGGAGTACCTTAGACGGATATCAGAGGGAAGCGAGCAGATTGCATCCTCCCTCCATGATTATATTATCCAGCAGATTATTAAGAGAATCATGTTGCGAATCGGGCGCGGTGAGGAATACCTGCTCACGTCATCAGACGCATGGCGGATTAAGACCTTGCAGGAATCCGGGTATCTTCTGGATGATATAACGGTAGAAATTTCCAAGCAGACCAAGAGGCAGAAAAAGGAAATCAAGGACGCAATGGAAGAAGCCGGAGTTAAGGCCCTGGATGCCGACCACAAGGTATATCAGGCCGCAGGTCTATCGCCGGAACCGATCACACAGTCCCCAGCGCTTATCCGGCTTATGGAAAGAAATATGCTGGCCACGGTCAACGAGTGGACGAACTTCACTCGAACCACGGCGCAGGCCGCACAGGCGTTGTATATTAGTGAATGCGACCTTGCTTACAATAAGGTGATGACAGGAGCGGTAAGCTATACGCAGGCCGTCAGAGAAGCCGTAGACACGATTGTTAAGGATGGCGTGGTAGTCCGGTATCCAACCGGACACAAGGATACCATAGAGACAGCCACGGCCCGTGCGGTGCGAACCGGCATAGCGCAGGCCACCGGGGATATATGCCTTAAGCGCATGGAGGAGATGGACTGGGATATTGTCTTGGTATCAGCCCACGTGGGAGCCCGGACAGGAGACGGCGGGCAGAACCCGGGAAATCATGCGTGGTGGCAAGGATTGTACTTTTCCAGGACGGGGAAAGATAAGCGCTTTCCGGATTTCAAGGAATCTACCGGGTACGGGACTATAGAGGGGCTGTGCGGAGTGAACTGTCGCCACAGCTTCGGCAGCGGAACGGGAGAAGCCAAGGATAACCCATACAAGGAGATCCTGACCGCGGATAACTATAGAGTGGAACAGGCTGAGAAGCGGCAGAGAGAGCTTGAACGCCGTATCCGCAAGACCAAGCGGGCGGTTATGGGATTGCAGGAGGCTGTAGACGGGTGCAAGGACGAACAAGTTAAGTTCTCCATGCAACAGGAACTTGACCGTAAATCATACCTCTTACAGCGCCAGAATAAGGCATATAACGAGTATTGCAAGGCCAACGACCTCCGGCCACTGGCCGATAGGCTTAGAATAGCACAATGGAGCCGGGAGCAGGCCGCAAGAGCGCGGGGAGCTGCGCGGCGGTACGAAAACGCAAAGGGAGCAGATTAATGTACTTATATGAATTAGGAAAAGCATTCATGACTGTATGCGTGGGGATTTCCACGATTGGAGCAGCGGGAACCATCATCTATAAGGCTTACATGGAAGCCAGAAAGCCGCATGAGGACGTCAATAGACGACTGGACAACATCGAGAAGCGGCTGGACGGCATAGACCAGAAGCTTACTAACGACTATACCCAGATCAACCAGAACCGAGATGACATGAATCTGCTTATGCGCAGTATGTTTGATCTCATTGAGAACAAGATCACCGGGAACAATGTAGAGGGTCTAAAAAAAACCAGAGACGATCTGATTCACGCCTTAACAGACAAGTAAGAGGGGTTCACTTGAAGATCTACGATTTTACCGCGCCGGAGCTGGCATACTACAAGAAGTTCTGCAATTTCGATTCCAAAGAAGCCGCCCTGTATGAATTACGGGCAAAAAACGTCCCTCTGGATCAGTGTGCGGAGATTTTGGGCTATGAGAATATCCGCAAGTTAAGCCTGCGGGTAAATAGAAAAATTGTGAAAATGACGGATACCCGTCGAATGCGGGAGTGGATAGATACAGTGTATTGGAAAGATGAACTGAACAAATAAGGAACTTATGAGAGCTTTCTCGGGCATTTATAGAGCCTGTGGAAGGCTCTATTTTTGTGCGAAAATATAGGCATGAATAGATATGACCCTTATGCGGATCCAGATCCGCAGGACGAGATCGAAATACCGATAATGACAGATTACCACGATATTATCGCGGCAGTAATGGAGGGCAAGCATGAACGGATATATGCCTTGGGGAATGAACATGGAAGCAATGGCGGCGGAACAGGCGGCGTTACAGCAGAGAATCCAGCAGATGGAGCAGCAGAGACAGCAGTATCAACCGCAGTCTCCGGCGCAGAATGTGAACTGGATACAGGTGGCCGGAATTGAGGGAGCCAAGAATCAGATTGTACAGCCAGGGCAGACCGCGTGGATGATGGACAACAACAGCCCGGTATTCTATGTCAAGTCTGTGGACGGAATGGGCAGCGCCACATTCAAGGCTTTTCGATTTGAGGAGATTTCATCAGACTGCATGGCCCAGCAGCCACAGCAGGCCCCGCCGGACTATGTGACCCGCGCTGAATTCGAAGACCTGCTCCGAAAACTGGGAGAGCCTACACTGGAAAAGGAGGATAAGACCTTATGAATCCATTAATGGCAATGATGGGCGGGCGGAACAATCCGATGGCTATGCTTAGTCAGGCTATGGGAATGATTAATCAGGTGCGGCAGTCCGGGAATCCGCAGGCCATGATACAGCAGATGGCTGCGCAGAATTCGAACATTAAGAAGGCTATGGATATGTGCCAGGGGAAGAACCCGGAGCAGGTATTCAAGGATATGTGCCGCCAGAACGGCATAGACCCCGGGCAGATAACCGGGATGATGAAATAACCGAATGGAAAACCAGACGGTTAAATAAGCTATCTCGTCGGTGCGCAACGACTTGATAAATATAAGATAAGGAGATAACCAACATGACAGATGGAATGGGCTTAACAGCGGCTGATGTGGCTGCTGTAACCAGAAACGACAATGATAACATGTGGGGCGGCGGTGGCTGGTGGATCTGGATCATCCTGATTGCATTCCTCTTCCCGATGATGGGCGGATGGAATCGTAATGGCGTTGAGACAGGCGTACAGGACAACTTCATCAGTGATGAATTTGTCAAACGCGACATTTTCAACACAAACCAGAATGTAAGCAACACAGCTTGTCAGACCCAGAGAGACATTCTGGAAAACCGGTACACCAATCAGCTCGGATTACAGCAGTTAGGGGCACAGTCCCAGCAGTGCTGCTGTGAGACGCAGAAAGAAATCCTTGAGAATCGCTACGCTGCTGCTTTGCAGGCGCAGGCCGCACAGGCACAGATCGCGTCTTGCTGCTGCGATATTAAGGAGACCATTCTGGCGGATGGTCAGGCGACCAGACAGCTGATGCAGGAAAATACCATCCAGAGCCTGCGGGATAAGCTGGCAGACCGGGATAGAGACCTTCAGACCGCATACTGGCAGATTTCTCAGGTCAACCAGACCAAGAATATTGTGGATGCAGTACGTCCGACCCCGATTCCGGCTTACCTGACTTGCAGCCCGTACTTCGCATATAACAGTGGTTCCTTTTACGGGGGCGGCTGTTGTAGTGGAAACGTGCTGTGACCAGCCAGGAGCTTACCGCTCTAGATCTTCTCAACCTGTTCGGAGTTTTTCTTCAGGTGCTCAATTACCAGAGCGACCTGTCACAGGAAAGCAACGCAGATCTCGCAAGACATCTACAAGAGCAGGACAAGAAGTATTTGGAGCGGATTCTGGAAAATCAGAACAGAATAATTAGCATGTTGGAAGAATCCATATCTACCACAAGGTAGTCTTGCACAAGGGGTAGGCGTGGCCTGCCCCTTATTTTTTTAGAGAAGGAGAAAAATATGCTTAATGTAATTGCAAAGACGGCACAGACCGTCAATACCAATCAGAACATTATATTCACAGATACACGCGTCAAATCTCGGCGCTGTGGCTGTCAGAGCGGATGGCTTAGTCACATCGAGGGAAGCGGCCTGTTCACTATCACCAATCGTGGAAATCAGCCGATGGCGGTGGAACTTCAGTTCAACGCAAATGTGACAGCTGCGGCTGCTGGGGCAACCGCTCTTACGCTTAAGCTGAACGGAGAAGCGATTGGGGGTACAGAGATGGATTATACCGTAGTTACTGCGGATGTGTACCAGAACGTAAGCGCGGATACGCTTATCCCGGTTCCTGCTGGAACTTCCTTAACTGTATCGGTTGGGAATATTTCAACTGGAGCAGTTCTTGTGAAAGATGCGAACCTTATCATTAAGAAGGTAGCTTAGGAGGTGATCACATGATTACCTTCAAGAGCAAGACAGACGTGCAGACGGTAGAGGACGTATACGCCGAAGTCAATGCGCGGTATATCGCCGCTCTGATGTTCCACGACCAGATGGCGGACTACTTCGACTTTCTCGGCTTGCATGGGTATAAGAGGCTCCATGAGCACCAGTATTATGAGGAGAGCCGGGAGCGTCGGAAATTGAATCGGTACTATATCAATCATCATGGGCGACTTATACCTGATAGATTCACAGGAACGGTGAACATGATACCGGACGGCTGGCTTACTGCCAATCGAATCAGTGTAGGTCGCAGCACTAAGCAGAAAGCCGTGGAGGATGGATTCAACGCTTACAGGGAGTGGGAAGCAGAAACAAAAAAGCTCTATGAGAACTATTCCAAGAAGCTCCGAGACCTCGGGGCGGTTTCTGACGCTGTATTCCTGGAATCTATGGTAGAGGACGTGAGTGAAGAGCTGAAGCGGCTGGAAAGAATCATCACTGACCTGATATCCGCCGGGTACGATATGGTCTATGTGGTGGAGAGCCAGAAGAAACTGCACGACAAGTATAAGGCAGAGGAAAAGAGGTGGGACAATGAGTGAATTGATTAAGATATTGGAGAAGCAGCTGGAGATTGAGAGTGTAGCGGCAAAGAATAAGCTGACTGCATCGAACCTTGACAGCATCTCCAAGCTGACTACGGCAATTTGTAATCTGAAATGCATGGAGAATGAAAGCTGGGGCCGGGAGATTGTCGCAGAAGCGGCAGAGACGGCAATCACTAAGTATTCCAATGGAAAATATGACCACAATATTGACGCCCTGTATGATGCGTATATAGCGGCAAAAAAGGCATATCAGGAAATCGGAGACCAGGGCCATCGGGACAAGCTCATGGAATCGGTCGGGCGCCTGATGGTTGAGGTCTACGATATGCTTTCAGCAATGGTTGTGGATTCTGATTTCCAGGAAGAAAAAGCAGAAATTATGAAGCGGATCCGGATGCTTTCTGATGGGTGACTGCTATATGTGGTGAGAAAACAGTAGGGAAAATACAATATAATGGAATTGTGAGAAACTATGATGTTAAACCGAAAGGTTTTGCCGATATGTTCCTCCTTTCCTTTCAAGGATATGCGTCCTTAAAAGAAACCGGAATCTGATACTACCTCATTGCTGGGATTCTGGGAGGTTGAAAAGCGGATGCAATTTCCGACGCATATCATCGGTTCTTCTCTATGTACCGAACTCCTAGTATTTACACGGCGGGCAAGTCCCGCCCAAGCCCCTGTAGCTCAACTGGTAGAGCATCTCCCTTGTAAGGAGTTGGTTCCGGGTTCGAATCCTGGCGGCGGCTATCGGAATATATCATCAATGGCAGATGTGGAGGGTCGCGCCCTCTGTCCTGGTTCGATTCCAGGTGTTCCGACTACCCCGCCAGAGGTTGATCTGGCTCAATCCATTACCGCTGACGGGCGGTTAAGAAATAACGTTTAGGAGGATTGTAAGATGCAGAACTATGAGCAGATTCTTGCGGAGCTTGGTATCGAGATTCCGGAGGACAAAAAGGCGGATCTGAAAAAGAAATTCGACGAGAACTATCGCACAAAGGCTGATTATGATAAGGCTATCATCAAGAGGGATGAATATAAAACCTCACTGGATGATGTGCAGAAGCAGCTCGAAGAGTTCAAGGATGTGGATGTGAATGACCTGAAAACTCAGATTAGCACACTGACCACACAGCTTGCAGACGAAAAGAAAGCACACGATGACGATACCCGCAAGGCGGCGCTGGAAAAGACGGTTGACGAGTTCTTTGCTACCGTGGACGAAAAAGGAGAGAAAGTATACGACTTCCTCAACGATATCACAGCCAACCACTACCGGGAGGAGCTTTCCAAGGCTCTTGATTCTGATTCCGCAAAAGGAAAATCCATCGCGGATATCTTCAAAGGCATGATTACCGACGCGGACGGAAAGCAGAAAGCCGGAATCTTCGTGGATAAGCAGCAGGCAGCAGCCCAGCAGAATGCAGCAAAGTTCACTAAACCCGCACAGCAGAGCGGCGCTTCCGGACAGAAGTACACTATGTCCCAGCTTATGAAGATGAAGAATGAGAATCCGGATCTGGATATCTCACAGTATATGCAGTAACTGAAAAGAAACCGATAGCACATCAGGAGTGCTACCGCTAACCCACACACCTTTTAACAGTTAATGGGTAGAAAGGACTTTTTTTATGGCATTATTTGACAAGAAAAATTTTAACGGCGAGGTTTTTGGCGCCTACGTTGACCGGGTTCCGAACCTTAACAGAAACGAGCTTCTGAAGTCTGGCGCACTGGTAGAGAAGCCGCAGTATGCGGCAATGCTGCCCGACCAGACCGGCGGCAACTATATCACCGTGCCGATTAAGGCAAGAATCGGCGGTACACCGCAGAACTACGACGGCGGAACAAACATCACAGCAGATTCCCGTGACACTTACACTCACGGCAGAATCGTTGTAGGCCGTGCTCATGGCTGGACAGAGAAGGACTTCTCCTCTGATATCACTGGCGATGATTTCATGCCTGCGGCGGAGGAAGTCGCGGAGTACTGGGACGATATCGACCAGGAGACACTTGTGTCTACTCTGAAAGGCATCTTTTCCATGACTGGAACCGAGAACAAGAAGTTTGTGGACGGCCATACCTACGATATCACCGACAATACCGGTGAAGCTGGAAAGTTTGGAGAAACCACTCTGAACAACGCAATCCAGAAGGCTCTGGGCGATAACAAGTCCAAGTTTGCGCTGGCTATCATGCATTCCCAGGTGGCGACCAATCTGGAGAATCTGAAACTGGTAGCGTACATGAAGGGCACTGATGCGGACGGCATTGAAAGAGAGCTGACCCTTGCTACCCTCAACGGTAGAGCTGTCCTGATTGACGACAATATGCCGACCAAGGAAGTGACCGTGCCGGAATCTGATACTGGAAAAGGGGACGGATACATCTACACCGCGTATACCACTTACGTTCTTGGACAGGGCGCAATCGAGTATACAAACTGCGGCGCAAAGGTTCCGTATGAGATGGATAGAGACCCGGCGAAGAACGGCGGAGAAGATACCTTGTATTCCAGACAGCGAAAGATCTTCTCCCCTTACGGTATCAGCTTCAAGCAGAGTGGTATTGTCTCCCCGACAAAAGAGCAGCTTGAAACTGGCGCAAACTGGGAGCTGGCAAACAACAACGCTTCTTCTTCCAAGAAGTACTTCCCGATTAAGGCTATAGCAATCGCACAGATTGTGACACGGGGATAAGGAGGATTCCGGCATGGCTTATGCAGACTATGAATTCTATACAAGTTCATTTTACGGCGGAACCGTGCCGAAATCTGATTTTTTACGGCTGGCCGAACGGGCTTCTGACTGGCTGGACGCGGCGACCTTTGACCGAGTGGTTGGTAGCCTTCCGTCCAGTGAGCGAAGCCAGAAGAAGATTAAGAAAGCCGTGTGCAGTCTGGTGGAAGTACTCTACCAGCTTGAGCAGGCCAAGAAGCAGGCTAGTGCGGCGGCGTCTGGTTCTTCTTCGGTAGAGGTTGGAACCGGTACGTCCACGGGCATTGTGACTTCGGTATCGTCCGGTAGTGAGTCTATATCCTACGCCACTCCGCAGCAGGCCGGAGCGTCTGCAAAAGAGTGGAGCGCAGTATATGCGGCGGCGGGTGACCCGAAGCAGGAAAACAAGCTCATGTTGGACACGGTAAGGCCGTATCTGATGGGAGTAACAACAGACGAGGGTGTCCCACTCTTGTATGCGGGGGTGTGAGTATGAATCTACTGAAAAGACTTTTCTGCGACCATTCAAGACAGAGATATATTGGCTCGTATCTGGAAAAGGATGAGCGATGGGATATGCGCACACGACATATATGGCAGTGCAAGAGCTGCGGGAAAAGATTTTGGAGGTAATAGCATGGATGCATTATTAACCAATATGACTATGGTTTTGGCGATAATCGGGGCACTGGCCTTTTGCGTGTCTGTAATCACGCAGGTATTTAAGGGCGTGGGCTTCCTGTCCAAGATTCCGACCGACGCGCTGGTGTTCGTCTTGTCTATCGGTATCACTGTAGCGGCTTTTGTGGCCTATATGCAGTATATCAATATGGTGATTCTGTGGTACATGATTCTGGCAGCTATTATGGCCGGATTCATCGTGGCGTTTGTGGCCATGTATGGCTGGGAAAAACTGACGGATTTGTGGAAGAGGATGAGCAAGACGGATACTTCCGGGAAATGGTGATGGTCTATGTATGACAAGACCATCACTCTATTCAACCGATACGATTCCCAGACCGGAACCGTCTGGTATCCACATATCCTCACAGGCGTAGACTTGAACACAGACCGCGGAGCGATTCTGAAAAAGTATGGCCCGGACAGTACAGACAACGCCCAGCTCCATGTGCGGTATCATTTTCGTGATGGCGTGAAAGAGATTACTGATAATGCGGGAAATGAGCTTGAATGGCTCCAGCCAAAGAAGTGGGCGAAGCAGACCAATGATGCACTGGAAAACTCCATCACTTTTTCCTTGGATAGCTTTTTCTGGGAAGGTGTATGGGACGGCGGGATAGTGAACGATGCAGAGTACACGGATAGGCGGTACGAGGGCTTCTACGCTTACATGAACGCCAAGCATGACAATGTATTTTTAATTACAAATGTAGGTGGCCCGTATACTGTCATTCCGCATTTTGAAATACTGGGGAAATGATATGGCACGAAGCAGAAAGTTTCACTTCAAAAAGTATAGCATCGTCGAAGGCAATCTTCAGATCGTACTTGATATGTCACGATTTGAGGAACAGTTCCAGAGAGCTCAGTACGAGCTTGATGGTGAGATTATGAACAGCATGATTCCGTTCATGCCAATGGTGACCGCAAGCTTCATTGATGCGACCAGATCGGCCAGTGCCGCGGTACAAGGCTCCGGCAAGGTATACGCCGCCTACGGCCCGCAAGGACGATTCCTGTACGAAGGAATGGGCATGGTTGGAGTTCAGAGTGGAAGCCCCAGGGCCAGAGATGGAGAAAAAAAAGTATTGGTTAGCCAGTACGGGGGCCAGACCAATGCGAAAGAGTTTCTAACCTACACAAAAGCAGCGCACCCACAGGCTCAAAGTAACTGGTTTGACGCGGCGAAGGGAGCAGATCTCAAGAAGTGGGTCAAGAAAGCGAAAGAAGTTGCAGGAGGTGGAACGCGTGGAAGATAGACCACTGAAGCAGGACGCATCTGGATACGAAGTCATCACCGATGCAGTACGGGCACTTCTGAACAAGTATCCCGGTCTGTATGAAGACGAAAGAATCCGATTCGAAGAATCTGGGGAAGAAAGCGGTATTATTTTTTCCAGCAACAGCGGTGCCGTGGTGTACTCTGAAAGAAAGTATGTAAGTGGTACTGTGGTGCAGAGGTGCCAGTATCAGTTTTTTGTGGTCTATCGGACTTCTTCATCGCAGAAAGAAGACTATAAGCTGACTATCGTAAGATTCCTTGAAAAACTCGGGAAATGGCTTTCTGGGGAATCTGTAAACATCCAGAATGTGGAGTACGAGTTGGAAAAGTACCCTGATATGATTAAGGGGAGAAAGATAGAGGAAATGGCGTGGAATAACGTATACTCTTTGGAGCCGAACAACGGGGTTCAGGATTGGGTGCTCCCGGTTACTGTGAGATACACGAATACGTTCAAAAAGCGCAGCATGTAAGCCTATACGGCGGAAAGGATTAATATGGCACAGGATAGAACTAATATGGTGTCCTTATTGGATATCGGGTCGCTGATGGGCGGCAAAACTCCCAAGATTGTAGAGCTGGGAGATGGATTCACGGAGATCACTGAAGACTGGGGGCCGGATGTATCCAGTACTCAGTACGTTAATATGAAAGCCAAGGCCTCCACCATGAAGGGGTATGAATTTTCCATGACCCCCGAGAGGGAGTACCTTTCTGACGAGGTGCAGACGGCTATTGACGACCTCTTCAAGAAGTTCCCGACCGGAAAAGAATGTGAGACTTACTACTACCGCTTCTACAAGACGGACATCACATCCAACACCGGAGACTGCATCCGGGTTCCCGTCGTGGTATCCCCATCCAGCACAGGCGGCTCTGGTGGTGACCCGCTTACTTCTTCCATCCAGATCAATGGAAATGGAGATGTTGAGCTTGGAACCATCACCATCGCAAGCTCTGGAGAATATACCTGGGCAGCAAAAAACACCCTGTAAAACCATAGCCCGCAATATGCGGGCTATCTTAAAATGGAGGAAATCATGGAAGAACTTATTCTTGACAGTGGCATAAAAAAAATCGCCATCAAAAACCCTGACGGTGAACTGATCACAACCCTTCGCATTAATGTCGCAGATGCCAGAACCGCGGAGAAATTTGCTGCTCTGATTAATAATCTGGAGCTCCTTTCAAAAAAGCAGGAGAATGAAAAGAAAAATCTTGATAAAAAGTATGCTGGACGTCCGATTACGACAGAAGATTCAGACGATGTAGATACTGAGCAGGTCATCGAGAGAAGCCGGACAGATATTAAGTATCTGAAAAGTTGTATTGAAGAGTTGGAATCTGTATTCGGGAAAGGGGTTATTAAAGAGATCTATGCTGATTCCTACGCAATGGTTCCGGACTTCATCCCGGATGAATCCGCCCTTGTAGAGCTGGTTGATAAATTGGTTCCTGTCATGAGTAACCTGTTTGAGCGCCGTTTCAAAACGCTTCAGAGCAAGTACAATGCCAGCAAAAGAGGCAAGCACACCAAGAGCAAGTCGGATCTGATTCGGGAATACAGGGAAAATCATGAGTAATGTATTAATCGACGAACTCCCGTATGAGTGGAATGGGTATCAGATTAACACATGGTTCCAAGTCGGGATACAGGTCTATCTGATTCAGTATGACCCAGATCTTTCCGATTGGGAAAAGGGAAGGATGGTTATAAGCCTTCTCTTTTCCGATGAAGATACAGGAGCTCTTCGGAACTATCCACATAAAAGCTCTGAGCTTGAAAAGTGTGTAGATTGGTTCCTCAATGGATGGTTTCACGACAACGCACCATCAAAAGTAGATAAGCGGAGGATGGTCGATTATGAAGCAGATCAATGGCGAATTTACGCGGATTTCCGACAGATATACGGCATCAATCTAAACGAAGCAGATCTTCACTGGTGGGAGTTCTGCGGAATGCTGTGGAACATGCCGTATAAGCTTTCTTCGTTCCTGCAAGTGATTGATATTCGCAAGAAAAAAATCACTTCAAAAATGAGCCGAGAGGAAAAGGTATCTATCGCAGAAGCAAAAAAGATATATGCTATCCAGCAGACTTCGGCAAAAAAGGAATACACTTCTGAAGAGTGCAAAAAGATTGATGACTATGACCGAATGATGGAAGAGATCCGTAAGAGGAAGGAAGAGCAAAAAGAAGCAGAGCAAGACGCACTCGCAGAATTTAGGAGGTGCTAAATGGCCGGATATGATGGTGTTGTAATCATTGATGCGCAAATTAATACAAAGAACGCGTCGTCTCAGATGGTTCAGCTCGAAAATCGAATGGCAAAAGCAGCTGATAAAGTGGATCTTCTGAACAAGAAACTGGAAAAGATGGGTAATACGAAACTCCCGACCGATGAATATCGTGAAATTCAGTCTCAGATAGATACTTCTGAAAAAAAGCTTAATTCTCTGGTTGATAGAATGGAAAAGTGGAAAGAACTTGGGAAAAGCACAAATTCCAGCACTTTTCAGTCCATGCAGTATGAGGTAGACGAGCTCACGAAAACGATTCGGTATGCCAAGGGAGAAAAACAGGCGCTTATCGAGAGTGGCGGTGCGTATATTGATCCAAGAAGCACGGAAGAGTATCAGAACCTTACCAATCAGATCAGATACGCCAGCGGCGAGATGCAAGTACTTGCGAAAAGGCATGAAGAGTTGGCTGCAAAACAAGAGCAAGTTTCCAGAGGAGCAAAAAAATCTGGTGGCGCACTTGAAAGCTTTGGGAAAAGGGTGGGAGGACTTGCGAAGCGTATATTCGTATTCTCACTCATTACCAAGGCTTTCAGAGCTATGGTATCTGCGGTTCAGGAGGGATTGAAGAACTACGCTCAGTATTCATCCGAATACAACAAGTCTATGTCTGATTTCTCCAGTGCCGCAGCCACACTGAAAAATTCATTGGCAACTGCGGCCGGTCCGATACTTTCCGCCCTGGTGCCAGCTCTTACGACGCTGTGTACCTGGCTGACCACGGCGGTCAACCTGATAAGCAAGTTCGTTGCATTTCTTTCTGGGAAAAACACGTGGACGCGGGCGAAAAAGCAGCAGATCGATTATGCGAAGTCGCTCAACAATACTTCCAAAGCGGCAGATAAGGCTAAGACATCCCTTGCAGGATTCGACGATCTGGATGTGCTACAAAAAGATGATTCCAGCGGTGGAGGAACTGGTGGAGGCGGAGAGACGACGGGAGCGGGCGCATTTGAGGAAGTTGGCCTTACAGATGATGATATCGCTCTCTTCCAGAAGGTGAAAGACATCTTAATGGCGATCTTGCCGATTGCGGTAGCCATCGGGGCGGCCATTCTCACATGGAAACTCACAAGCTTCCTCACCAACTTAATGGCTGCACATCCGATTCTCGGAACCATCGCTTCTGTGATCGCGATTATAGCCGGGTCGGCGCTGGCAGTAGTAAGCTACTTCCACATGTGGAAGGACGGCGTAGACTGGCCGGGACTTATCGGATATATCACAGGCGTTGCGCTGGTATTCGCCGGACTTATGGCTCTTGGTCAGCCGTTAGTCGCAGGAATAATGCTAATCGTGGCCGGACTGTGGGGATTGGTGCTCGGGCTGAAAGATGTAGCAGAGAACGGACTTAATGTTCAGAATGTGTCGCTTCTTCTGGTGTCGGCAGTAGGCCTTGTTGTTGGCGTGTTCATGACCTTTGGAGGAGCCGCCGCCGCTGTTCTTGCCGTGCTTCTTGCAATCGCCGGAGCATTCCTGTACGCAATGCAGCGGGCCGGAACCTTGAGCCAGGCGATTGGGTATCTCAAGACAGCTTTTTCGGCATTCGGACAATTTTTGAAGGAGATTTTTGCAGGTGACTTCAAAGCTGCTTTTCGTTCGATCCTTGTGTTCGCGATTAGCATCTTCAACTTCATCATCACAGCCTTCGAGGCTATGGTGAACTGGATCATAGACGGACTTAATGCAATGATTAAGGCTGCCGTGAGCATCATCAATAAGGTTCCTGGCATCAATTTTACAGCACCGGAATTTGGCCATGTGGACTGGTCTGGAAAGAAAATTCAAGTGCCTGAGCTGGCCAATGGAGGAATCACAGCAGGAACTACGCTGGCAAGAATTGGAGAAGCTGGAAGAGAAGCGGTGCTTCCGCTGGAGAACAATCTGGGATATCTGGATAAGTTCGCGGATAAGATTGCAGAGCGAATCCCGGCGGCACAGACAGGCCCCGTATACCTTCAGATAGACGGAAAGACCTTCGCCACACTCTATAGACCTTACGGGATTGCAGAGGATAGGCGTGTAGGTACAAGCTTCACGTAGAAAGGAGATCGCCGTGGGATATTCGTACACGCAAGGCTTAATAATTGACGGAACAACTTACAATATCCCGCTTGTCTCTATTAAGAGGACAGCGGATTTCCTTGAAAAGTACGCCAACCGTACAGAAGACGGAGATATTAAGATTGAAACAATCGGCGTATATAAAAACTACACAATAGCGATTGGAACTATAGATGACCCCAGTACTTATGACCAGCTCTATGAGCATATCACAGACGTGGACAACAGATTCCATCATGTGATCTTACCGGATGCGTCGAAAAGCTTCAGCTTTTACGGATATTTTTCCAGCATCTCGGACGAGGTGGAAAAAGTGTTTGGAAATGGAGCAGAGTACAAGAGCTTGACGTGGAAGATGACCAGCAAGAAGCCATATAAGAAGCCATAGGAGGAGATATGAGTAAGACAAGTTGTACTGCAAGGATGAAGTTTGCGGACACGACAGCCATTTTGGATGCAGTCCCGTCCACTTCGGACAACCAGAACTTCGGCTCGCTTTCGTTTCTTGCTGGATCTGATGCGGTAGATCTTCCTCCTTACGGGACTACAGAGAAAAATCAGTTCGTGTTAGACGGGTCCCATCCTATCATGCCGGATGAATTGGAAAATGTAACTTTCTGGAGCTTGGAAAAAACTGATGATAACTGTGAGTTTCAGAAGTTGCCTAAGATTGAGATCACATTTAGCAAGAATCATTCTTCCGCCGGGATTACTCTGTATTTTTCTGATGATTACCCGGCGGAGATCTCCGTGACCTGGTATGCGCTGACGGGAGAAAAGCTCGTGAAAAAAAGCTTTTTCCCTAATTCGCTCACCTATTATTGTAAAAATCAGGTTCAGAACTATGGAAAAATCGTTATAGAGTTTGTAAAAACCCGATTCCCGAACAGATATATAAAGCTTCAGTATGTCTTATATGGACGGTATCTTATCTGGTCCGACAGTGAAGTGATGACGGCGAAGATCCACGAGGAGGTAGACGAGACTTCCGATACGCTGGCAATTAACACAGCAGAGATCAAGATCTCCGATGAAGCGTATGACTTCGACATATCGAATCCTGACGGAGAGTGGAAAAGCGTACAGGCCGAACAGCCTGTATGGATATCCGAGAGTGTTGACGGCGTGGAGATAGATCTGGGGACCTTTTTTGTGAGCGGCCAGACTTTTTCGGAAAACTCCAGCAAATTCAGCTTGATAGATACCGTCGGGCTTATGGACAGATATACATTTCGAGAAGGAAGAGTGTACAGCGAAGAAAAGGCCGGGGATATTATGAAAGAAATCTTTGCGGCTGCCGGAGTAGACAAGTATGAGATCGCTTCAGAATTGTATGATGTACTCCTGACAGGGCATCTTGAGATCCAGACCTGCAGGGATGCACTTAAGACGGTGTGCTTTGCCATCGGAGCCCTGGCCGACGACAGCCGAAGTGATACGGTTAAGGTGTACAAGCCAACACGATATGTAAGTTCGCAGATTGGCCCTAACCGTAAGATATCAGGAAAGACATCTCTCGAACTTGACGAATATATCAGTGGCATATCCATTGAGTTCAACACTTACACGCTTGGCACGGAAGAACAAGAACTCTATAACGATGAACTTCCAACCGGAATCAGCACGATAGAGCTTTCTTCCCCGTGCGCTCCAGAAAGCATCGTGGTAAGCGGCGGAACTCTGAAAAGCGCAAAAACCAACTATGTAGAAATTCAGATGGACACCGCAGGAGTATGTGTCATCAAGGGAAAGACCTACGAAAAAGATAGCTTTTCCGCATCGCTTCACCAGACAATCCTGGAAGGCGGCGAAAAAGGGAATGTGAAGGAGTACGCTAGCGTCCCTATCCACAGCAAGGCCGTTCTCCCAGAAAAGCTGGAAAGCTTGCTGTCGTACTATCAGCTTCGAAAAAAGCTGTCCATGCAGTTTTTTGTGGAGACGGAAAAAGTGGGGAACTGGGTTAATATTAGAGATGTGAAAGGCAATGTTGCAACCACGACGCTGCTGTCCCAAGATATCGATCTGACAAGCGGCTACATAGCAACGGCTTCATGTCGCGGATATTCAGCGGTCGTAACGGCACACTATTACACAGGCACAGAGTTATATGCAGGAGGCAGTGAGATCATATGAATCTTGACCCTATCAATCCTTACTGGACGAATATTGTAAGAAAATTGCAACGGGAAAATGAAGAGCTGAAAGAAAAGCTCCGTAGTCTGGAGGAAAGAGAGCAAGAAAAGGATGAATTTGTGGATAGAGCCAATAACTGACCGGACAGAAGATGACGCAAAAAAAGCGTCAGAGATGGCTACCACCGGGTGGGATAACTTGACGGATTTTGAAAAAAAGGAATGGAAAGCTGGGCTTAAAGGCACTCTTAATAATAGTGATCTGCTTAGAATTGAAACGGATATCAAGATCTTAGCAGATGTGCTTGAGCTTTCCTTAACGACCTATGCAGATGGCATTCCAGAATTTCCGAATGAATCCTACTTCGGCAATCTTCTTTCCAATATCAGGGCTATACGGCAGGCATCAGCGATACATTCTAATACGCCAAAAGTCCCAGAAAGCCCGGCAAATGATTATGAAAAGATTAATGATATCGAAAAAATTCTATCCGATATCTATGAGATTTTGATGAATAACTTCCATTACTACACTGGAAGCGAGATTTACGCAGGTGATGTATTTGGACTGCTCTTATAGGAGGAAAGCATGAGTTTCATAAAAAAAATCTGGAAAGACCGAATAAGCGAATACCCTACACGGAGAAACCTTGAAAAGTCAGATGGTTCCTCCGAACTGGTTACTGTATCAAGGTCGGAGGGCAATATCTCGCAGGAAGGGGATGCCTTTTCTGCTGAAAACATGAACGATCTGGAGGAAAGGATCTCCAATGAATTTGAAGCGCTAAATACCAAGATAGAGAAGAACTCTCTTGAATTTAAATTGATACACTCTGGCGGAAGCGTTTTAAATCTAACAGACGAGCAAATACAGGATTATCATGAGTTTTTTGTGATAGTGAGTTACAGTGATGTTGGTAGCGGTAATTGCCTCATATTTGATGAAATGGTAAAAAATTCAAATAACCATGTCTATTCAAGCATAGGCCGTTTCACTACGAGTAGTTACTGGTTCAGTGGGTATGTTAAGTTAAACCTTAACGAAAACCAGTTGTCGTATGGCCAGAGTTATGCAAGCGGAGGTAGTTTTTCTCGGATGGAAGTATATGCGAGATGATATCAATCGGTTGTCTTCGTGTACTCAATATACAGCCAGCCGTAGAAGCCGGTAAACGTTCCCGCAACCCTATATACAACCTCAAGGGCTCCGTTTGGATCCACATATACGTTTGCTTCGCTATTGCCGTTATCGAAATATGTGAACGGAAACATATAACCTATTCCACCTTTCCCACATCCGTACACTCCAACTAATAGACTAAGCGATAACTCCGATAAATCTTTCACATATTGACCGGACGAGATTAACGTTTTCCCGTCAAGGATGCGCTTTCGGTATAGAGGTTTGCCGCAGAAGCTTCCGACAACTATCTCATCATCTGAATCAGGATAGTTGCCTATCTTGGTATTTAGCGACCTTACAAAAAAGTAAATAGTAACCAGTAAACATATATTCTGAAAGGAGAAAATCATGTCAATCATGGTATCTTCTGCCCGCTCAGACGAGCGCGGCAAATATTCCGGCGGAAAGGCTGGAGACCAAAAGCAGAAATCAAAGACCAATGACACCCGGGGCGAGGTGAGTATGCAGGCCATGTATACCCACCGGAGAGGGTGGTATATCCTGCGCCCCAAAAAGGTATCACACTCTGACGCAATCGCAGAGCTGGGTATTAAGGCGGCAAACAATCCCAATATTGGATATAGCCAATCTGACCGTCTGGGCGTGGTTAAGCATGGCATTAACACCAAGGTCAAGACCAATGCAGACTGTAGCTCACTGGTGCGGCAGGCGGTAAAAGAAGCGACCGGGAAAGACCCGGGCAACTTTACCACAGCCAACGAGGCCAGGGTATTGGCTGCCACCGGACTGTTTACAAAGATTGCTTATGTAAACCAGTCAAATACCCCAGTCTATAATGGTGATATCCTTGTCACCAAGACCAAAGGCCACACCGTTATTGTGGTATCCGGCAATCCCCGCCCGCGTGCCACAGTCGGCAATCCGTACCCGGTGCCGACCAGAACCATCAAGCTGACGGATCCGATGATGTCTGGAAACGATGTCAAATGGATCCAGTACCACCTGATTCGGCTTGGATTCCTGCCCGCAAAGAACAGCAAGGGTAAGAGCAATATCGATGGAATCTACGGAAAGGGAACCAGAGCGGCAGTAATGGCAGCTCAGAAGCACTACGGAATCAAGGTAGATGGTATTGTCGGAGCGGGCACAAGGCTGGTAATTCAATTTAACTAATCAGAGATCCCCGGAGCAATCCGGGGATTTTTTTAATTAAATTTAAAATAACGCTTGACTATTTGTACAAATAGTGATATACTTAAATCATCAAAGGAACGGAGGATAAAAAAATGAGAAAAATGGTAGTAAACGAGTATGGTGTTGAGGTTGATTTCGAGGTAGCTGTAATGTATATGGACGATGAGATTCGCGAGGAGATCCACAACGAGCTTGCACCGTGTACAGACCAGGAGTTTTTCGATGAGTACGCAAAACGCCACGAGGAAAAATTCGGAGAGGAGTGGGAGTTTGCAAAGGAAAATCCGTGTTTCTAAAAAATAAAACGGGGCGCGTAAGCCCCGCTTTATTGCAATGGAGGGCGAGAAAATGAAAAACACAAAAAAATGTGTAATTTGCGGGAAAGAATTTTTTTGCAGCCCATCGCGGAAAGTAGTCACATGTTCAAAAGAATGCAGCTTGAAATATATAAGTAACACACACAAAGGAATGAAAATGACATCAGAGGCGCGGGCAAAGATCTCAAGCGCTCGAAAAAAGCTTGAAACCGCGCCGGAAATCCAGCGGAAAGCTACAGAAGCCGCAAAAAAGTCTCCAAAATCTGGGCGGTTTATTACAAACAGGGCGGCCATTGATTGGCACCTTGTCAGCCCAGAGGGTCATCATTTTTATATTCATTCTTTGGCATTCTGGCTTCGCGAAAACTGTAAAGAATACTTTGGAGTAGAGCCGGACAGTAGAGGGTATTTAAATGCTATATACGGGCTTAGCAGAGTAAAAAAATCTATTCTGGGCACTTTGCCAGCCGGGCAAAGGCCCGGGTATACATACAAGGGTTGGAGCGTAATCCCGACAGAGCAGGACAGAGCAAACGCGAACAAGGCACAGCGAGGAGGAGCGGAAACTTGAAAAAGAAAATCACAGTTTGTAAATCTGGCGGGACGGCCAGCAAGAACGCCTTAATTTACAGACTTACCGTCCCGGCGGAAATGATAAAAGCCCTTGGTGTCACACCCGAGGACAGGAGCATAGAGATGGACATGGTGGGCGATACGCTCACAATCAGAAAGCACAAGGAAGATAATCCAATTTAACTAATTAGAGATCCCCGGAGCAATCCGGGGATTTTTTTAATTTATTTAAGCCCATAGGTTTAAATAAATACACTCCATTCTGCGCATTTGATGGCTTTATTATAATGGCTATGAGGCACAAAAACAATAGGAACAACAAGTAAAATAAGGCACAAAATACGGTAAAAATATATAAGGCAAAAAAAGAGTTAGCAATTGACAAATAAGGCACAAAAAAGTATAATACTTGTATATAGGAGAGGAGGCAGAACAATGAAAGAAACATTAAAAACAACGGAAGCGCAGAGAAAAGCAATATACAATTACGATGATAAATTTGAGCGTGTAAATTGTAGGCTTGCCAAGGGGACAAAAGACAGAATAAAAGCATTAAGATATAGCGCGAATGATTTTATCAAATTAGCAGTCGCGGAAAAGTTAGAACGCGAGGAAAAAATATTGAAATAAGGCACAAAAAAGTATTGACATATAAGGCACAAAATGTTATTATAATATTGTCGAAAGGCAATAGGCGAAAGCCGGAAAGGAGAAATATGAAAGATATGGGGATGACCGATAAACAGTTCAACGGCTTTATTCGATTCTTGATTGACGGACTGAAAGAAGCACAGGAAGAGAAAGACGCTGACAAGAAAAACGAGCGGATCCAGAAGATTCTGGATAACCTGCAAAGCACGTTGGAGGACTAGGACGGAATCACACCGGGGCGGGCAACCGCCCCACACAAAGATTAGGAGGGGAAAGGAAAATGACAAGAACATGGAGAGTATGGGGAGCAAACGAGAGCAGACAGCGGGAGAGCTTCGAGCCGTCTTATAAATACGATTGGACAGAGGGCGAGAAGATCCGGGAGATCGAGGTTGAGAACTCTGACAAGACCGGTACAAACGAATATAGTATCATTCGGATCACCCGCAACACCGCCGAAGAGTGCGAGGCGGAGCTTGAAGGTCAGCTTTCCGATGGCATTTTTGAGAGCGTAAACTACGGAAAGGTTGAAGAACTGGTTGACGGCTCTTGGATTGAATGGTAGTATAGTTGTATAGGGGAGGTGCTTGAGAGCCTTGTAAGTAAAAACCCGTCTGGTTAATTCCGAACGGGTTTTTTATGATAAAAGAGGGGGCAAAAAAGGGGCAAATAAATATACATTTATATACGATATTAGACATTGTAAACCTAAAAAGCCTTGATTTTATGCACCTTTTAACACTATTGCACATTTAAAAAAGTCCCATCACCCGCTTATTTTTATGCCAAAAAATGCCGTAAATAAGCCACTTTCCGGGCTATGTCATGATTTTATGGGGCAAAAAAGGGGCAAGACTGAAAAAATTGAACCGCCCGGTGGCAAATGATATGCTACCCTCATATAGGACAATGAAATATAAAAGTCCTATATGGGGGTAT
>ERZ773108.500-NODE-500-length-43355-cov-4.229931_pt1 | contig 43355 bp, 69 predicted proteins | sample MGYA00580570_ERZ773108 | MGnify/ENA primary metagenome ERZ773108 (study PRJEB29015, sample SAMEA2737840) | human gut metagenome | biome: human gut; feature: human-associated habitat; material: faeces | place: China | collected 2012 ...
AACTCCCATTACAAGCTAGAGTCTAAAGAAACATTCAAGACACCGGAGTTCGCAATGACTTACAGTACCTCTGGCAAAGGAGGAGTGAGCCGCGCTTTTCACCGCTGGGCACGTATGTACAAACTAAGCCACGGAAACGTAGAGAGAGATATTCTTCTCAACAGCTGGGAAGGAGTATATTTCAAGGTTAATCAGGAAGGTATGGACCAAATGATGAAATCTTTCTCTGCATTAGGGGGAGAATTGTTTGTAATGGATGACGGATGGTTTGGTAACAAATATTCACGGGATAGAGGAGACAGTAGCTTAGGAGACTGGACAGTTAACAAAAAGAAATTACCTCTGGGAATCGAAGGCTTAATAGCTTCTGCAAAAAAACACAAGATTAAATTCGGCCTCTGGATTGAACCGGAAATGTCTAATACCAAGAGTGAACTATTTGAGAAGCATCCGGAATGGATATTACAATGTAAGAACCGCCCTTTATCCACAGGTCGCGGAGGGACTCAAATAGTACTTGACCTGACAAACCCCGAAGTTCAGGATTTTGTATTCAGTGTAATAGACAATTTAATGACACATTATCCGGAGATAGCTTATATGAAGTGGGATGCAAATTCCTGTATGCTGGATTACGGTTCTCCCTATTTACCGAAAGAGAAACAATCACATCTATACATTGAATATCATCGGGGACTAAACAACGTTTTGGAACGAATCCGTGCCAAATATCCGCAACTTATACTTCAAGCTTGTGCTGGAGGTGGAGGCCGCATCAACTATGGTATATTGCCTTATTTCGATGAGTTCTGGACGAGTGACGATACAGATGCATTACAACGTGTCTATTTGCAATGGGGCGTTTCCTGCTTTTATCCGGCTATTGCCATGGCTGCCCATGTAAGTGCGGACAAGAATCATCAAACAGGTCGTTATTTACCGTTGAAATTTCGTTTTGATGTTGCCATGTCCGGCCGCCTGGGAATGGAGATGCAACCTGAAGACATGACAGAAGCAGACAAGGAATTTACCCAAAGAGCAATCCAAGCATATAAAGGCATTCGCCCGATAGTACAATTCGGTGATCTCTATCGTTTGATATCTCCTTACGAGAATAAAGGAGTGGCTTCTTTAATGTATGTAGCTCCGGAAAAAGACCGGGCTGTGTTCTATGCATATAAAATGAATCACTTCATAAATATGACAATCCCAAATGTGAAAATGAATGGACTAGACCCGCAAAAGAAATATCAATTGATAGACTTAACACCTTTGAGTAAAAATAAACCTTGCTCTCTCCATAATAAGATAATTAGTGGTAAGATTTTAATGGAAAAAGGCATCGCCTTGCAAACACTATTGAAAAATGAATATTCTAGTATAGCCTTAGAGCTTCAAGAAGTAAAATAATAAATAAAAAACTTATGAAAATGGCAACCAAAAATTTCAGTTGGTCCAGCGCATTCTCTATACTATTATGTACCCAAAATATAAAAAAAGAATCAGTAAGTTTTTAACTTGAAATATATGAAACATATCAAATTACTCTATTTGTTTTTATTGATTAGCTGGAGCAGCCTGCCTTTGCAGGCTGCCGACTACTTACTGCAATCTCCAAATGGAAAACTGACAGTCGAGATTGAAACAAAAGGCCAATTATCATACACACTGAAACACAATAGCCAAACACTGTTGGATAAAAGTCCGATAGGTTTGTTACTTGAAGATAAGATTTTAGGAGAAGATATAAAGATAAGCCGCATAAAACGTAATTCATCAGTCAAAGAACATATTGTTTCTCCACATTATCGCCTACCTTCATTCGAAGTTACCTATAATGAACTGAACCTAAAATTTAAAGGTAATTATGGTATTATCTTCAGAGCTTACAATGAGGGAATAGCCTATCGTTTCTACACCACAATGAAAGGGCCATTGATAATTAAAGATGAAATGGTACAGATGAATTTTCCGTCTTTTTCCAAAGAAACTCAGGCAGATATGGTGAACGATCTTCTCACACAGAACAAGAAGCTTAGAGAAGAGAACTCGGAACTACGCGAAGTGTATGATGATCTGATTGACACCAGCAACTACATGCAAATGAACACCGTCGCAAAAGAACTCGGTATTGGACATCATAAGCTAATGGAATTTCTCAGAGATCATGGCGTTTTCTTCTATAATAATGATATGGCCAATATTCCATATGAGAGATTCCGGAATGAAGGCAAATTCGTTGTGAAGGAAACTCGCTGCAGAGATGGCGTGTTCAGATCGGTTACATATGCAACCAGAAAAGGTCTTGATTATGTCAGAAAGCTTTTAAAGAAGAATGGATATGATATTTCTGCTGCTGTAACGGAGTAATAATTACATAGTCCGCGCTGTACATGCACGGAACCTGTCTTATGCTTTCCAGGTCAAAGAAAGCAGTGTTTCCTAAGATAAACATAAACACAGATTGTGTGTAGGATAGCAAACATTAGAAGCGTGGCTGCCATGCTTCTATTTTTTGTACTCAAAATTGGAGAATATATCTCAGGAAGGAGCTTAAAAATGGCACAGAAGCGAAATTACACATCAAAGCAGAGAGGAAAAACGGAAGTTGAACCGTTTTGGAACATCGAAGATATTAAAAATACAATTGAGTGGTTCGAGAACAACGAGGAATGGGATGGTTATCTTATCACCATGCTTGAGATCCTAATCGGACGAAGAATCGGAGACATCGTAAAGATGAAATGGTCTGATCTCTACTATGAGAACGGGAAGAGACGCAGAGATATTGATACTATCGTTGAGCAGAAGACCGGAAAAATCACGAGGATTCCGGTTAGCAGCATGGTGTTCGAAGCAGTTGAAACATATCTGGAACATAAGCCGTATATTCATCCAATGGATAATCTGGACAACTTTATTTTCTATCATAAATCAAAATGGGAATGGCAGCAGCGTGAAAAGACCGTTGATTATGAGAACATCACATTCGAACAGTGGTGCGCAAATAAGGATCTTTCGGACGATAGAAAAGACAGGATCTTAAAGGGGTTCAAAAAACATAAAGAGTTCGCCACTCTTGGAGAATATTTATATTACGAAGTAGAGTGGACTGATGCGGTGAAGTGGCAGACTGATAATTATAGGAAGAAACTGAAAAAAGCCGTGGAAGATTGCAAGATTGAATATCCGGTATCTTCGCACAGCCTTAGAAAGACATTTGGTTATTGGATTTATAAAACGCATTTGTTCGATCCGAATTGCGTTCTGTCATTGCAGAAATTGTTCAATCATGCGACACAGGAGCAGGTGCTGACTTATATCGGCATGGTAGAAGAGCAGAAACGCCGGTATCTGGAAGATCACGGAAATTTTATTCGCGACGTCCTTGCCGGAAACGCAGATAAGATCATTAAAAATATGCCGGTTATTTCCATGCGAACTGACGATTACAGCGACATCATCCTTGAAGTAATAAAATCCATTCAGAATGGTGAAGATCCGCTGAACGTATATCAGGCCGCAATCAATCGAGGCAACGAAAAACGAGTAGCATAGGCAAACAAAAAACGAAGTTCATTTTACAGAATCAGAACTGGATTCCGTTTTGACTATCGTATTTCCGCTGTCAGGCTCAAAAATATCTTCGACGCCAATATTTAGTGCTGCACAAATTTTGTCGATTAAGGCGTAGTCGATACGCGTTGTTTTACCATTCACGAGATTGGAAATCGTCGCCTCTCTTACTCCGCAGAGCTTTGCGAGTTGGCGTTGCGATATCCCTCTCTCGTGTAAAACCCTGTACAAAATAATTTTCATGGCGTTTTTACTCCCTTACAATATATGGATATATTACCATATTTTTCCAGACTCGTCTAGTAAGTAAATAATTACGCTATAAAGCAAAAATATACTCTTGACAGTAAAAGTAAATGGATATATAATCCAAATATGGAAAGAAATAGAAGGCAGGTTCGAATAAACGAAGAAAGGAGGATGCGTGATGAAGGCAGATTACAATCAGTTCGATGTGGTTTTAGTTGATTTCGGCAACGAACAATCTGGTTCCGTTCAGTGCGGTGTAAGACCAGCTATTATAATTCAAAATAATTTAGGAAACCATTATGGGACAACAACCATTGTAATGCCTGTTACGTCTCAGATAAAAAAAGTGAATCAGCCGACGCATACTCTTATTAAGGCGGGAGAGGAAAATGGATTAACGGTTGATTCTATGGTGTTGGCAGAAGCTATTAAACAGGTTTCCGAGTTGAGAATTAAAAAATACATTGGACATATCACAGACGAAGAGGATAGGAAGAATATCTTCAATGCGTATATGGCTAATTTTTTAGGGAGGTGCTGATATGACATATGTTGAGATGTCTATAGAAGACGCGTTGAAGTATAGTCGCAAAGGGAAGCATCAGATGGTGCTGGTTGCCATAGGAGATCTTGAAAACGAAACCGAGACGATTTCATTCGTAAAAAAGAGTAAGCCGGAAGCCGAGAAAATTATCAAGCAGGCCGAAACAATAGCGCTAGCAGCAGACGAACTTATGGATATGTTGAAGTGCTATACGGAAAAGCAGGATATTTATCATGTCAAACCGGCTGGGAAAATGAGTACAATTTTATTTCCGCCATCCCTAAAGGAATAGAATAAATCGAACGAATGTTCGAAATGCACTTGACAGAACAAATGTTCGGTTTTATAATGCAAATATCGGATGAAACAAGAAAAGCCACTCATTCCACGAGGCTGGCACCTCATATGTGGAAGAGTGACTTCTCTCTGAACTTAATCTGATACGCCAGCAAGACGATATACAGAAATTATGTTCGATTTCATTTTTACATAGTTTAATCGAAAAGTCAAGGTTTATCCTTTATTCAGAGCAATTTCTGTAACAAAAAATCCAATTAGCGTTTTTTCAAATTAAATATAGAGAATATTTAAGTGCAAAACTTCTTGGACTTCTATTAAGTTTACTCTTTTTGCTCCTTTAGCTCAGTTGGTTAGAGCAGCTGTCTCATAAGCAGCAAGTCCTGCGTTCAAATCGCAGAAGGAGCATTTACGAAAAAGGAAGGGAGTGATGTTTTTATGTTCCATCTCACGAATGGAAAGATTTACGTGATGGAAACGCCGAACGGAACGTACCTGCCAACAGAAAATTCTCAGGAAGCTAAGGAATTTACTTACAAACAGGCAAAATTTTTGCAGCAGAAAAGTGGTAAGAAATATTCCTGGATTCGGAATTTGATGATGGTGAACACTTCGACCGGCGAAGAAAAGGAACGTTCCAATTACAGAGGAAATGCAGATGCCTTTATTGGCGACAACGATGTGGCGTTTAATTTTTCCATATTAGAGGAGATCAATGCAGAAACGTCTGCGATCCTCAAAACTTCCGGCTGGACGTTGGATGTTCTGAGTTCATATGAAGCAAAACTAAAGGTTGGACTGAGCAAGTACGACAGCGCACTGTCTGATGTTGAACATGCCATGCAGGAATATGTCAGTAAGAACGGTAAAAATCCATCTGCGAGCAAAGCGGCAAAGCTTACATATCTCATGATCGATGTCCGGTCTAAGAGGGCGGATATCAAAGAAGCACTTCGTTTTATCCATGTTATGCAAGATGGAATTACGAAGCGGCAGCCACTGCCAGAACTAAAGACAAACGTGGAGCGAGAAGTCACGGCGGAATATCGTGGCAGAACGGACTATTTCAAGCGGGCAAATGAAATTCTGGAAGGAGTGGTGTGAAGTGTATTGCAAAAGATGTGGTCGAAAAATGTCCAAAACTATTTCTTATTCTCCAAATGGAACGGAAGTTTACAAAAAATGTAATTTCTGCAATAGAGAAAGTAAGCATGTGAAAATATTAAGCATTTTCGGCGTATTCCGTCGGTATTAAAAGAGGTGGTTTTTATGAAAAGCAAACGAATCGAAGCATGGAACTTCGACAGCGCACAGGTGGACGTGATAAACCGGTTCTGTGCAAACGATCTACAAGTTTTACGGTCGATTGTGGACCCAATTTTGAAGAGATTCTACGATATTGATCGGGATGAAGCATACGGATTGGCGATGGAAATTCTGATGCAGTGTGTAGAGGATTACGATCATGAACGTGGGGCAAAACTGAATACATATTTTCGCCGTATTTTTGCCAGAGCTGCTATCGACTGGTATAGAGACGGTCATACATACGAAAAATGCAACTTTGAAACAGAGTTCAAGGACGGAAAGCGGTTGCGTGTCAAAGATGGAAAGAATAAAAGGCCAATTAGAAAATACGACTTCTCTTTGGATGCGCCGTTATCGGAGACTCAAGTAGCTTTGGTTGAAAAAGTCTTTTTTGATAAGGGATTTGAAGATGATGTGGTGGAAGATAAGGTAGTACCAAAAGAAATAAAGGCATACCTAAATAATCTATCTTCAAAGCAGAGGGCAGTTGCTGAGTTAATTATGGATGGGTATCGTCAAAACGATATAATGTCCACTTTACATATGACACGGGCAGAGTATTTAGACTGTTTGAAGGCTATGAAAGCATATAGGAATATATCAATTTTATTCCCTATTTTGTGATCTGTCTCATAAGAAAGGAAATGCGAAATGGAAGTAATCGGAAGAGATAAGAGTAAAAAAGACACATATATGTTACAAACGCTGTTGGACATGTTCAGCACGGATGAAATAAGGAATGACCATCCTTTACAGAGGCAGCCAGACCAATGGAGCAAAGCTATGAAAAGTGGATTGGCTACTTCTGTAATTAAAAGGGAAGATATAGATTCTGTAAAAATTTGCGAACAAATTAACGGAAACACAGTTACTAATTGGTTAATTGATGGACTACAGAGATTAACAACTCTTGATGAATACAGGAATAACTCTTTCGCAATCAGCAAAAAACAGGATATGTCAATCACTTACATTCACAAGAAAAACAAAAACGGCGAAACCGAAGCAGTCGAATACGATCTGAGAGGAAAATACTATTCTGATCTTCCAACCGAATTGAAAAGAAAATTTGATTCATATCCTGTCGATGTGGTGAAGCATTTGGATTGTACCAACAAAGATATATCTTATCATATTGGCAGATATAATCAGCAGAAAAATATGAATACAAATCAGAAGGGCGTTTTAGAAATGGATAATATTGCTCAGGCAATCAAAGATATTTCTAAGGATCATGTCTTTTTCAAGGAGTGTGGAGACTATAAGGAATCTGACAGAATTAAAGGGGCGACTGACAGAATCGTATCAGACACAATCATGGCGATTTTTCATCTTGATAATTGGAAGAAAAGCGGCGTTGGTGAGTTCTTAAACGAAAATGCAACGGAAGAGGAATTCGATACTTTTAAGCAAGAACTTGATCGTTTAACAACCGTTATCGATGCCGATACAACCGGAAAACTCTTCAATATTAAAAACAGTTTTGTTTGGTTTACAGCGTTTGACAGGTTTACAAAATGGAATCTTCCGGACGAGAGATTCAATGACTTTTTAGTCGAGTTCAAAGACCATCTACATAGTGCCACATTTGAGGAGTACGAAAACGAGTCGTTTGATACATATGATAATGCAAGAAGCACAAAAGATAAGAAGGTTGTTTTGGCAAAACTGGATATCATCGAAAGGTTGATGAAAGAGTATTTTGGGATTAAATCCGATCCTAAAACCGAGGATGTTGTCGAAAGCATCACAGAAGAACCTGTAGAAAAGATGGAAGAATGCGCAAAAGAAGTGGTGGAAGAAACTGTTGAAAACACCGTTGAAGATGCAGATGAATCTCAAACGGTAGAATCTGAAAATGCAGAGCTTCAGTTTGTAAAAGACAATGTAAGCGAAGAGACGGAATCTGATGATTTAGAGTTATACGATAGCGTTTTAAGCGAAACGGTTGCAGATAACAGCCCGCTGTATAAAGCTGGCAAAAGCGTTCTTTTGGCGCTTGTAGCTTACTCCTTCAAAAAAGATAAGGATATTGAATTTGAAAAGTGGATTTCTGGTTATAATGTTGGCAATTTTAGTCCGAATCCAAGAACAAATTTCCTTTATATGAAGAGGGATTTCGACAAATATACTGAAACAATCAACGTGGCGTAAGGAGGTAAAAATGGCGACAATTATTGATGGAAAGGCAATTTCAAATCAGATTAAAAGCGAGCTGAAAGAGTATATGAAGAAAAAAAGTAATATTTGGATTAAAAAAACGCTCGCGATAATTCAGATTGGAAACAATCCTGCATCTGACGTTTATGTGAGAAACAAGATTAAGGTTTGTGGAGATCTTGGAATTATAAGTATTTTCTATAAATATTCTACCATCGAAACAGATGAACTTGTTCGCTTAATCGAAACGCTTAATCAAAGTGTGAATGTGGATGGTATTTTAGTTCAGCTTCCGTTGCCCAAAAATGTGGATCAGAAGATCGTTTTAAATGCGATTAATCCGCGTAAGGATGTGGATGGGTTTCATCTGGAAAATATTGGTAAACTTGTTGTTGGCGAGAAAGGATTTCGTCCGGCAACACCTGCTGGCATTATTGAGTTGTTAAAACGATCTGGTATCCAGATAGAAGGAAAGGAATGCGTCGTGATTGGCAGAAGCAGTATTGTCGGCAAGCCAATTGCACAGCTGCTGCTTGCAGAAAATGGAACCGTTACAATTGCTCATTCCCACACGGCGAATTTAAAAGAGGTGGCAAAACGTGCAGATATCCTTATCGTAGCGGTTGGCAAAGAACGGATGATCACTGCTGACTATGTGAAACCAGGTGCTGTTGTGATCGATGTTGGTATTAACCGAGACGAGAATAACCATTTGTGTGGTGATGTTGATTTTGAAAACGTAAAGGATGTGGCCGGATATATTACGCCGGTTCCTGGCGGTGTTGGACCAATGACAATTGCCATGCTTATGAAAAATGTGATTATGGGTGCAAGCAAATGACAGTTGGAGAACTGATTGAACTGTTAGAGTCGCATCCAAGAGATATGACGGTTATGGATGATTATTATTGGGAAATTAAAAGACTCGTTGAGAGAGAAATTGAGCTGAATGGCGAAAACAAGACCGTCGTGGTGCTTTGTTGAATGGAGAAAATATGAGTAGAAAAATCAAAATTTGGAGAGATCCATATGACGAAGGTTTTGATACATGCAGTGCTAAAACGGTTGAATTTAAGCCGGGCTTGACGGTGTTAGTTGGTTGCAATGGAGCTGGTAAAAGCACGATGCTGCATAATATTAAAGATGAATTAAAGAAGGAGAAAATCCCCACGTTTACTTATGATAACCAGACCGACGGAAAGGGTTCTGTTGAAATGAATCTGTTCAATGGCGATGTTGGATTGGCGGCGACACGGATTACTTCTTCTGAAGGCGAAAACATTTCTTTTAATCTTGGAGAAATTGCTTTTAAATGGGGAAAATTTCTGAGGTGTGGAGACATCGGAGATCCGTCAGCTAAAATACAGCAGGCAATTGTAAGATCTATTTGGGGAGACGAATCAGAAGAGGAAGAAGAAATGCCGAATGAAAGATGGATTCTTCTGGACGCTATGGATTCTGGTTTTTCTATCGACAATGTGATTGAAATGAAAGATCTGTTTCAGCTGGTTTTAAACGATGCAAAACAGATGGGAATCGAGTTGTATATCGTCATTTCTTCGAACGAGTATGAATTGGTAGACGGTTCGGAATGTTTGGATGTGACTTCGGGAAAATATATGCAATTCAAAACTTATTCCGAATACAAAGAATTCATTCTTGAGACGAGAAAGCAAAAGAATAAACGGTTCAAATAAAGCTAAAAGGAGACAAAGCGTGTGTAGATTTAAGTCTGGAATCATTTTTAAGGGCAGAGTTGTTTTAGCACCGGATGGCAATGAAAGTCATTCAGATTTGCTTGAAAAACTTGGTGTTGAGGACAACGCAATGGGAGCGATGACAAGATTTGTTAGGGCTGAGTTATTTCCGAATGATGGCAACAAAGCCACTCCGATTGAAAAATGGATATTCAATGTAGATCAGGATATGACGCCGGAATGGTTTGATGAGGATCGTGGCAGATATGAGCAGGAATTTAGAGATGCCGTGAGAGAATATATGAAGGACAAAGTTGAAGTTATTGCAGGATACGCTTGGAATCCCGCGAAAGACGGGGAACTCACATATTACTTCATGGACGGTATTTATAAAAAAGTTTCTGAATTTGGGAAAACAAACAACTATGCGACATCTACGATTAGAAAGGATCTAACAGAAAGTGATTTAGCAAAACGACTTCATGAGCAGTTTGGGAACAAGCTTGTTCCAATCGAGTTGGATCTGACATCGCTGGATGGACTGGATGATTATGGAGCAGCCAAAGGAGATCTTTTAGCGATTCCTAATATCGATCTGTACAGGAAGTTTCGTAAGAAAATTACTAAACTGGACACATGTTACGCGTTGGCAACTCCAGAGTCCACTCCGTCGGGCTGTAGCGCTAACTATGTTCAGTGTGTCTGTGGCGATGGTTACGTCGGCTGCGGCGGGTGTAGCTTTGATTTTGGCGTGCGTCCGTTTTTTATCTTAAAATCTTAAATCTTTAAATCTTGTAATATTTGTATCAAGGAGAAAAATAAAAAATGGCAACTGAAGAGCTTGGCGTGATTTCTAAAGCAATAAAGTTGATGGAAGATTCGGTTCGAATTACATCGAACAGAAAAAGGTATCCGGTTAAATATATTCAGATTATCAAGCGCATTCAAGAGAATGTAGATTCCGTATTTTAAGAGCGGTTTAGATCGGTTTGTGGACTGACTCAATGAAAATTCGATTTCAAATGGAGATAAATGTATGTATAAAGAATTAAAACAAAATGAAAATTTTAATGATACATATTCATCATGGATTATTGCTTATTGTTTAGATACTAATTCATTTTTTGTGACAAATCAGAGACATTTCTTTTGGGAATATGACACAGAGTTTTTCACGAGAAGAGGTGCTATTGATTATTTTAGAAGTCATATAGATGAATTTGCACGAATTAGAAAAGATATTATTGCGAACTCAGGAGGTTGGAAACCAAACAGTGATATGTTTTTAGAAAATACACACGAACGATTTCCAATATAACAGGAAGAAATTTTTATTTCATAAGAAGATAAACAGAGAATATACAAGTAGAAACAATTAACAAAAACAAATATAAGAAAGAAGAGGTAACAATATGGATGGATTTATGATGTTTAAGAAGGCATTACAGAAACATTTTGATGAAATGCAGAGAGGGGCAACATATTTATTTGAGGTAAATGTAGACAAAGATGAGTTATGGAATACATATCTTGACAGTTTCCCTGCTGGAACTAATGAAATTTTCAGAGAGCGTAGAGAACATGATTGTAGTTGTTGTAGACAGTTTATCAAAAATATTGGTTCTGCCGTTATAATTAAGAACAATCAGATTCATACAATTTGGGAGCTAGGACTTGGTGATACAACATATCAGCCAGTATGTGACGCACTTGACGCATTTGTAAAGACTCATACAGTAACAGATATTTACACAACTAATTTTCCTAAGATTGGTACAGATTTTAATTTTGAGGAAATTAATGGCAAGTCTCATCGGTGGGATCATTTCTTTTTAGAGTTACCAAGCAAGTTCGTGAACAGAACAAGCCGTTCTAACGAGGAAGTTAAGGGACAGTTCAGAGATACAAGAAATGTATTTAAGCGTTCTCTTGATGAGATTACTATGGAAGCACTTGATACAATTCTTGAACTTATCAATTCTAATACTCTTTATAAGGGTGAAGAATGGAAGGGTGTTCTCGCAGAGTTCAAGAGATATAAGAAGGAATATGACAAGCTTACTTCTGATTCAGAGAAGGAATTATTTGCTTGGGAGAAGTCAGTAACAGCAGGTATGGCTATTGGTAGAATTAGAAATCATTCTATTGGTACACTTCTTATCAATGTAAGTGAGGATATGGACTTAGATACTGCCGTTAAGAAGTATGAACAGATTGTCGCTCCGAGCAATTATAAAAGACCAAAGGCTATTTTTACAAAGAAGATGCTTGAGGATGCAAAGAAAACAATCACAGAACTTGGATATATGGATTCACTACAGAGAAGATTTGCTAATCTGAATGATATTACTGTAAATAATGTACTATTCTCAAATAAGAGTGCTGCAAGAAGAATGGTTGGAGCTGATGATATTTTCGGTCAGATGGAGAAGGATGTAGCTGTAAGTCCTAAGAAGTTCTCAAAGGTTGAAGAGATTTCAGCACAGGATTTTATTGATAAGGTACTTCCAACTGCAAAGGAGATTGAAGCATTTGTAGAGAATAAGCATGAGAAGAACTTTGTATCTATGATTGCACCAGTTAATCCAGATGCCAAGACAATGTTTAAATGGAATAATGGATTATCTTGGGCTTATTCAGGAAATATTACTGACTCAGATATGAAACAGAATGTTAAAGCAGCTGGCGGTAATGTTGACGGTGTACTCAGATTTTCGATCATGTGGAATGAGGGACAAAATGATAATAGTGACCTTGATGCACATTGCAAAGAACCTGATGGAAACGAGATCTATTTTAGCAATTGTAGAAAACCAAATACTTCAAGATGTGGAGGTCAGTTAGATATTGATATTACACGCCCTATGACACAGATGACAGGAAAACCTTCTGTGGAAAATATTACATGGGCAGATATGTCTCATATGAAGCCAGGTGTTTATAAGTTTTTTGTCAATCAGTATGCAGCAAGAGGAAGTAAAGGATTTAAGGCAGAAATTGAATTCAATGGTGAGATTTCTGCGTTTGAATACAATAGACCTGTTTCTGGTAATGTTCAGGTGGCAGAAGTTACACTTGATGAGAATGGCAACTTCTCAATTAAGGAAAAGCTGTCTGGAAGTTCATCTATTTCAAGTCGTGAGATTTGGGATGTAAATACAAATCAGTTTGTTCCTGTGTCGGTAATTAGTTATAGCCCTAATTATTTTGACGATCAGAATGGAATTGGGCATAAACATTTATTCTTTTTCTTAAAAGGCTGCAAAAATTCAGAAGAGCCTAATGGGTATTACAATGAATTTTTAAAAAATGACCTTGAAAAGCATAAGAGAGTATTTGAAGCTTTGGGCGCTAAGTGTCATGTAGAAAATACAGACGATCAGCTTTCTGGAATCGGATTTTCTATGACGAAAAGAGCAGATTTAGTTGTAAAGGTAAAAGGCGCGACAGAACGCGTAATGAAGATAAAATTCTAATTGAGAAAGGGGAATATTAACATGAAAGACATTAATTTATTTGAAGTGGCAACACGCAACAATTATCAGTTTCCGTATAGAGGAATGATCAATGTAATTGATCTTTGGGATTTATCTCTTACAAATCTTGATTCTGTATTTAAGTCGCTTAATGCAGAGGCAAAAAAATCGGAAGAAGAGAGTCTTTTAAATACGAAGTCTAAGGAAGACGAGGAGATCGTCAATAAGATCGAAATTGTCAAATATATTGTTGGAGTAAAATTAGCCGAAAAGAAAGCACGAGAGGATGCGAAGAAGAATGCAGATCTGAGACAGCGGCTTCTCGAAATTAAAGCGAAGCGACAGGACGCTGCACTTGAGAATATGTCTGACGAGGATTTGGAAAAGGCACTGGCGGAACTTGGGTAATAAAAGCTGGCTGGATAACACCAGCCAGTATAAAAATCTGATTAAGGAGAAAAGAATGGGTAAAACACTGATCGTTGTGGATATGCAGAATGATTTTGTAAGCGGATCTCTTGGTTCAGAAGACGCAAAAGCAATCGTTCCAAATGTTCGAAAGAAAATTGAAGAGTATAGGGATCGCGGAGATAGAATTATTTTTACGCGTGATACACATTACGAAGATTATCTGGACACTCCAGAAGGAAAGAAATTGCCTGTAAAGCACTGCATTCGTGGTACAGACGGTTGGAATATTGTAGACGGATTAAAAGTTCCGAATTGTGAGTATATCAATAAAGAAACTTTTGGGTGGTCTGGTTGGTTTACAAAGAGGATGCGTGGCGATATTGAATTAATTGGTTTGTGCAGCGAAATCTGCGTAGTTTCCAATGCTCTTATTCTTAAAGCTATTTATCCACACGCGAATATTACCGTAGATGCGAGCTGTTGTGCTGGAGTTACAAGAGAAAAACATAAGGCGGCTATGGAAGTTATGAAGAGTTGTCAGATCGAAGTGATTGGAGAATAAAGTCATGATTAAAGTTGATGGAAAAATTGTAGAAATCAATAAATTCCCGGACGGAACACCGAGAATCAATCTTAATGTAAATGAATTGGGTGCATATTTTTCTAATGGAATCGAAATCGACTGGAAGTATGAGAGCGATGGTGAAATGTTCTATCTGATGCTAATCAAAAGACATTTAGAGGAACATCTTCCTTCTGATACAGATGTCGAATTATTTCTTCTTTATGTTCCAAACGCAAGAATGGATAGAACGAAAAATACGGATGAAGTTTTTACTTTGAAATATTTTTGCGATTTTATCAACTCGCTAGGATTTTCGAATGTATACGTTTTAGATCCGCATAGTGATGTTTCTGTCGCTCTTCTTAATAGATGCGTAGCTTTAACGCCAGAGAAGTATGTTAGAGACGTTTTCCACGGCTTGGAAGTAACAAATAATGTCGTATTGTACTTTCCGGATTCCGGCGCCGCTAAACGCTATTCCGAATTATTTCCTGATATTTCTTATTGCTATGGGGAAAAGAAAAGAGAATGGAAGACCGGGAAAATTCTTGGTCTGGATGTTAGAACCAACGGGATCGATCTTAGTGGAAAAACGATCTTGATGATCGACGACATTATCTCTTATGGCGGAAGTCTTTTCTACAGCGCAGAAGAGTTGAAAAAATGTAATCCGTACAAAATTTATGCTTATGCAACGCATACTGAAAATTCTGTACTGGATAAAGAAAAGGGAACTCTGATTAAGGCATTGGAGAATAATACAGTAGAAAGATTATTCACCACAAATAGCCTATTCACAGGTGAGCATGAAAAGATCACAGTCATGGAGGTTTGATATGAACAATATTTCTTTTATGCTGATGGCTGATACCTACAAAAATACAAATCCTGACGCTATGCCAGAAGGACTTACAAAGCTGACATCCTATATTACGCCGAGAAAATCTATGTTTAAGAATATTGATAAAGTGGTTTTCTTTGGAATGCAGGGATTCATTAAAGAGTTCCTGATTGATCTGGCGAATGACACATTTTTCAAACGTCCAAAGGAAGAAGTTGTGGCAGAGTATAAGAAATATCTCGATACGCAGATCGGTGCTCAGAGTTACGATTTAAGCCGTATTGAGAAACTTCACGATTTAGGATATCTACCGATTGAAATGAAAGCACTGCCGGAAGGATCGCAGGTTTCTATGGGTGTTCCATGTATCGAGATGACAAACACCCATCCGGATTTTGCATGGACTGTGCAGTGGATAGAGTGCATCATCCAGTCAGAGACCTTTGGAATGTGTAACTGGGCAACAATGGCACACGAATATAGAAAACTAGCAAATGAGTTTTACGAAAAGACAACTGATTGTGCTAATCCTGCGATGGCAATGGCAGACTTCGGATTTAGAGGTCTTGGTGTAGATAATGGAATTCGAGCAAGCAGCTCATGGCTGTTATCTTTTGACAAAACTTCTACAATTCCGGCAATGCAGTATATTGACAAGATGTATGGCGCAGATTGTGCGAAAAATCATATTGGTATTGGCGCAGTTAGCCTGGAACATGCAACGGTTTGCAGTAATTTAGCAGTGTGTGAAACAGAAGAAAATCTTCTGAGAAGGTTGCTGACTACGGTGTATAAAAATACATCATTCAGCTACGTTTCTGATTCATTTGATTATTGGAAACTTGTAGAAGAGACGCTTCCAAAGCTGAAGAACGAAATTATGAACCATAACGGTAAATTCCTTGTTCGTCCTGATAGTGGAGATATCGTAGAAATTTCCGTAAAAACCGTTCAGAAGCTATATGAGATTTTTGGTGGCAGCGTAAATTCCAAAGGATACAAGGAGCTTAATCCTAAAATCGGAATTATTTATGGAGATGGTTGCCAGTACGAGAAAATTAAACAGATCTGGACACAGTTGGAACAGCTCGGATTTGCAGCAAACACTATCTTGTTTGGAGTTGGAGCGTTCTCATTCACCGCAATGTGCACGCCGGAAGACGGAATGGTTTGCTTAACAAGAGACACGTTTGGGTTCGCCATGAAGAGCACAGATTGTGTTGTAAATGGTAAAGAATATACCATTCAGAAAAATCCAAAAACAGACCGGAATAATCTGAAGAAGTCTCATAAAGGATTGTGCTATGTCGCAAAAGAAGATGGAAAGTTTGTTTGCCATGATGGTTATACTTCTGAAACTATTCCGGACGGAAGTTTGCTTACAACTGTATTTAAAGATGGAGTATTAGTAAGAGAAGATAACTTCGTGGAGATCAGAAAGAGGCTGAATGGATGATTAAAATTATCGACGGAGATTTGTTTGATACGGATGCAAAATTCATCTGCCATCAAGTAAATTGCATGGGTAAGATGAGATCTGGTGTTGCATTACAGGTAAGAGAAAAGTTTCCGCATGTCTATGAAGAGTATAAGAAAGTGGCTTCGCCGAAAATGCTTGGAAAAGTTCAGGTCGTTCCGGTAGATCCTAGCTTTGTTGGATATCCATTCAGAGGCATCCCGCAGGAAAAGCAATTGATCTGCAATTTATTCGCACAAAATAAGTACGGATACGATGGAAAGCAGTATACAGATATAAATGCTTTGTTGGAATGCTTTGGAGTGGTAGCATGGATCGCACAGCATTTCATCGCTAATGGTAAAATCGCAATGCCGTATAAAATCGGATGCGCCAGAGGCGGAGCTAACTGGGACGAGGTTTACAAAATCATCGAGTATGCGTTTTCAAACTGCGAAATAGAGTTGTGGAGGTGTGACAAAGGATGATGAATAGGTTTAAAACTGGCGATATCAACATGAGAGTGAGAAAGGGGATTAAAGATGAACAGTTTTAACGCGATTGAAACAAAAGATAAAATCGTTACTTGGATTGCAGATTGGTTCCAGGAAAACGGCAACAATTGCAAAGCTGTTGTTGGAGTATCCGGCGGCAAAGATTCTAGCGTCGTAGCAGCTCTTTGTGTGGCGGCACTCGGAAAAGAAAGAGTTCTGGGCGTTTTGATGCCACAGGGCGAACAGCATGATATTGCGGATAGCTACAAGCTTTGTGATTTCCTAGGAATCGAGCGGGTTGTGGTTCCGATCGGAGCAGCGGTCAATGCAGTAGAATGCAACGTTCAGGGCGTTTTGAGTAATCCACTGTCTGCTCAGACTAAGACAAACCTTCCGGCGCGTATCCGAATGGCTACGCTGTATGCGGTTTCACAGTCGGTCAACGGACGAGTTGCCAATACTTGTAATCTTTCAGAAACGCTGCTGTCTTGGGAAACCCGATGGGGAGATGCGGTTGGAGATTTTTCTCCGCTGGCAGATCTGACCGTAGAAGAGGTTAAGGCGATTGGACACACCCTTGGATTGCCGGATGATCTTGTTGAAAAAGTTCCGGCAGACGGGTTATGTGGCAACACAGACGAAGATGCTCTTGGCTTTAAATATGCTGTTATGGATAAATACATCAGAACCGGAGAGATCGACAATCTTGAAATCAAAAATAAAATCGACGAGAGAGTTAAGAAGTATCGGTTCAAGAGAAGAGCGATTCCCCGTTTTTGGAGTGGATTGGGGCGGTTTGTAGACTGACTCAATGAAAACACAATTTCATTAGGTTGAAAACACTATATATAGTGTATCCTGATAAAGTGAACCACTATATATAGTATGTTAAAAAATAGGACAGGTTGAAAAGTTTGGCGACCGACCAACCTGTCCTCGTGAGAATAGAATATAGGATAAACTACATTCAAGATTCATTTTAGCAAATCTTTTAGGCTTGTTCAAGCCGGTTTATCCATATTACATATTAGAGCGGCCTTTAGCGGGAACTAACCGCAGGTGCGAACCGGAAGTATACATAGTTTTCCTGAGAGATTCGCACGCTCCGCCTAGTCGAGAAGTACGCCGTAAAGCCGATTAAGTTTGGTGGGCGCAACACTCGTCGAAGGATTTACATTTGTAAAACCCATCTCGCCGGGTCAGTAGGGCGAGCAATTCGCACGAATACAAGAAGTGTCTTTTGTGGATTTTTGCTGATGCAACTTGTACGCGTGAGCGAACTGAAAGATCTTGTGCACAAATTCATCAGTAGTCATTTAAGATGCAGCTTGCACGCGTGAGCGAATTGAAAGACCGGTAAGATATTCTTCCAGACGCGTGAGTGAATGGAAAGATAGATAAAAGACGAATGGAGACACAATAATGTCAGATAACAGAGTAACAAAATGTCAGTCAATTAGAATAAATTTTATAGATAGCCCAACGATGGATTGGGATGAATTTGGATGTATTTTTGAATTGTTACAAAAAGAAACCGTTCTTGCAAGCAATAAAATTATTAGTGTTTGCAATGTTTATAGTGCGCTAGGTAGAGACAATGAATGGCTAAAAAATACATACGGAAGCGATAAAATTAGAAATGTTTTGTATGTTGTAGCCAGAGAAAATTGTACTTTTCAGTATTCTGGCGCGGCGAACATGATTAGCAATAATATATATAAAAATTATTTTACAGGAAAGAATAGTTGGGAAAAGAAAATTCAAAAAGGCGACGGTAATCCACCGATGTCTTTCTCAGAAACTATCCCGTTGTTTATTAGAAGCGATCATACAGAAGAGCCGACGTGTATAGACGAAGAAAAGGGATATCATGCGCTTTCGTTTTCATTTCTTAGTAATAATGCAAAAGGAAATATGTTTTACGAGGCCAAAAAAGAAGGTAAAAATGGCAAGGAAAAAACAGAAAAGAAAGTTATCGAAATTAATTCGAATAAATTAAAGTTCCGTTTTGGAGTAAAAAAGAACGCGCAGCTTGAAGAGTTAATTAAAAAGCTGGAAGATCCGGATTCTGGCTATAAAATCGGTGATTCTCAGCTTATTAGATGGAAAAATAAAAAGACGAAACGATGGATTTACAGCCTTCAACTGGCATATTCTTTTCCAAAAGATGACACAATTAAAAAAACATTAGATCCCGAAAAAATCATGGGAGTAGACGTTGGTATTAAAGTCCCATTATACGCAACAATCAATACGGATACGAAACTGAAATTCAAACTCGGAGATGATCGAATTCATAAGAAAGCTTTAAAGGATATTCGTGAGAGATCGAAAATTCAACGAGTCGTATCTTTTAACCTGAGAGATGGACATGGAAGAAAACATAAACTGGACATCATCAGAGCAAAAAAGAAGACACGAAATAGACAGAAGACGTATAACAATGTGCTGTCAAGAAGACTTGTGAATTTAGCCGTTAAGCGCAGATGTGGAACAATCCATATTGAGGATTTGTCAGGGATGAAACAGAGAGAAAAAGACAATTTATTTCTGCAAACATGGAACTATTTCGAGTTGCAGCAGATGATTATTCAAAAAGCAAATGAAGTCGGAATCACTGTTGCAAAAGTGAAACGATATGGAACATCTCAGACGTGTCCTTGTTGCGGATTTAAAGATGCGAAAAATCGTCCCAAAGGAAAATATGGACAAGCATATTTCAAGTGTATTGAATGCGGTTATCAGGACAATGCAGATCACGTTGCCGCTATTAATATTAGCCGTGCTGAACCGATCAAGAATATGATTTATCCAGGATGGGTTGAGGAGGTGTAGATATGGTGTTGTTCGTATTGTTTCTATTATTATACATAGTATTAAATTTTGCATTGACTGATGTGTTTGATTCAAACAACAAAGGATGGATGTTTGCTGGAAATCTATTTGATCCTGTTGTAATTCACGAAAATAAATCCAACGGAGGATTGGATTGGGACGGTGCAATAGTTATGGCATTATGCTTAACGATTGCATTCGTTTTTCCAGCGTTAATGTACTGGTGCGATAAATGGGAACGAATTGCCACAGAAGAAAAACTGCACGACAAAAATTCAAAATAGAGTATAAAAAAGTGGAGGTTACACAGTGACGGAAGATAGAAGAAAGAATTTAGAAAACCTTTCAAAAGAGCAGTTGCTTTATTTGCTTGAGCAATATTATGATGCGCATTTTCATACTAGCGTTGCAATTACTTCTGTGGACGAATCGGAAATTACACTGGCAGAAGGAATCGAGAAGATTAAAGAATATACGGCGAAAGCATATTTCTATTTGCTGGACGAGCATCTTGGCGACAGAATTGATTTTTTGCGTGGTGTTTTGACGCCGGAAGAATATAGGAAGATTGCGTTAGGAGAATAAGTAAATGAGGGATAAAGTAGAAGAGCTTAAAGCGGTTGCAAAAGAATATATCGGTGTGTTCACATGGTTTTTATTGAATGTTGCGGCGGTTGTGCTGATCGTTTTCGTCGGTGCATATGCTACATTTCTAAAACCGATTTTAAATGTTGTTTTTGCGTTCAGAAATGAAACGTTGACCATTTCGATGATATTTAATGAGGCTGTGAAAATTTTTCTTTTGTGTCCGCTTTCGCTTTTAGCAGGTATGTTCTGCTTGACTTTTCCGAATGATATGGAGAAAGGAGATGAAGATGATTGAGTGAAGTAAATGACTTTTTGAAAATTCTGAGAAACCATTTATTTGCGGTTCATCCAGATGAGTTACATAATACTTACACGCCGGAAGCCATTATGAAAATGTGTGAAGAAATCGCGAGTAATATGCCGAACAAAAAATGTAGCATGGTTGTAGATTTTGATGATGATGGCGAAGTTTATTTCGAATGGAAGAAGAACGGCGTGCGTAGAAAATTTGATTCAAGCAGTGTAATTGAGGCGTGTGAAAAAATGTGTTATGCGGCTCCTAAGCTGACAAAAGATAACAAATGGAAATGTCCAATGTGCGGATGTGAATTTAATGCGCATTTTTGAGGAGAAATAATGAGAACAAGAATTAAACAGTATAAGCCCGGCGGGTTCTATTACGGACAAGTTCTCTTAGTATCTGGCGTCTGGAAAACTGTAACCTCTGGATGTTTTACAAAGTGGGGATGCCACAGGGAACTGGACGAGTGGGAAAAGCACCATGAACTTGAGTTTGAATCACAGGAGGATGAGAAACGAAAACTTTTATAAAAAGAGTTGTATTGCTGGTTTCTATTCTGACGATTTGGAGTATTGCAGCGAAACATGTAAATCCTTTGTTCGTTCCAGCGCCGAAAACTGTGTTTGTCGATCTAATTTCTATGATTAAGACAGGACAACTTGTAAAAGCAATAAGATACTCATTTCTAAGAATTACGATCGCCACATTCGTTTCTGGAGGAATTGCATTTCCAACGGCACTTCTAGTCTACAATTCAAAAATTGCAAAAGACATTTTAAATCCCATTATTGGAATTATGAGATATATTCCGGTCACAGCGTTCTATCCGCTTTTAATTATGTGGTTCGGAATTGGAGAAATTATGAAGGTTGTATTCCTATTTATTGCAACTTTTGTATATATGATGCCGTCTGTTGTGCTTTGCTTAGAAGAAATTAATCCAGATTTGATTGATACTGGGCTAACGATTGGAATGAGCAAGATCCAAACAATTTGGAGAATACAGATTCCAGCGATTCTTCCCGGCGTCATGAATAGTTTTATCATGATGTACGGTATTGGATTTACATACATATCGGTTGCAGAAAGTATCAACGCCAAATATGGAATCGGTTATACAATACAGCAGTCTTCGTCGAGAGGAAGAACGGATTTAGTGTTTATGGCAATTATTGTAATTGTGATTATCAGCATTATCTTTGATTTTTCTGCAAAATGGTTAGTTAGGAATATTTTTAAATGGAGATATATTGATGATTGAACTAAAGAGTTTATATACCGGATATAGCAGAGACAAACCATTGCTGCAAAATTTTAATTACAGGTTTGATAATAAAATCTACGGAATTCTAGGGGAGTCTGGATGTGGAAAAACCACTCTTTTAAGAACAATCGCAGGATTAACAAAACCTTTAAGTGGAGACGTATTAGTAAACGGAGAATATGTTACTAAAGCAAGTAAAAATAACGTTTACATGATGCATCAAAATTACACGTCGTTTGATTGGCTGAAATGTCTGGACAATATCCTTATTGCTAAGAGAGTAAAAGGAAAAGTAACGACAGAGGATGTTAGCAAAGCAAAAATGATGATGGATGTCGTAGGTTTGAGCGGAAACGAGTATAAGTATCCGAAGCAGTTGTCTGGTGGAATGCGACAAAGACTTGCGCTTGCCAGAACGTTGTTTATGAGTCCAGAAATTTTGCTTATGGATGAGCCGCTATCTGCGTTAGACGTGGATACAAGATGTAGGATGCAGGATCTTATTATGGATCAGCACCAAAAAACGAATAATACGATAATTATGGTTACGCATAGTGCGGAAGAAGCTAAAAAAATGTGTGATCTGATTATAAAATTTTAATGTCTAGGAGGACAGAGATGGGATTTAAAGATTTTTTTGTTGAACGAGTTCCAGAAGAAAAATTGGACGAAGAATGCAATTACGATGTTGAGGATGAAACCATCCCGGTAGAGCTTGATTCGGTAAATACCGATTCGCTTATTGAGGATATTTACACTCAAAACGAACTTCTTGATAAGTCTAAGTCGATTTTTAAAGTTGAAGACTTAATCAATTCCCTTCCAAAAGAGATGGTTACTGAAACAAAAAGAACATCAGTTTTGGCTACACTGGGAGTTTTCGGGCTTACAGTTACAGATGTGAATCTGGATGGAGAAAAAAGAGTTGAGACATTGAAAAGTGTTCTTGAAAAAATTCTGATCGACGGAAATGACGAAATTTCCAATAGAGATTCTGAAATCGAGGATCATAAAAAGGAAATCGCACGTCTAGAAAAAGAAGTTTCGGATAAGAGAGCAGAAATGAAAGATTCTGAAACTATTATCAATGCGGAGATCGGAAGAATTTCTGGACTAATTAAATTTGTTGAAGGAGGAGCGGAATAAGTGGAACTTGGAAAGTTAATTTTTGCCGCAGTCGTATTTCTCATTATTTTAATCTTCATCATGTTTCCGGAAGCAAGAACGTTATTTTCCGGGATTACAAGGGTGTTTATTAAGGATATGGCATCGACTCCAGAGGGAGCTGCAGCTATTTACAGTGAAAAAATCGATCAGGCGCAGGACAGATATAACAAAGCGGATAACGCTTATCGAATTGCTGCCGGGAAACTGAGTAATGCGCAGAGAGATATGAAAAATCTGAAAGCAAAGCTGGAAAAGGTCGAATCGGAATGTGAATCACTTGTAAAGGCTAATAAGATGGATCTGGCTCAGTTAAAGGCGGACGAACATGAGGAAATTATTTCTGATATTGAACGTTACAAGGAGTTGATTAAAGCTTACGAAGACGCCGCCAATACAGCGAAAGAGGCGCAGGAAATGTGCGAGAAGAATCTCAGAAAGCTGAAACGCGAGAGCAAAGAAGTAGTTGAAAACATGAAGGTGAAAAAACAGTTGCAGGAAGTCTACGACGATATGGACGAGCTGAAAAGTGTTACAGCCACAGATAAGCTGTTGGATACAGTTCGTGATAAAAACAAGGACCTCGATGCGATTGTGGAAGGTTCTAAGGTGGTACACAACAACAAAATGTCTACAAAGCTTTCAAAAGCAGAGGCTGAAGCCAAGAAAAATAGCAGCAACGCCTACTTAGAAAGTTTAAAGAAAAAATACAATAAATAAGGAGAAAAAGGAAATGAGTAAAAGATTTAGACTTACGAAGGCTTCGAAAATTCTAATCGTAATTTTAATCGTGGCTTTAATTGGCGGAGGTGTTTTGGCCGGATTGAAAACTGGTTTTATTAAGACCAAGACTGCCGCTTCTAGCAATGTGAAGGAAAACGTCGCAGCAGCTAATAAGGACACATCCTCTGATTCCGGAACGCCATCCAGTGAAAATTCTACGAAAAAGACCGACGGAGACACAACAATCAATCTGTCTTTGGATGAATGGACGGGCTGGAAGTCAATTATCGATGGCAACCAGGGATTAACTACGCAGCCCGGATCTATCTACGATAAGCTTGGTATCAAAGTAAACATCAATATCATCAACGACGCAACACAGTCTAGCAACGCTCTTATTAAAGGCGATCTGAATGCTGCGGGTTATACGATCAATAGAACGGCATTCCTGTCCCAGAAATTTACCGATGCTGGAAAAGAAGTGGTTATGCCGTTTATTACAAACTATTCCAATGGTGGCGACGGTATTATTGCAAAATCCTCTATTCAATCCGTGAATGATCTTGTTGGCGCAAAGATTGGTGTTCCAGAATTTTCTGAGGCACAGACTCTAGTTGTTTGGTTTGTGAACAATTCTGATCTGTCTGACGAGCAGAAATCTGAGATTATTAACAATCTGGTTTTATTTTCCACTGCTGACGATACCGCAAAAGCGTTTTTCGCCGGACAGGTAGACGTGGCTGCCACATGGGAGCCTTATCTGACTCAGGCTCAGAATATGACTGATGCACATGTTTTATTTAGTACGGCAAGTTCTACGAATCTTGTAATGGACGGCATTCTGTTCGACAAGGAATTCGCAGAAGCACATCCCGATGTTGTGGAAAAGTTTATCCAGGGTGCGTTAGAGGCTTCTTCTATGTATGATACCGAGTTTGATGCTGTAAGAGAAGTAATGCCGATGTTCAACACTGCATCCGACGAAGATATTATTGCAAGTACAAAAACAGCAAAACTGACAACATGGAAGGATAATTCTGATCTGCTGAATGGTACAGCAAAAACGATTTATTCGGATATGTGTAACGTATGGACTTCTATTGGAGAAAGTGTAAATGCAAGCCTTGTAGATGCAATTTTTGACGATACATATATCGCTGCGATTGCGGAAAACTTCAACACAACAGAAGTATCCAACACAGAAACTGCGAAAGTGACAGAAGAGAATAAGCAGACGATTGAGGATACTCAGGCGCTTCTGAGCGGTTCCGCATCTGTAACTTTTGAAAAGAATACCGCGAAGTTTTCTGATTCTGCGAGTGCATCCGAAGAACTGGATAAGTTCATTAACATCGCAAAGGTTCTTGACGGCGCAATTATTGAGATCGCCGGTAATACCGACCCGAATCCAAACTCCGATCCGTTAGACGAGTACAATAAAAAGCTGTCTCTTCAGAGAGCGGAAGCGGTCAAGAATTATTTCATCATGAACGGCATTTCTGTTGACAGAATTGTAGTTGTTGGAAATGGTTCTGGCAATCCGGTTGTCGATAATGATACAGAAGAGCACAGAGCGATGAATAGACGCACAGACGTGTCATTCAAGATCATCGAGTGAGGAATTACGGCATGATCGTTCTAAATATTGGAGTTTTTATCTTAGTCCTCTTCGGATGTTTTGCAGCCGGTTTTATTGTCGGTAAGTGCAAAAATAAATAACTTTTAGGGTTGGCTGGTGTCATAGCCAGTCAGCCCATTCCGATTTTGCCGGATTTCCGACAAAACGTAGATACAAGTAAACGAAAGCGGAATTTCTTGTGGCGAAAGGAGAGAGGTAAATGGCATATATAAAAGAATATTGGCAGAATAAAGAACAGAGAGCAGAAAGTGCTCGCAAACATACAAAAGAGATGCAGAATAAATATGGTCGTTGCATTCAAACTTCAATTTTGAGTACAAAAATTTATGATACGGATTCATTTGATAGGGGTTTTGAAGAGGATATCGAAGACAAAGACACCAAGATTATTGTAGAGAATATTGATAGTGTAAGTGCTGTAATGAAATACGGTAATCCAAGTACAGCAGTTCTTAATTTTTCTTCATATAAAAATCCTGGTGGAATGTTTCTAAATGGTAGCAAGGCACAGGAAGAGTGTTTGTGTCATGAATCATTCTTATACAATGTGTTAAGTCAGTTTGTATTAGAGTTTTATGATTGGAATAATCAACATAAGAATAAGGCTTTATATTTGAACAGAGGATTATTTTCTCCTGATGTTTGGTTCTTTAGAGAGAATAGCCATGTAGAGTGTAGTGTTATTACTTGTGCAGCACCAAATAAGTCGGCAGCACAAAAATATCAGAATGTGTCAGGCGAAGAGAATACTAAAGTATTGAGAAGTCGAATTAAGTTTGTTCTTGATATGGCGAAGGATAATAATGTGGACACTCTTATTTTAGGAGCTTATGGTTGTGGGGTGTTTGGACAAGATGCGACAGAAGTAGCGAATATATTTAAGGAATATCTGACAACTACTTATAAGTGCTTTGACACTGTGATATTTGCTGTTCCAAGTGGTAGAGATGGCAACTATGAAAAGTTTGTAAAAGTTTTTGAGTAGTACAAGAAGCATAGATTTCATTAAGAGAATAATACATTGAAAGAAATCTTTCATATCAAATTTAGGAGGTACAAAAATGTTAGAAGATAATGGGAATTTACGAAGATTTAATGATAATGGAGAACACGTTGAGATGATTTTTTCATACAAAGTTCCATATGGGAATAGCTATGGTTTGTCTACAGGAAATAAAGGTGGTTTTTGTACAAGAAAAATGTATGAATTTGAGAATATAACAGAAATTGAAAACCTCATGTTAGGACTTGCTGATATATTAAATAAACTCAGATGTGATAATGGTGGCAATTTGAGATAAGAGGTGAACGAATAAATGGCTGATAAATTAATCAATAAGCAGTTGGTAGACATTGACGAATTATTACAGTTTCTATCAGATAGTGGATTTGATATTAATGATGGAGTTTGGAATAAACACAAAATGTCATTAAGAGAAGTGTTTGATGAGTATAAGAAGAATACTATTCCAGACGTAGAAATTGGACAGACTGTATGGGTTATTAACAGAGATTATCATGATGTATATTCAATCAAAGAATGTCATGTATGTAAGAAACAGATTAGAGCAAGATATACGTTTTCTGTAAGAGGTAGACATTGTTATTGCGGAACTTTCACGAAAAACAGTATTGGCAAGACTGTATTCTTTTCAAAAGAAGCTGCTATCGAGTCATTAAAGGGCAAGGAATATGAGTTGGAAGAGTGAGTATAAATTATGAGTTTTAATGTAGATTTTAGTTCGATTAGAACTGTCAGAGTGCATAAGCAGCAATTTGATGCAATAGACAACAAAGCAAATGTTGTAATGTTGACCTGTATTGAAGATGGTAGAGTTATTCCTTTTAATAGAGCAGATAGTGAAAAGGATAAAATTGAGCGTCTTGAAAGAAACAGAAAGTGAAGCAAAGAAACTCGCATTTCATGTCAAATTTATTACTGTATATAGTTGTTGTAACAATAATAGACTACTATATATAGTGTAAGGAGAAACTATGTTTTGTTTGATTTTTTATATATTGTTAGCAATCCTTAACATTGCAAACATTATAGGATATAAAAACAAATTGGCCAAGATATTTTGGTCATTGTTTGCAATATATGCCGTTATTATGAGTATAACAAAGATTGCCGCAATGTTGTAGTACGAAAAGAGAATAAGTAAGTATGAAAGGAGTATGCATTATGTATCAGAACTGTTGTAAAAAGTGTGGAAGTGTTGCACTTCATACAGAAGTAAAAGGCAATGATACAGGATTGTATTGTGATGATTGTGGTGCTTTTCAGAAATGGCTCGGTAAGGACGAACTGAGAGCATTTGAATATTCTCAGAAATCAAAGTTACCAAAAACAAATTGTAGCATTCCAATGCCAGAAGTAGCTGTTGTTGGTGCTCCTGGTATTATTGCAAAAATCAAATTATGTGGTGGTGCTTTTACAATTAATGTAAACGAAATAATGCAGTGGAAGAAACCAACTGATGAACAGATTAAGAATCTGCATGATATGTTATGTATTGATGCGGAAGTGTTAGGTGAATAATAGTATGCCAGATTATAAACGAGGACATATGGCTGAGTGTCCTCTAATAAAAGATCCAATTGATAATTATTTGGAGCACAAAGAAGAAATTGAAAAGGTTATATCAGCATTTACAACACAAGATACTCACAAACAAGTCAATCACAATCAAATATTCTATGTAAGTTCTTCATGTGAAAAGGATATCTATTTTTTAACCCATTGTTTATATAATGCCAAGACAGAATTATATGACAGAATATTAACAGATATGAGAAGCAAGTATGATTCAACAGAAGCTTTTATTCCAAGCAATTCTTATTCTAGGAGTTTGTCTAATCTTTATTCATATAAACTGTATGAAAGATGCAAAAAATATATTGAAATTAAAACATATCCTTTATCATTTGATTGTGAATATTGGAGAAGATGTGTTGAATATTATAACAATCTTTCTGCGCAAGGTTGGATTGATTTATATGAACGGCTTATTAAAGAAGGGCGTATAAACAAAGAAATGTTGGAGCTTTGTGAACCATGTTCTAGCAGAAAAGGAGAATAACATTATGAAGCAGTTAATTGATAAAACAATATTGCGACAAGAATTATCCAAATTACAATCCGAAATGGGCTTTGTAAGAAAGTCAGATGTGATGCAAATTCTTGGAAACCAGAAATGTGTTTATGATGTAGAAAAAGTTGTAAAAGAATTAGATGAATGGACTTTTAATGCAAATGTAGACATTGGTGATGGTACTATGATGAGTCACAATTTAATTGTAAGAGATAATGCTGTTGATATTGTAAGGAAAGGTGAATTATATGAAAGAAAGTAACGTTTCTTTCAAAAATAAAAGAAAGTGGGTGATAAAGTGAGAGACGCGACTAAAGAAGAGAGAGAATCTGTTGCCAAATATATCGATAGTATCAGTGTTTCAACCGGTTTGAATTTTTTCGATCTGGTAGATTCTGATGCGAGCGAAAAGTTGAAAAACAGTCTTGGAACCGACATGAAGTCTTGCGACGACACCATTGAATCGCCTCGAAGAGTAGAAGTGAATCTCTATCAGGAAATTCAGAAAACATTTCCGAAAATTCTGGTAAAGGATTTATCGAAAAACGAACGTATTTGTCCTGCTTGTAATGGCATTGGTATGAAACTGACAAACAATGTATATGGAATCAAAGGTGATACTTCTGAGATTGGACGAAAAATGCTTTTTCCATATAAACATCAGGCCCTGTCATTTTGTCAGTCATGTTTTAACGGCGTACAAAGATTGTGTCCGTATTGTGGCAAACCATATGTGAATCAATCGTATTTACATTGCGATTGTGATGGTCAGAAAAATGCGGACAAAGAAAAGAGCATAAAAGAGTGGAACGAAAAGTTTTCTAAGGCGGTCGAAGTCGATGAAAAAGATGTAGACACAATGCTGTATTGCGAAGAACTTGATGAATATTATGATTCCACAGATGACTTTTTTGACGATTATGCCGCGAATTATAGTGACGGTGGATATGAAAGACCTAGAGTGTTATGGGTAACGACTGTTGAGAAAATACATATCGACGCAGCAGATGTTACGGCTGATGCTTGCGAATATTTGCATGAAGACGCTTATGACCAATGTGATATCGGATCTTTGCAAAAATTGCTTGATGCGTGGTGTAAAGATCAATATGGAGCGACTACCTATTTCCCGTCTTTTAAACAGTATGTTCTGATTGATTGGAGCGAATATAACAAAGGAGAGTGAATATGAAAATTACTATTGATCTGGAAAATTTAGAGAATCTTGTGCAGAATTCCATCGAGGAAAACATTGAGACTGTTGTGAGAAAGCAAGTAGATAATGTTGTAAGAAAAATGGCGGAAGAAGTAGCCAAAGGCGCAATTGAAGACAAGGTTTCGGAAAATTTTCAGCGATTTGTCGATGAGTATATTGCAAACACCAAAATTAAGATTGGTGGCGGTTATTGGGACGACTCTGAGGTGCGCGAATACACTGTTGAGGAGTATATCAAAAAGCAGCTCAAAGAAAAACTTGAATCAAATTCTCTTAGGGTTAAGGCGGCTAGATATAATAGCGAATATAAGAATGTAACGTTCGAAGAGTACATTAAAAGTCAATTTAATTTCAACGAGGAAATTAAGAAAGCTGTAGACGAATTTACAGATGGTATTCGTAAACAGGTAAATGATGCCATGAAGGAAGCTTTCGATAATTCCACGAAGAACATGCTGTCAGCTACCGTTCTTAATATTCTAAACGCAAACGATACTTATCGAAAACTAGAAAACAATATCAAATGTATTGCGGATAAACGAGAATAAAAAAGATATGGAAGAAGAAATTTACGAAGTAGATTGTGAAAGCTGCCCATACTGTGTGACTACATATTTTGAAAACGATACAGGATACAGAGAATATGGATGTTCTCTCGAAACGGGAGACGCAGATGACAACGTGTGTGTCGGAGGATATTTAGAAGATGGATGTCCGCTTGCATTTAGATATTGGGTAGAGGAGTAATTGTATGAAGTTAGGAAAGCTGATAAAAGTTGGAGAAATTCGTGCTTGCGGAGATTTTTCTGAAATGCTCGAAGTTGCAAAAATGCTCGAAGATCGTGGTCTTGCAGTTGTAGAAGATGATGAAGGCGACTGCGGTTGGGGAAATCTGAAAGTATGGCACGTTCTAAAGGAAAGAAACAATGCTTGAAACTAATTTTTCATTGAAGTAGAGAAAACGGATTCCGAAAAAAAGGTGATATTATTGTAAAATTTCTAAGGATCAAATAGACCAGAAAATGTTATTTTTGTTCTCTGCGTTCAAAATGCTTTATCCTACAGAGATTGCGCAATCTGATCGAATTAATTCTAAAAAATCTCATCACAATAAGTGGTTTGAATCATAGAGTGCAAAACAAATTGAAGTAAAGGTTGAAATATAAAATGAAATTTGAAAAAGAAGAATTAATGAAAATGCTTGAATACGTAAAGACAGTTTCAACATCGCAGCAGCTTATCATAATGGTTCCGTTGCAATTCAAATCTAAAATTGCGGATTTAAAAAAGGCAGTAAATGATTATGGATGGGATATTGATGTGATTGGAATTCCAGAAAAATTCAAGGATGATGGCAAAACTATCTACATTGTTCCAATTTCGAATAACGGGCCTAAGATTATTTATGAAATTAAATGAAGGAGTTAATTATGAAAGAAGAAAACATTGGCGTATTAAGTGCAGGTGAGCGTTTCGACTTCAAGGGGTTTGAATGGATCGTCCTTGACAACAACGTAAACGACGGTGTTCTGGCAATCATGGCATCTGCCTGGAACAATGAAAAGTATAACTTCGATGATGACAGCCGCAACAACTACGTAAAGTCAAGCCTGCGTGGAAAGCTGCTTAATAAACTGCTTCCTGTGTTGGGTAGGGATAATCTTATTCCTAAAGAGGTTGACTTGGTAGCCGACAACGGAGATGACCGTTACGGCACAATCGTAGATAAGGTGTTCATTCTTAGTTGCAATGAATACAGAAAGTACCGCAAATATGTGCCGTTACTACCTGAGTGGATGTGGACTTGCACACCTTGGTATATCACAGACGCTGGGCACGGTTGCGGCGGGCGCTGCGTGGATGCGGACGGTATTCTGAACAACAGCAGTGTAAACAACAGCATTGGGGTTGCCCCGGCTTGTATATTTAATCCGAAGAATCTTAAATTGCACCGTCAGGTGCAAATGATGGAAGCGTAATGTCCGCCAATAGCAATAAGAAAAACGGAAACCATTTTGAAGAAGAGTTTTGTGAACTGCTTGCCTTACATGGTTTCTGGGCACACAACATGGCACAGAATCAGGTAGGACAGCCCGCAGATGTGATTGCGTGGATGCCATTGCATGAACCATATAAAGAATAAATAAGTAGCGCCGAGACGATTAAATAAAAATGGTGTAATCATTGCAAGCATCATGGCGATTGTGAAGTGGACTTTCCGGCGAATATTTTGGAACCGATCCGAAGTGATAAAAATTGGATACCTGGACGTGTAGGTTGTAGATATTTTAAATGGTCTTAAAATGTGAGGAGGTGGAGATCTGAATGGAATATTTTTTAATTGCGCTTGTTTTTGCTTTTGCAGTTTTTGTGATTTTAGAAGTGCGTGACGTAGAGGATTGAGAATGGCCAGAACAAAACTGATATGAATGAGGAAAATGATATGCTAGACGAGTTATTAGAAGAAATCCAAAAACTTAGAGAATATAAGACAAAGTATGAGTACGCAGAAAAAGACAAGAAGGCAATGTCTGATTTGTTATGCAAATATATGATGGTCGAATATGAGAGAAAATCATACGATGAACGTGTTTGCGAGTATGAAAAAAATACATGCAGCTGCTGTAGATATCATTCGATGTGCGAAAATAAAAAACAATTGCCATTGGATATTTTAAAGCCGAAACCAAGTGACGACAAGGCGTGGATACCCGGACGCGTAGGATGTAGTTTCTTCGAGTGGTCTTAAAGGATGATGAATGTTTAAACGGAATATTTCCTAATTACAGTTATTTTTGAGGTGAAAATGAAGAATAAATTTATAGGAATTGTGCTGGCTTTAGGTCTTTCACTTGCAATGGTCGGATGTGGAGACGGATCTACGGTGGCTGTTTCTGCAAATGAAGCAGAGACGGTTGCAGTAACATATGAGGCTTTGATGTACGATAATTTGGGGAATAATTTTCTGAACTTTACCGGCAATAGCTTCACAATCGAACCAAATAAAGTGAAGCAATGGGGCTGGAATACGGATGGCAGTTGGACAAGCTGGTATGAGACAAGTTCCGTCGTCACGATCGGCATTGATGAAAATTATGTTCAATCGTGTGGCAGCAGCGTGTTATTTAAGGATACACGTTTGGAAATGCTAGATATTCCAAATGAATTGAACACAAAAGAGGCATCAAGAGAAGATGGCTATGACGTATCTGTGAGCGGCAGACCGATTGGTACATATTATGGGCTGAAAAATTGGTGGTATGACATGCGCGAGAAAGGTCAGCATGGACAGAAGCTGATTCTTATCCAGTCTCAAGACGGATATAATATTGGGGCGTTTATGGGAGATGATGTTACTTGGGAAGTCGAAGAAAATCTGCCTAAAACGACAAAAATCATGATTGATGGACTTCCTCTTTATGTTCACAGATGTAATTTTACCATTATCGATTCAAATCTTATTGCCAAGTAGAGGATGATTCCAGATGGAGAATATATATGTGACAGCTATGAAGAATGGCAAACAGGTTCGAGTGAAATACCGAAATAAGTGCGAAGATTATTCTGGCGGCTGGTGGTCTGAAGAACTTTGGATTTATGAGCCAGAAACTAATCGTTTCCGCTGTTATTATCCGGATTCTAATTTTGAAAAGGGATTTTTCACACTTCACGACGAAGATGCAGCGAACTTTATCATGGCGGAAACTGTTAGGCTTGCAACTGACAGTTATAACAGAGAATTAGTAGATGTAGAAGATATCATCATTGAGGACGCGGGAATCCCAGTTAGCTCACGATCCATCGTTGAAAAGGCGATTGAGAAAATAAAAACAATGACCGACGAAGAAATCATTCGGAGGGTATTTAGCGGTGTGTCAAGTTAAAAACTACAATATATAGTATATGAAAATTTAAGAAAGGACAAAAGAGTATGTATACGGAGCAGAATAGGGGTTTTACTGTAATAACAAACTTTGGATGTGATTGTCGCTGCAAATATTGCATTACAAAACATCATCCAATTTTACAAAATGCAGTAACAGATAAAGATAAAATAGATTGGGAATATTTAGAAAAATGTATTTCTGAATCTGATGCACCAACCGTAAATCTATCAGGCGGTGGAGATCCGTTTTATAATTGGAAAGAAAATATTGACTTCTACAATCGGGTATATGAACTTGCTCATAAATACGGTAAGAAGCTGGATATACATACTCGTATCCTTCCTGATGATATGGAGTTGATAAAGAAATTTAGGAAAATTGCTTTGAGTATCGAAGCAAGGAAAGGAAAATTCTATGAAAATATGTGTAACAGGTCACAGACCAAATAAGTTATATGGGTATAATCTTTCTGATGTGCGATGGCAGAATTTAAAAGGATTATTTAAAAACATCTTAAAAGAGAATAATTGTACAGAAGCGATTACAGGAATGGCTCTTGGAGTTGATACAGTATTTGCATTGGCAGTATTAGATCTCAAAGACGAAGGTTATGACATTAAATTACATTGTGCAATTCCTTGTAAGAATCATTCTTGTAAATGGATTAAGGAAAGTATTGACCAATATAACGATATTCTTTCCAAAGCAGATACAGTGAGGTTGGTATCTGATGAAGAATATAAGCCTTGGCTAATGCAGAAAAGAAACGAATATATGGTTGATTTGGCAGATAAGGTAATTGCAGTTTGGGATGGTACAAAAGGTGGTACTGCAAATTGTGTTAAGTATGCCGAAAAGGTTGGAAAAGAAATTATTAAAGTCAATCCATATTAAAGCAACAAGTAAATAAGAGAATAAACATAAGGAAAGGACAAGATCGTGAACAGAATTACGATTAATGGCAAAACTATCACTTATTCAGGAAGTAATGTAGTCATCAATAATGGAAAAGTAATTGTAGATGGTAAGACTATTCAGGAATGTAGCAGTGGTGATATTAAGGTAGTCATCGAAGGAGATGTAAATAAGATTGATTGCGGCGGATCGGTAGAAGTTCACGGCAATTCAGGAAATATTGATTGTGGCGGAAGTTGTGAAGTTAATGGAGATGTTAAAGGAGATATAGATGCAGGTGGCTCAGTAACTTGCGGAAATGTATCGGGAGATATCGACGCTGGCGGCAGTGTTAAGTGTAGAAGATAGGAGAATAAATATTACAATATGAAGGTTTTAGCAATCGTATTATTTGTTATAGTTATGCTATTTGTAACTCTGATGTTTGGTTATTGTATTGCAGACATCTGTAAACCGTTACAAAAATTATATTGCAAAATTGGTTGGCATTGTCATATGAAAGATTATATTTATGAATGCTTTGATGGTGCGTCAGAACATTGTAAATGCAAGTGGTGTGACTATAAAGGCATGGTAGATAGTCAAGGAAATTTATTTTAAAATTTGGCAATAAAATTTTGTTTTCTTTTGAGAGTTTCAAGAGCAATTCTGCTCATTTTTCCAAAATAAAAGAGAGAATAATTAGGTGATAATAAAAATTTGAGGAGATATGTTTTATGAAAAGAAAAGACGGTAATTTTATAATTCAATATAAGTTTAAAGATAAAATCTTGTCCTTGAAATTTAAAACGGTACAGGATTTTTTACATACTAATTTCCGCAAAACCAAAAATCCTGTATCGCCTAAAAATGACACAGAATTAATTAGCGTAACATTGAATAATAGACCATTATTTAAAAAATGTTACAAGTTACACGAAGTAAAAGTGCTGTTAAAAGATTTTAATCCTAATGGATTAATTCGCAAAGAAACTTATTCTATCGATGAAGTTAGAGAAAAGGTAAAAGACATTCTATTTGAAAAAGATAATAGAAATGCAAAGGTTGATTTTGACGGAGATTTGATTAAAGGTAACAGCCAAAGATACCAAACGTTTTTTACAAAAGGCTGCAAGTGTGTGGTTTGTGGAATTGAAGGTAGATATTTTGCAAAAGAAAGACATTTGCAAGACAAAGCGTATCATCTGAATTTATATGCAGTTGATGATAACGGCACAGAAATTTTAATGACAAAAGATCATATTTTACCACATTCAAAAGGTGGCGCTGATGATATTAGTAACTATCAAACAATGTGTAAGCTTTGTAATGAAGCAAAAGGTAACAAATTAGAAGATTAAATTTTAGGGTGAATTCGTAGGAATTCGTAATAATAATCGAGGATGGGGATTGTTATTTCGGCAGCCAAGTCAGAGTAATAGGGTCAACAAACTTTAATGCGATCACACACATGAAAGAAATTACAGTTGCGATATCTGATACCATAGGTAATACCTCCTTCAGAAATAATATAAATGTCCATGTAAAATATTATTTCATATATAAAGGACTCTGACTTGTATCCCTTTGGGCAAAGCTTGTTATATCTGAAATTCTATAAAAAGTCTATGTGAAATTTCACGACAAAAACCACAGTTGAGAATAATTAAAGAAAGGAAAAATTAGAAGAAGTTCCTATAGGATAAAGTGCGCACTACTTACTAAGGTAAGAGGAACTTGGAGAACAAAGAAAGAGCATTAGCACATGTAGAAAAGATTGAGTGGATCAGACCGATCGAAGGGGCTGATAATATTGAACTCATTGGAGTTTTAGGATGGGTTTGTATCGCTAAGAAGGGCGAGTTTAATGTAGGAGATATGGCTGTTTATATTGAAATTGACAGCAAGTGTCCTGAAACAGACGAGAGATTTTCATTTTTAGCAAATAAGAAATTCAAAGTTAAGACTATGAAACTTGGTAAGTTCAAGGTAATTAGCCAGGGATTAGCCTTGCCATTATCACTTTTTCCAGAATTACAGGATAAAAATATTGGTGATGATGTTACAGAAGCATTAAAAATTACATATGCATCAGAAGAAGATGCTGCGAGAAAGACCAATAAGATTAATCCAAATGCTAAATATAAGTCAATGGCAAAGCGTAGACCAAAGTTATTCGCTAACCCAATTGTAAGAAGGATTATGAGATACAGCATTGGTCGTAAGATTATGTTTTTATTGTTTGGTCGAAAGAAAGATAATCCAAAGAAGTTCCCAGATTGGATTGTCAAAACAGATGAGACAAGAATTGAGAATGCACCATTTTATCTTCAGAGTACCGAAAAGTGGATTAAGACTGAGAAATGCGATGGCACAAGCTGCACATTTGCAGTTGATAGATTGAAGAATGGTAAGAACAAATTTGATTTTATTGTATGCAGTAGAAATGTAAGACAGGCTGATAGAGAACAGGCTTGTTATCATGATTCAAATATCTACTGGGAATTAGCTGATAAATACGATATTGAAAAAATTCTTACACAGTTTGCCACAGAGAATAACTATAACAGAGTTGTATTACAGGGCGAAGGCGTTGGTTCAGTACAGGGTAATCCATATAAATTTACAGAAAATAAGCTATTTGTATTCAATTTAATTATTGATGGTACAAGACTTGGAACTGTAGAAATGGCTGATTTCTGTAAGAAACATGGATTAACAAGTGTGCCAGTTATTGATACGGCTTATGAGCTACCTAAGACTATGGAAGAGATGAAACTTGAAGCTGATGGATATAGTGAATTAAATCCAAAGGTTAAGAGAGAGGGATTTGTATACAGAGATATTTCAGGGCAAAAAAGTTTTAAAAATGTTTCGAGAGAATATTTATTAAAGAAAGGCGAATAATGAGTAAAATACTAGATTTGTCTGGTCAAAGATTTGGAAGATTGATTGTCAAAAGACCTTGCAATCCATATGTGTCAAAATCTGGTAGAAAAAGAACAAGATGGTATTGTGATTGTGATTGTGGTTCAATGGATGTAGTTGTGTATACGGACAATCTAAAAAGAGGACATACTTTATCTTGCGGATGTTATGCGAAAGAAAAATTGATTCAAGCAAATAAAAAATATAACAAATATGATGTATCTGGTCACTATGGTATAGGTTGGACTTCCAACACAAATAAAGAATTTTATTTTGATTTAGAAGATTACAATAAAATTAAAAAATATTGTTGGTTTGAGGATAAAAATGGATATATAGTAACAGATTGCAACAGACGTAGAATTTACATACATAGATTGATTATGCTTGATGATTTGAATAGTGATACCTATATTGATCATATTGGTCATGTGAAGAATGATAATAGAAAATCTGCACTTAGAGAATGCACCCAGTCGGAGAATATGAGCAATTCTTCTATGTATAAAAATAATACAAGCGGTGAAACAGGAATATGGTGGTTTTCAGATAGAAATAGATGGGTAGCTGAAATAAGAGTAAATAATAAAAAGAAAATAATAGGATATTTTTCAGATATTAAAGACGCAGTAAAAGCAAGAAAACATGCTGAAGAAAAATATTTTGGAAGCTTTTCATATGACAATAGTATGGAAGAGTATAAGGAGACTTTAAATGAATAAACCTACATTGTATATCATGTGTGGTTTGAGTGGTAGTGGTAAGTCAACCATTGCCACTCAGATTGCCAACGAAAATTCAAACACAGTAATTGTATCATCAGATGCAATTCGTGAGGAATTAACAGGTAATTACGAAGACCAAGAACATAACGAAGAAGTGTTCAAGATTTTCCATGATAGAATTCGCAAGAATTTGGAGAATAAAAAGAATGTGATTGCTGATGCAACTAATCTGACTATGAAATCTCGTAGGGCAATTATGATGAAAGTGAATGGTCTTGAAGTACATAAGGTTTGTGTGATTATTCCAAAGCCATTTGAACAGTGTAAGATTGATAATAAAAATCGTGAGCATCCTGTTCCTAATGAAGTATTGGATAAACAGATTAGAAGATTTCAGATCCCATTTTACGAAGAAAAATTTGATGAGATTCAGATAAATGTATTTCATAAAGAGAATCGTTTAACTCTTGGAGAAATGTTTTCTATGATGGAAGGGTTTGATCAGAAAAACCCTCATCATACTATGGATTTATATAATCACTCATTTCATACATATGAGTTATTTAGTAGTAAATGTTATCCAGCAAAATATAATATAGCTGCATTATTACACGATTTTGGAAAAATGTATTGTCAAACATTTGATGAGAATGGCATAGCTCATTACTATGAACATCATGCAATCGGTTCTTATTTAATTTTAGAGAACCTATCAGGTATATTTTACGAAAATATTGGTGACATATGTTTTCTTATCAACTATCATATGATGCCTTTTGGTTGGGATACTGATAAAGCAAAGCAGCGTTGGAAAGAAAGGTTTGGAGAATATAAATATAAGATGCTTTTAGATTTTAATGAATGTGATAAAGCGAGGTAGTTATATGAGTAGTATTTCAGTTGGTGATTTAAAATCTATTCTTGAAAACTATCTACACGATTACGAAATTGTTGTGAACATTAAGCACAAATATCCAATCTCTAAGGAAGAAGGTCTTAGAGGTTGGGATGCTTATATCAATGGAGTAAAAGTAGATAATGATTTTCGAGAAGTAAGATTGATGAATTAGGAGAATAAATATGTGTAACCGTTGTAATTATGACTCGCCTGACAATCAGATATATGTTGATCCATTGACTAATGAATATTATTTAGACATAGAAACTTCCGAATGGGACGAATATGATGACGGCTTTATTCATCAGCGAGAATATATTTCGTATTGTCCTTGGTGTGGAAGGAAATTAGGAGAATAAAGATATGAAGATAGAATTAATTAGATTAAAATTTGACGACACTCATTCGTACAAGTATAAACCATTTAAGCATTGCTGTGATGAAATTCAGAAGAATAAAACTATTGTATTTACAGGTGAAGATATAAATGATATTGGTGGAGAATATGAAGATGATGGCATCTCTATTCCTCAGTTTTGCACTTCCTATACAAAAACAGTTGGTTCTTGGGGAGACGAATGGGAGCAAACAGACAATTATCCGATTCAGTTTTGTCCTCATTGTGGCGAAAAGATTGAGATTTCAGTTGTAGATGAGATTGATGTATCTGATAAGTATAATGAATTATCTAAGCAGCGTGAAGAATTGTGGGAGAAGTGTCAGAGAACGGATAGTAAGAAAAAAGAGTATGAATTAATAGAGCAGATTAGAAAGTTAGATGACCAGATTAATGATTTTTATGAGTTAGGTGAGTGGAAGGAGAATGCCTATGTATAAGCAGATTATTATTGCTAGAAAAGATTTGAATATGAGTCATGGTAAGCTTGCAGCTCAAGTAAGTCACGGATCTATGGCTTTTCTTAGTTGGTTTATTAGAAACAATACTGATTTAGATGGTCATATTGATGGTTATATTGATGAAGATATTCTTCATAATTGGATTGAGGGTGAATTTACAAAATGCATTCTTCAAGCCAAGAATAAGAATCAATTACTAAAAGCTAAGACTATGGCAGAAGAATTAGGAATGGTCGAAGGTAAGGATTTTTGGCTCATACGTGATAATTGTCACACCGAATTAGAGCCAGAAGAAGATGGTAGAACGCTTACCGTAATAGGATTTAGACCAATGGACAGTGTAGTTATCGACCAGATTGGAAGAAAATTTCATTTATATATGTAGAAAAGGAGAATATTAAAATGGCAAACAGATTATTACTTGAGAGTGATGTTATTAGAGCAGTTGATAAGCATACAACTAATGATAAGTTAGACAATGATATTAGTTGTATCCTTGAAGAAGTAAACACAGCCACAGTAGAACTTCCATCTATTTTGTTAGAGAGAAAAGTAGAGAATAAACCAGTACAGAAACAGAAACGAGTACAGTTATTCGAGAATGAGGATGTTGTTTTGGAGCAGCGTGGCAATAGATATTACTTATCTCTATATGATAAAGAAGGAACATTCCAACGAGAAGTTACTATTGATGTCAAGGATGATTACAAGGTTGGACTTTGTAATGGTAAGTAAGGGAGATTACTATGGCAGTATTTAAAAATTTCAAAGATGATGAGTTAATTGTAAGCTGCAAGTGTGGATGTGATGAAGGTATTCATTTTAAGATTCATGATTATGAAGATGGAGATTATGCCTTCTTAGCATATACAAACGGTAATTTTTATACTCAGCAAAGACCATTCTTTGAAAAGTTGAAGAAAATTTGGGCAATTATCTGTAATAAGGATTTTTATTATTCTGATATTGTGCTTACAAAAGATGATTTTAATGAGTTTAAGGAATGGATTAATAGAAAGTAGAGTAACAGTAAATTCAGGTTTCTTTTGATAACAAAGAGAGAATAGGAGCTAGAAAAGATAAAAGAGGTGAACGATTAATGTCTTTAGTATATAAAAATGACACATACAACTATAATGGCGAATATGAAATGAGTTCATTAAATAAATTTGCACGAGCAGAAAGAAGATTGTCTGCCAAGAAGCAGGCGTTGGATGATATGAAGAATGAATGTTACCTTATTGAACAACAGGCATTTCGCACTTATAAAGAGAACATCCAGTATATGCTGCTTGATCAACCATCCACAATTAAAATGTGTAGAGAATGGTTAAATATGTTATCAAAGAATCAAGATATGGATGGTAATAAGCTTGATAAAAGAAAGAAGTATAAGGAAAAGGAAACATATGATTGGTATGTTAATTATATTAAAAAGCTTCTTGATATTGAGTATATGAATAATGTTAAATTCATTGATTTTAATTTTGGTCAAGCTACTAATATTCAGTTTGAATACAAAGAACATAATTGGTATTTAGAAATTCCTCATATCAACGCTATCAAATTAGATGCATATAGGAATTATGGTGGTAGTGTATTTAAACTTGCGTTAGTACACAATGATACAGAATATAGTTGTAGTTGGTCGCAGTTTGGCTCTACATATGAGGAAGATGAATTAAGAGATATTATGACACAAGGTATTGAAAAATATTGTAATTAGTTGGGGTAACTTCACAGGAAAGCAACATTTTACCACTTTAGAAAGGACAAGCACAAATGAATTTGAAAAAGATTAGAAGTGAAGATTTGATTTTTAGCAATGAAATTGAAGATGATAGAACCAATACATACCTCACACTGAATGATTATGATTGGATGAATTATCATCTGTCTACTCGTTTTAAGACAGAAGAGATGGGAGTATTAGAAGTTGAGTTTGAATATTTCGGTATAGTTACTTCACAGATGAATGTAAAACAGACATTAAACGGCAAAGTATATGAAATTACATATGAATATCCAACAAATATTTTTAGTAAAAATTTGATTAAGTTCTTAGAAAAACATATCAGATACTGGAATGAAAAATACGCATTTAATGGCGAAGAAGAAGTTATAGATTTCTTCAATGAAGTTCTTGATAAAGGGACTATTAAAGATGTTATTGAAAATAATGAACATGACAATAGACCACAATGCTGTATAGATCATGGTAAGTATTTCTCGACATGTGACACTTGTGAGTTTGGAGAATAATATACTGGAGGTGAAAATATGAGAATTATAAATCGTAGACGTAACACTGGCAAAACGTCAATGCTTATTTCAGCAGCATATGTAACAGGAAAACCAATTATTACTTCTACAATAAACAGTAAAAATAATCTTATGCACATGGCAAAGACAATGGGGATATCAGATAATATAGAGGTCTATACGATAAATGAATGGTCAGAATACCATAGACCATATGTATCGAATAATGAAATACTTATTGATAATGTGGAATTAATGACTGGAGAAATTTTGTCAAAGTTTTTTAACGCAAATGTTATAGCAGGAACGATGACAGTTCCAATGGATGATATAGAAAATGATATAAAAGTTGTAGAAGATATTGATTTGAAAAAAGAGTTAGAAAAAACAGAAAAATATGAAGAAGATGAGCAAAGTCAAATTGATGAAGAGTTAAAAGAAATTTATAATTTGATATCATATGTGCCTAAAAACATTAATTATATTGCTATGAAAAGTAAGTGTGGAATTTCAAATGTTAATCAAAAATTGATTATTTTAGAATTAAAAGGTTATATAAAAAGTTTGCCTGGAAATAATTATGTGAGGTGTTAAGTGTATAAAAGACATATTGTAGGTGAAATTGGTGAAAAAATAGCTAATAAATACTTAGTAGAAAATGGCTACCAAATTATTAAGAAAAACTTTAGATGCAAACAAGGTGAGATAGATATAATTGCAAAAGATAAAAATGAGATTGTATTTGTAGAAGTAAAAACAAGAACTAATAGTAATTATGGTGCTCCAATAGATGCAGTTACATATTTTAAAAGAAAACATATGCTAAAAACAATTAAGTATTACTTATTTCTTAATAAACTAGAAAATAATTTTATAAGAATAGATGTTATTGAAATTTATAATAAAAATAATAAATATTTTGTTCATCATATAAAAAATGTTATAGATTTTTAATTTGTATTAAATATTTAAACAAAAGTATTTAAAAGAAGAAAAAAAGTGAT
>ERZ773108.505-NODE-505-length-43112-cov-10.828576_pt1 | contig 43112 bp, 31 predicted proteins | sample MGYA00580570_ERZ773108 | MGnify/ENA primary metagenome ERZ773108 (study PRJEB29015, sample SAMEA2737840) | human gut metagenome | biome: human gut; feature: human-associated habitat; material: faeces | place: China | collected 2012 ...
CCTTTGGCAGACAGGTTTATAATATGAACAGTGATAATTCAGAGCTTGCACTTGTCAAGCTCATGGAGCTATTCAATCATTCCAGTGTATCAATTACTAAGAGATACTTGGGATTAAGGCAAGAGGAATTATTAAATACTTATGACTGTCTTAGTTTCTGATAATTGAGATTTGAGACAGGATAAACCAGAGATTTTTTATTTATGCTCTGAATAGTTCTGTCTCAAATCATCAATATAAATAGGAACGACTGTCAATTATTAATAAGTAATAGTTCTTGGTATTCAACTATAAATTTGTACATTTGTAAAAGTGTCTTTATTATTTTATATGTATAACCTTTATACTAGTGATATGAATTTAAAAGATATACAAGTAAATGAAACCCATGTTTGTGTTTTACGAAGGGAAAAGAACCAGCAGGAATTACGTGTAGATTTTATAGAATTGGTATTTCCATATAACAAACAGTTGAATGAGTTAAAACGAATGTCAGAAAATAGGAATAGAAATGTCTTAGAACTAATTGACTTTGTTGAAAACTCAAAATTGAACGTTCTGATGCAATCTTTTAACTTCTGTGATTGCTTATCTGAACCTTGGCAGGCATGCCCCAATATAACTAAAGTTAAAAGTGAAGATTATATGAAGTTTATAGATGAATATAATCAAAAAATAAAGGAAGCAAAGGATGAGAAAGAAATTGCTGAACAATTTAGAAAAAAACATAACTTTATAAATTCTCAAAAGAACAAATTTTATGAAGATATAAATAAACATATAATACCATATCTTTTAGAGTGTATATATAAGAAACTGGAGGATGATAAGTCAGTACTCGCTTTTTCCCATAGACGTATTGGCTGGTCTAAGCCTGAATTTTGTCTAAATGATGACTTAACAGTTATTTACAAAACCAACTTTGGATATGGTGCTTCTAGCTATTTCTTTACTAACATCAAATATAAAGGCATTGATATATTGCCTTATTCCGATTGGATTAGATATTATCATGCAAATAAGGCTGAAATAATACGCTATACACGAAGGCATTTATTAAAGAATGAGGAATGGATAAAAACGATGGATTTTACTGCTGAAATGTACAATTCATCCATCATGGAGCCTGATGTGTTTATAGAAAATTGGATTATAAATGAAGTTGATGAAATGGTCAAGGGATTAGAAAGGTTATTAAATAGAAATGATAAATATGAAATTATAAACAGCTATTTTCATAAAGATACCCACTTTACATTAATGGGGCGTAACTTAGTGCGTTTTAAAGGAGAGAAAATTGCAGGTGCATTATATTTTATGGATAAATTGAAAGAGCTTAAACCTTTATATGCTGATATTGAATTATACATAGAACGAATCATGCAATGTAATATGAGTATTTATCCCCAACTAAAAAATGAAATAAATCTAATTAATAATGAACTGGAAGAATTAGGAAAAGATTTGCTTAAAATTACCCCTCAATGGAACAAATACCAGAAAAAGAAAAAAGAATATGATAATATTAAGTTAGAAATTCTTGAAGCAGTAAAAAAAGACCCTTTATATCCTACCAATTATATGATTTCTTATAATCCTCAATTGGGCAGTGCTCTTTATAAGTGGGATTATGAGGCAGAAATGCGTTTAAAAGAACGTCATCCAGAATACAAAAAGTTCTTAGAAGAATATATATCAATTCAAAAATCCTATGATAATTTGCAGTGCGAAATATCTAAATTGGAACTTCTAAGAAAAGAACTTGAACATTACAGAAATACTATTTATAAATATTTTGTTTATGCACATCGCTGTGATGAGTTAATAGCATAATTTTTAAACATGTCACTTTCTTGCATTGATATTTCACATAACTATCAAAAGTTCAAAAAAAGCGATACTTGGCACAATACCAAATATCGCTTTTTCAGTTCTAAACAAACATCTATTAACTACAAAACTATGTGTTTTACAAACATATTTATTGATGCAGAGAACACAAAACAATAAGAGTAATTTTTTCAGCAGGTAGATTTTTGAGGAGATATAGCTTTATATATCTATTACAGTTTTCTATACCTATACGATATTATGCAATGGCAATACAATATATGAATACTTTTTCAACAGAAGGAAAGCTACATTATCCTATTATATACTATATCATTAGATAGGTAAAAAACTGATAACCAATAACAAAACTATTAGAAAGAATTATTGCATAGCAGCATGATATTTACTAACTTTGTGGTGCAGTTGCAATACTGCAAAGAGATTATTAACTTATTTATTATGAACCATTCTTGGTACTTGACCTTAAAAGTCAACCAAGACATCAACCAATAGTTTCTAAATAGAATCAGATTCTAAAGATAGCTATCATAAACGGAAGTAGCTCAGTTGGTTGCCTTTAATCCGCAGGATTAAAGGACATTAGCCTTCCAAGCTGAGGGTCGCGGGTTTGAGCCCCGTCTTCCGCTCTATAGAAGAGATGATTTGATCATCTCTTCTTTTATTTTACACCGCCCCGTTTTTTTCATTACTCAACAATGTTCCAAACTTTTCAACTTCTAATTTGTTATATCAATAACAACATTCCAATAGAAAAGACATTAAGTTATGAAGACGATTATTGACAAAGCCAACACGAGAGGTTATTTTAATCATGGATGGCTAAAAACTTACCACACATTCAGCTTCGCAGATTATTATAATCCCAGACGTATACACTTCGGTGCTTTGCGCGTATTGAATGACGATACAGTGGCTCCCGGAGAAGGTTTCGGCATGCACCCGCATAAAAATATGGAAGTAGTATCCATTCCTTTACAAGGATATTTAAGACACGGAGATAATGTACAAAATGAAAGTACCATCACCCCCGGAGAAATTCAAGTAATGAGTACAGGAACAGGTATCTATCACAGTGAATACAATGCCAGTAAAACCGAAGATCTGAAATTCCTGCAAATCTGGGTGATCCCTAATGTAGAGGAAACCAAACCTGAGTACCATAATTATAATATCCGCCCGTTATTGAAACGTAACGAACTGGCAACTTTCATTTCTCCTTCCGGAAACACACCGGCACATCTGTTGCAGGATACCTGGTTTTCAATAGGTACATTTGATGCCGGACATAGTGTAATATACCGTATGCACAAACCTCGCACAGGCGTTTACATTTTTGTTATAGAAGGAGAGATTAATGTAGCAGGCGAAAACCTTTCACGCCGTGACGGTATCGGTATATGGGACATTGAAAGTGTCACTATCGAAGCCACTTCCGAAACACAGATACTGGCTATTGAAGTAGCTATGTAAACCATATTATTCATGGCGCAATCATCCAAACGGGAAATTTGCGCCACAAATACCTCTTTACTTCCTTATCTTAACCCCATTTTTCTACAAATTTTATACGCCACACGGTCTACAGAACAAAATTACACATCTAGCAGACCAACTCTTTCTTCAAACGAAAGTCCTAATACAAACAATTTTTGAAGGTATATACAATAATAAACAGATTATTCCCTCTCCCAATTATAAGACAGCCGGAGCTGTGTTCAAATATCCCTTATCTTTTAGTTTAGCAAAGATTCCGATATTGACAATCTGTACACATATTCTAATCTTTATAATAAAAACAGGGAACAAACGGTATTCCACCATCAAATACTTGAGATATCCTCTACTATAAAAATAAGAACTTCCTTCTGAATGGCCGAACGCAATCCACTTTCCATCCATACACTGGCTTTTTGTAATAAACTCAATTGACACGCAAGCACAATCAATAGAATAATAATTATACCTAACTCTATCTGTACTTTTCATTATAGTTTATTTTTTCAAAGTAAAGATAAACAAGAATCAATAATTTACGGAAGTAAAACAGAGAGAGTCTTTCAACGACACAAACCTCAGATTATCTTTTAATTATAGATAATCTGAGATTCGTGTTGAAACAAAAGCTTTTTCAGAGTGTTTCTTAGAGTTCTATTGTCAATTCTACCGGACAATGATCTGAGCCAAAGATATCCGTATAAATATGTGCACCTTTCAACCTATCTTTCAGTGAATCGGAAGTGAGAAAATAATCAATACGCCAACCTGAATTCTTTTCACGGGCTTTAAAACGATAAGACCACCATGAATAGATTCCTTCCTGCTCTGGATAAAAATAGCGGAACGTATCCGTAAAACCGGACTCAAGCAAAGTGGTAAACTTGGCACGTTCCTCATCAGTGAAACCTGCATTTTTACGGTTTGTCTTAGGATTCTTCAAGTCTATTTCCTTATGCGCCACGTTCAGGTCACCACACACAATGACAGGTTTCTTTTCTTCCAGTTTTTTCAGATAGGCACGGAAATCATCTTCCCATTTCATTCTATAATCCAACCGTCGCAATTCTTCCTGCGAATTGGGAGTATACACAGTAATCAAATAAAACGATTCCAATTCAAGAGTGATTACCCGTCCTTCGTGATCATGCTCTTCTATGCCTAAACCGTATGTCACAGATAACGGTTTGACTTTAGAAAAGATAGCTGTGCCTGAATACCCTTTCTTTTCAGCATAATTCCAATAGGAGTGATAACCTTCAAACTTGGCATCCAGTTGCCCTTCCTGCATCTTTGTTTCCTGCAGGCAGAAAAAGTCTGCTTCTAAACGATGGAAAACATCAACAAAACCTTTATCATAACAGGCTCGCAAGCCATTTACATTCCATGATATGAATTTCAACATGATTCTTTTATTATTTGTAGATTAAAAACATTCCAGAACAAAAGTAAGTACAAAAGCATACTTATCAAAGCAAAAAAACTTAAAACAAAAAAGCGTCCTATTTTCGTAAACGAAACAGGACGCTTATCCTTATTAATTAAGGAAAATGTTTTCTCTATAATTACTGTGCCGAATCACTGGGAGCAGGAGTTTCTGTTGCAGCGTCATTTGTTTGCGGAGCAGCGAAACCTGAAGGTGCATTCAGCGGATTAGTAGCTCCTTCTTTCACTGCCTCTTCCATGATTACAGAAGAATCTGTATGAGCGGCAGGAACAAAATAAGCAGTAAGCACACTACATGCCACCATAAAAGCAGCTAACCCCCATGTTAATTTCTCAATAAAATCTGTAGTCTTGCGAACACCCATTATTTGATTTGAAGAAGCAAAACTAGAAGCCAAGCCTCCACCTTTTGAGTTCTGAATCAGTACGACAAAGCACATCAAAAGAGCTGCAAGCACAATTAATCCAATAAGTAATAAATACATTTTCTTTATTTTGATTTAGTGTTAATAATCAATTTCTCCAAAAATCTTATTTGGTCTGCAAAGTAAGCGTTTTTTTTTGGATATTTCAAATTTAATTTTTTAATAATTTCAAGAGCCTTAGAATATCTTTGCTGTTTAACGTATATTTTAGCCAATGTTTCAGTGAAATAGCTTTCATCCTCCATATCCTCTTCATTATCTTCCGACTCCTCTTCTTCAGAAACTTTATTCTTCACCGGTGCCGCCTCTTTTATTCCTAATTGAGGTAACAAAGGTTCCTCTGCCGACTTTTCAATGAAGTTGTCTATCAAATTCTGTCCTTTCATCTGAGGTATATCATCAGACACATGTTCTTCCTCATGCAATAAAAAAGAAGTATAATCTGTTGTTACATCCATTGGTAATTCCATAACAACGGGCTCTTCAGGCAAAGAAGAGAGAAAAGTATCGATCAATGAAAGAGTACGATCCAAACCAGCCTCTTCCTTAGGTAGGTCTTGTTTTTCAAAGGAAGATACAGTAAAACGCTCCCCCTCTATCAGATAAAAAAGAATCTTGCGGTCAGCTACATACAATGCAGCCTTACGTAGTTCCTCACCAAATGTTATGTCATGCAATAAAAACAGATTCTTCAGATAAAGCAGTCTCACCGTCTGAAAATATGGATAACGCGCAAGCAGCGTCCGCAACTCGTACAAAGTATCCCGATTCAATCGTTCAGGATGCGTTATCCATTCATATAATTGTTGTTGTATCATGACGGAAAATCACTCACTACCAGTTTGCCACTGTAGCATTGAATATTTGCTCTACAATTTCTTTAATCATTTGGTTTACCAACTCATCCTGCACAGCACTTAACTGCTGATTGGAATTATATTCACGACTAGCCGAAAATTGCTGTCCGTTCATATTTTCCGTAGGATTGGAACTATTGACAAAATTCACTCTCACCGTCATACGCAATTCTACCATACTAGAATAGCCATCGGATCCAATTCCTTTATTAAATGCCTCATAATTCGTTATCTCACCAGACAATTGCAGGTCACCACTGCGCTTGACTTGCTTTAAACGAGTTTGTTGCATATAAATATCCTGTAATGCCGTATTGAACATATTCTCCATCGGTCCCCAAACAAAGCCAGCTGAACGGTTTGGGAAATTCTCAAACGAAATAGTCTTTACCTTTGTATAATCTATAGACGATCCGTTAAATTTATATGAAATAGAACAAGCAGTTACGATCCCCGCCAGTACCATCAACACACCAACTACTTTCAATTGTTTAATCCAAACCATATTCTTTTATTTTTCTATAAAGTGTTCGTTCTGAAATATTCAAATCTTTTGCTGCATTCTTACGCTTTCCATGATGACGGTCGAGCGCCTTACGTATCATTTCCTTCTCCACTTCGTCCAATGACAAAGTGGCTTCTTCTACAACCTCCTCCGTATCCTGAATATCATCTACTACAGGATGAGCCGGTTTGGCGGCAGAAATTATGGTAGGCGTAGCAGGCACCACTGTAGCAACTAAATTCCGTTGCGGTTCCTGATAATAAGAAACTGCCGTAGTAGCTGGTGCCGTCGGAACAGATTGCGCGCCACGTTCCGCCATCAGTGTATTGACTAACTTCTTCAAGTCAGTCACATCACGCCGCATATCAAACAACACCTGATACAAAATCTCACGCTCACTTTCAAAAGCCTTCCCTGTATTTGCTTTCACTCCAAACAAAGCAGGCAAACCAGAATTCACATGTTGTTCCGGTAAATAATTTCTCAAAATCTCTGCCGTTATATCCCGGTTAGTTTCAATAATAGATATCTGTTCAGTGATGTTTTTCAACTGGCGCACATTACCGGGCCACGAATAAGCCAGCAACAAAACTTTCGCATCTTCTGTCAACTGGATAGCCGGCATACGATATTTCTCAGCAAAATCTGATGCAAATTTACGGAAAAGTAAAGTTATATCATCTCCACGCTCACGCAAAGGAGGTATTTTAATAGGTACAGTGTTCAAACGATAATACAAATCCTCACGAAAACGACCTTCAGCAATGGCTTCCGTCAGATTCACATTGGTAGCGGCAACAATACGCACATCCGTTTTCTGCACTTTAGATGAACCTACCTTAATGAATTCACCACTTTCAAGTACACGTAACAGACGTGCCTGAGTAGCAAGAGGCAACTCTCCTACTTCATCCAGAAAAATGGTTCCACCATTGGCTTCGGCAAAATAGCCATTACGGTCACTGATAGCGCCCGTAAAAGCACCTTTTTCATGTCCGAAAAGCTCTGAATCTATAGTACCTTCAGGAATAGCCCCACAGTTCACCGCTATATACTGTCCATGTTTACGGCGACTGAACTGATGAATAATCTGTGGGAAATTTTCCTTTCCCACCCCACTTTCACCGGTGATCAACACTGACAAATCAGTGGGTGCCACCTGGATAGCCACGTCTATGGCACGGTTCAACCCTTCGGCATTACCAATAATACCAAATCTGAGCTTTACATTTTGTATTTCTGACCTAACCATATTCACTCTATTATATGACAAAATTACAAATTCTCAGGCAGACAACAAGAAATTATGGCAGAAAAATAAAAAATAAGACGTGGATTTCACGGATAGATACGGTCTTTAAAAGAAAAACCGTGAAAACCCGCGCAATCCACGCCCGAATAAAAAATCCTGTTATAAATTAGTCGATTTCTTGATCGGCCTCATAACCACCCATTTCACGAATGGCATTTTTCAAAATAGCATACTGCTGGAAGAGGTGATTGACAGGAATTTCGTTTTCAGTATAATCATGCATCGGACTCTTCAAGAAGAAACTCAAGAAACGTTGGATACCAAAACGTCCTGCACGTGCAGCCAGGTCACTCAACAATACAAGGTCCAAGCACAGAGGAGCAGCAAGAATTGAATCACGGCAAAGGAAATTAATCTTAATCTGCATTGGATACCCCATCCATCCGAAGATATCAATATTATCCCAACCTTCTTTATTATCATTACGAGGCGGATAGTAATTGATACGTACTTTATGATAGTAGTCTGTATACAAGTCCGGCTGATCTTCCGGAACAAGAATAGATTCCAGTGTAGATAATTTGCTGACCTCCTTCGTGTGGAAGTTAGCCGGCTCATCTAACACCAAACCATCACGATTACCTAAAATGTTTGTAGAGAACCAACCGTCCAAGCCTAAACAACGGGTTCCAATAATCGGTGCGAAACCTGATTTAACCAACGTTTGACCCGTCTTGAAATCCTTGCCGGCAATAGGCATTTTAGTCTTTTCAGCCAACTCCCACATAGCAGGAATATCAACAGTTGTATTAGGTGCTCCCATAATGAAAGGACATCCTTCCGACAGTGCAGCATAAGCATAGCACATAGACGGAGCGATATGAGCCTTATCATCATCTTTCATAGCCTGTTCCAATGCCGCCAATGTTCCGTGTATTTTTTCATCAACAGGAACATAAATCTCTGTAGAAGCAGCCCAAAGAACGACAATACGGTCACAATTGTTAGCCACTTTAAAATTGCGGATATCTTCACGCAACTGTTCCATCATATCCCAACGATTCTTGCAATCTTTCACATTATCACCATCCAGACGACTAGCATAGTTGTGGTCGAAAGCAGCTTTCATTGGAACTATTTTCTCCAATTCATCCTTTACAGGATTAATATCTTTCTCTTTTAAAACCTCAGCATTGACTGCTGATTCGTAAGCATTAGCCGGATAAACATCCCATGCACCAAACACAATGTCATTTAAGTTTGCCAATGGAACAATTTCACCATAATGCAAATACTTTTTATTCTCTCCACGGCCAACACGCATTTTATCATATTGAGTCATAGATCCGACAGGTTTTGCCAATCCCTTACGAGCCATCAGCACACCTGTCATAAAAGTTGAAGTAACAGCGCCCAATCCAACACAAAGAACGCCTAATTTACCGGTTGCCGGTTTCACATTCATTTTTTCCATTCTAATTTCTTTGTTAAAATTGCATCTCATAGCAGAGATTAAGATAATTTGTGCCAAAGTTACACCTTCTTTTGAAAACTTCCATGCTTTTTCTAGTTTTTTTTGTAGCTTTGCGACCGTTTAATATAAATAGGTATGAATGATATTTGTTGCATAGGTCACATTACATTAGATAAAATAGTAACACCCAGAAAAACGACTTATATGCCCGGCGGGACTTCTTATTATTTCTCACACGGAATCAGTCACTTAAAGGATACAAAGCATTATCAGCTGGTCACGGCACTAGCTCCAAGTGAATTTAAAGCTGTTGAAGATATTCGTGCTAAAGGCATCAAAGTTACTGTTATTCCTAGTCACCGGACAGTGTATTTTGAGAATACATACGGTGAGAATCAAGACAACCGCAGCCAGCGGGTATTGGCTAAAGCCGATCCCTTCACCGTAGAACAACTAGAGAACATAAATGCTCATATTTTTCATTTGGGAAGTCTTTTAGCAGATGATTTCTCTTTGGACGTTGTGAAATATCTTTCTACCAAAGGTATATTAGCTGTAGATGCACAAGGGTACTTACGTGAAGTCCGAGGGGAAAAAGTTTATCCGATAGATTGGACAGACAAAGTAGAAGCACTAAAATATATTGACATTCTAAAGGTAAATGAACATGAAATGGAAGTGCTTACCGGTCAGACAGACATAAAACAAGCTGCCCTACAACTTGCAGAATGGGGAGTAAAAGAGGTATTGATTACATTGGGAAGCTTAGGGTCTATAATTTATGCGGAAGGTACATTTCATAAAATCCCTGCCTATCCTCCTAAAGACATAGTAGATGCCACTGGCTGTGGAGATACTTATGCTACCGGATATTTATATATGCGTAATAAAGGGGCTTCCTATGAAGAAGCCGGTTGTTTTGCAGCAGCTATGTCGACACTGAAACTAGAGGCATCCGGTCCTTTCAGCAAAACCGAAGAGGATGTATGGAATATCATCCGAACCAGTTCTTTAAAAGCTGAAAAAATTTAAGAAGAAATGGACAATCCCGATAAAGCCTAACAACTGTATCGGGATTATTCATTTCAGTTTCTTTCCACGTCAGCATACCACGAATAGAATAACACAATACAAAAAGAAACAAATGGTATGATGAATGATAAGGACATGGTACTATTATCTGCCACATAACCCATCAGCACAGGACCAACAGCCCCTCCTACGGGAGACATCATAAGGAAGGAAGAAGCCCGTTTGGTCTTTCCACCCAATCCCTTCAAAGATATGGCAAAAATAGTGGGAAACATGATGGCTTCGAACACGTATACCAAAAACAAGGCTATTAATGAAATCTTTCCTAAATTACAAACGATAAGAAAAGTAGCCATTACCGTCCCCAAAGCACAGCATAGCAGAACTCTCTCCGCACGGATTCGCTGCATGATCCAACTACCGGCAAAACGTCCGCACATAAACAATCCAAGTCCACCGAAAGAAAGTACTACCGCCGCATCCCGAGCATTCATCCACCCGTCATCCACCACATAATTGATAAAAAAACTATTAATAGAAATCTCCGCTATCTCATAACTGAATAGTGCCACTATTCCGAATAAGAATAATTTATGCGACCATAAACTTCTCTTAACCGTTTCTCCGTCAGCCAAATCGTCAACATGAACAATCTCCGGAAGTTTGATACGGGAAAAAATAAATCCCACTGCCAGTACAACCACTCCCATCAACATATAAGGATACGAGATATTTGCTTCTCCCTTCCCCGAGAACAATAACAGTCCTCCTACTAAAGGACCACAAATACATCCTAGCCCATTAAAAGACTGGGCCAGGTTCAACCGACTGGCAGCTGTTTCCCTATCCCCCAGTTCTGTCATATAAGGATTTGCAGCTGTTTCCAAAAAGACCAAACCGCAAGCAATGACAAACAAAGAGAACAGGAAAAATTCAAATGACATCCAATACTCGCCGGGAATAAACATCAAGGACCCGATTCCATAAAGCAACAATCCGAAAACAACTCCCTTACGATATCCATATTTGGTTATAAACAATCCTGCCGGAATAGCCATTATGAAATAGCCTAGATAAAACATCACCTGTACCATTGCCGAATGAGTACGGGTAATATCCATCACCTCTTGAAAATGTTTGTTCAATACATCAAGAATAGCATGTGCGAATCCCCATAAAAAGAACAAAGAGGTTACTAAAACAAAAGGAACTAAATAGTCCCTTTTCACCAATGCGTGTCTTTGTATTTCCATATCCTATTACAATAATGCAAGCAATTGAGCCAAGTCCGTAATAATTACATCAGGAACAGATTCGTCTATAACTTCTCCTCCCCAACCTTCTCCTTTCAACCAGGCAACGCGACAACCTACAGCTTTGGCCGGAACAACATCTTTTGAGAAAGAATCTCCGACCACCAGCACATTCTCTGCCGCAAATCCCATAGCATCTACTCCAAGTCTATAGATAGCAGGATCCGGCTTACGAACACCCACTACAGAGGATTCAATTATCTCATCAAAGAAATCCAAAAGTCCGAAATCCTTTAAAATAGTCTGTATATTGCCATAAAAATTAGAAACCAACACCAACCTATACCTCTTAGCCAACTCCTTCACTACCGGGCGTGTAACCTGCAATATATCCAACACATAGCCATAACAGCTGTCTGCCACTTTCACTGCATAAGATTGCAGTTGCAACTCATCCATAGGCAACTTTCTCTGTTCCGCCAACCATTCCACCTGAAGTTTAGTCTTGATAGAAAGCACATCATGAAAATTATGCCAAGGCTGGACAAAAGGATATTTAGCCAACGCCCTTTCTCCAAAAACGTATGCCTCACGGAAACTTTCCTTATCCACCGGCACCTGATGTTCCATATACTTAGTCCACAACACTTCCGCCCAATGACAGCTGTTCGTATCTATCGTACCGCCATAATCAAATATAACTCCCTGAATATTTTTCAATGTATCCATTATCTTACTTATTAGCAGGTGTACCATTGCCGACTTTCATCAACAACACACCAATTACAATCCAAATCAATTCACGTACACGGGTTATCAATCCGGTATAAACCCCAAAAGCTCCCGGAATAGCCAATCCTCCTACCGCCAAAGCAAAGCCTCCTTCACGTGCGCCCAATTGCATAGGCGAGAAAAAGAACAAATTGGCAAACAAAGAAGTAAATGCCATGATTAAAATACAAGCTGGAAAACTGACATCCGTTGTCAGAATATTCAATATGAAATACACTTCCAGACATCCTATAATCCGAGCCATGAATTCCAGACTTAACGAGGCATAAAACGTAGATCTACGCTGTTTATGCAGTTCAGCTATCTGACTGTCCACACGTTCCAAAGCCTCGCGTTTATTTTCCGAAAAACGTTTAGCCCATTCTTTGACAAAAGGAATATGCTGAAGCAATTTTAAAGTACGGACAGCCATACCATTCTTGTAACCTTTCATAAAAAAATAAATGGCTAAAAGAGAAACCGCCCCCACAACAGCCAATATAGTTCCCATGGCAATATCTACCGGACGTAGAGCCAGATACAAAAAGATAGAAAAAAACCAAAAACAAAAATGCGAGAAAATATGCATCATCACATAAAGAATTACTGATGAAGTTGCCTTACTGGCCCCAACATAAGGAGTCAGCTCCATAATGCGGTAAGGCTCTCCTCCCATCAATCCCACCGGGGTGGCATAATTCAGTGCAAATCCGGAAACTGTCAGTTTATAAACTTTCCAAAATGGAATAGGTGTTCCCTTTTTTCCATCCCGGATGATAATATACCAAGAAAGGGTATTGAACAGATAAATAATAATCCATAACCCTACCACAGCCGGCAACCACATTCCCGCCCGGCGCAAATTAGCCAGTAGTTCATCATACTCCATATCAAAAGAACAAAGCATCACTACGATGGCTGCAATTCCAAACATCAGGAATATATTTCTATACTTACTTTTCACTTCGTTATGTATTTATGATACAATCGTGCGCAAATCGCCTCATGGCAATGACGCATATATACAAACAAAGAGGTCATCACAACAACCTCGAACACAAAATACAACCATGGTTCGCCAATCAACAAACTGATATATAGAGCAATGGCACGTGTATTAAAAGTCAAGATATTGGTATATTTCATCAAAGGTTTGCTAGCCGCACGAAATTCATCCCGTAATTCCTGTGGAATATTGTCTCCATACTTTTCCTTCACCAATGCATAAAACAGTTGGAAATTAGGAGTCATTCTTTCCTGCTGACGTGTATAATTACCATAGAAATACAAGAAAGCTTTCCACCAGAAGTTTCCCTTCCACGGCAGACTGTAGAAGATTTCACGCTGTTGTTTGAAATTATCCAATTCGCTTCCGCTTTTCCCTTTTAAAAAGTATAAATGAATATTACGATAATAATCCGCCAATGTACATTGTTTGCTATGACAAACAGTACCCGAAACAATAGCCAATATCCAAATAAAAATACCCCAATGCATGCCGTCACCAATATGAAACGGCATGGGTTGGTTCATCAGTCTGAGACAAATTGCCGCATAAATGGTAAAGAACCAAATATCACCGGCAAATCCATCCAACATACGCCCCCACTGGGTTTTCTGTCCTGTCAAACGCGCCAATTGTCCATCCGCACTGTCATAATGATTCGCCCACATCAACAAAAGTATACCCAAAAGAGTATGTTTCATATCAGGATAATAAAACATCACACCAGCACCTATACCTAAAATGATAGAAAAAATGGTTACCACATTAGGGTGTACCTTTAGTTTTTTAAAAAATAATGCCCATGCATAACCTATGGGACGGTTGAAATAAATATCCAGGAACTCCTCTGTGTCCATGGATTTGAAAGAAGCCTCTATTCCTTTCTTCTCACTTTCTGTACTCATGTCTTTTTTATTTCATTTGCTTTTTAGCCCGTTTATAAATGCACTCTGCAATTTTACCTCCCGCTTCCTCACGGCAACGGGCAAAGCTGGGCCAGTCGTTAAAATCGATTATTCGCAGTGTGCCATCAGCTGAAATCACACAATCACCTCCGTAAATGGGCACATTCAGCGCCTCGGCAGCTTTATCACTTTGTATTTTCAATTCCTCTACGCTAAAAGGAATTCCTTTAGCTATCCCATTTATTTTCTCCAGGCCAAACTTGCTGTGCGAACAAGGAGAGGGATAAAACCAATAAAAAAAATCGGTTCCATGCACTCCGTAGAATTTTACCAAGTCACCTTGCAAATGTTCGTTTATGACTGCAACAGGAATACCGCGTTTACGGAAATCAGCCAATATATTTTCTACCTCTTCCTTACAGGTGGCGTAGGCAACATCTTCTTTCACCATAGCGTGAGAGTCACCTCGTTTCACCCAACAAGGATAACAATTTTCCAAATACTCATCTGCCGTAGAAATTATAAAACTTTGCGGATGAGGAACCCCGTTCTTTATAAGTAATTCTGTCATTGGCTTACGCACACAATTATCTATACCGTAGGCAGAGTTTATCACCAATGCACCTTCATCCTCCAAAGACCTCAAACGAGCTATCGTTACCTTATCACGGGCCATATCAAAAATAATATCTCCCTTGACACCCTGTTCCACGAAATCTTTCTCCGCATAAACTTTCACCTCACAGCCCAACCGCCGCAATTCCTCCGTCACCTTATAAAATATGGCGGCATCATTGTCTACATGATTGGGGGAATATTCATTTCCACGGCTTACCCCTATTATTGAAATTACATCCATTCCTTCTGTTGTGTTTAAGTTACTCCTCTTTACCGGCTAGAAAATTTTCAGCTTTCACGATATCACCAGCATGATCTACATCCAAAATTTTTGTAAAAGGATAAGCCTTTAATTTCAAGCCGTCGGCTACCAACTGTCGTTGAAAGTTACGCATACGTGACATACCTTTCTCCATACACCCATGCAACGTCTTAACGGCTGCCGGGGTCAGACAATAAATGCCTCCAGATATATAACGGCATTCGGGAGTCGCCTCATCATGGAAACCTGTTATATCCAAAGCACTGTCCGTAGATATATAAAGCGGTTTTTCATCATCTATAAAATCCGTTACCGCCATATACCCATCTGTTTCCGATTGTTTGAACGTTTCAATAAAAGTCGAAAACTCTTCTTCACGGAATATAGTATCCACAGTAGTCAAGCAGAATTTATCATCCTGCAAATAAGGGCTCAGTTCATAAAAACTGTGCATGGAACTGGGGGTAGTTTTCACAACTACTTCCAATGGGATCTCTGCTTCTGCCTGTAGTTTTGCCAAATGCTCTTTTGTCAATGGACTTTCATTATTAATAATGACAACCACCTTATCAGCTCCGTTACGTACAAAAATCTGTATCAAGCGATCAATCATGGCAACTCCGTTCAGTTGCACCAAAGGTTTGGGCAAAGCAACCCCTTCTTGCGAAAGCCGGGAACCTTCACCCGCTGATATAATTGCAAATTTCATTTCTACTTTTTCTTGAAATTATATTTTAAACCGATCGTCCATTAATCTTCATCATCAATGGTGTCCAATTTCAATTTATCGCTATCATCCCGTTTTTCATAATATTGTTTACGCAGCGGATGTGCATGAATCTCTTTCTCGACAACACGGTTACGGAAAACATCCATAGCCACATAAATAGCCTGGCGAAAAGAATCTTCCAAGGCAACCCCTTGCCCGGCAATATCATACGCAGTACCATGTGCCGGAGAAGTACGTACAATGGGAAGTCCCGCAGTGTAATTCACTCCTTCATCCATTGCCAAAGCTTTGAAAGGAGCCAATCCCTGATCATGATACATAGCTAGAATTCCATCAAAATGAGTATAGTTGCCAGATCCCATAAAGCCATCGGCCGGATAAGGTCCGAAACACTGAATGCCTTTGGCAACCATTTCCTTCATTGCCGGAATTATAATATCACTCTCTTCCGTACCAATCAATCCCTCATCACCCGCATGAGGATTTAATGAAAACACAGCTATACGCGGACTGTCGATGCCAAAATCCTCTTTTAAAGAACGATGGAAAACAGCCAATTTTTCCATAATAAGTTCCTTGGTAATATCTTGTGCTATCTCGCGTACAGGAACATGACCAGTCACCAAAGCTACCCGGAAATCATTCTTCAGCAAAATCATTAACGCCTTCTGTCCTTCCCCCACACGCTCTTCAATATATTCCGTATGACCGGGGAAATGAAAACTCTCCGACTGAATGGTATGCTTATTGATAGGAGCAGTTACCAAAACATCAATCATTCCCTCCCGATAATCCTGCAAAGCTCTCTCCAACGCATCCAAAGCTGCTTTACCAGCCTCCGGTGTCGGTTTGGAGAGCTCCACCTTCAATTCGTCTTCCGTACAATTCACGATGCTCAGTTTATCCGGCTGAGCATCATCTGCAGAATTGACAATACTGAAATTTGTTTGAATATCCATTGCTTTACGATGATAAGCAGCCACTTTAGGCGATCCATAAATAATGGGTGTACAAAGTTCCAGCATGGTAGGATCCGAAAAAGTTTTGAGAATTACTTCATATCCTACTCCGTTGATATCCCCATGAGTAATACCAACTCGTATCTTGTAGTTATCTTCCATCTATATTATATATTATATGTCTCTTCTTACTTTACCCGGCTTGTTGTATCTATTTTTTCTTCCGGAATATTACCACTAATTACAATTTCGTCAATCAAGCTTTCATTGGGCAATCTCAATGTATAAAGTGAAGCTTCCATCTGACGCATCAGATTACGTTTCAATTTATCCGGTGAATAGATAAAGGCCTCAACCACAACGACACGGCCGTTAGCACGATCCACCCGTGCATGAGACACAAACGGACCTCCCATCATGTCACCTTCCATTTCCCATAATCCGCGGGCTTCTTGCGCATACTCTCCTTTTACAACAATATCTTCCACATCTACAAACATAGAGTCTGTTGCCATATACATTCCTTCGCGTTCACCCGGAATATTTGCTTTCATTACAGAATCACGTTTATGAATGAAATAATCTTTAGTAAAGGTATCCTTGTCCGTATAAGGATAAGAGTACATTACAAAATTCATATCCGCTGTAGCACGATTAGTAGAAGCCCACAAAAAATCTTTGCCTTCTTTATAGTTAGCCAGTTCTACCGGCACCCAGATATCACAATCAAAAATACTTCCTACCTTAGTGGAAATCACATCGCTATGTTTTTGTTTCAACAAAGTTATCTGACGATTCATCTCAGCTTTCACAAAGAAATCTATAATCACTTTACTGTTCTTTGCTACAAATTCCTCAAATTCGTCTTCATTAGGAGCCTGAATTGTCATAATCATCTGCGGAGACGCATAAACATCACGGGAAAACTTGAGTTTGGGCTGAGTATAAATATCTTGAATATCCACAATGATGATATTACGGAATATTTTCAGCACACGGTCAAAATGCTGAGGGTCCACATTTGATATACGAAACGAACGTTCCGCCTGGGGCAGTCCGGGCACATTGGTATCCAATACATCAAACAATGCACGTCCTGCAGGACGATCCCATACAGGTTTATTTACTACGACCAATACTTCGTAAGGCCTACCGCTGGACGTGGGGGTAAACAAGTTCTTTTGTCCCTTCTTACAAGAAGCCAGTACCAGAACCACCAGCACCAAACTTAAATAAAATGCTATTCGTTTCATAATTATATGGTATTATTGTTGTTATTTACTGTAATGTAACACCTTTCTCCTTCTGTTGTTTAGCCGTTGACAACATTCCACAAGCAGCAAAAATATCTTCTCCTCTTGAAGCACGGATCGTAGCAAATACGCCATGCTGCGTCAAGTAATCACGGAAGGCAACCATTGTTTCCATATCTACCCCTTCCAAATCCACATTAGGAATGGCATGAAACCGGATCAAATTGACACGACATTCAATGCCGCGCAAAAGTTTCACAATCTCTTTAGCGTAAATAAGTGAATCGTTCACCCCTTTGAATACGATATACTCAAAAGACAGACGCCGCTGTTTGCTAAAATCATAATTATGCAATATATCAATAATTTCCGTAATGGAAAAAGCTTTCTCGGCAGGCATTAAATCCCTTCGTTGCGAAGGAATCGGAGTATGCATACTGATAGCCAGATGACAATCACTTTCATTCAGAAAGCGCTCCAGTCCTTTCTTTAAACCCACAGAAGAAACAGTGATGCGTTTCGGGCTCCAACCGTAACCATATTCTGAAGTCAGAATCTCAAGCACTTTCAACACCTCATCCAGATTGTCGAAAGGCTCTCCCATACCCATGAAAACAAGATTAGTCAGCTTTTCCCTTTCAGGAATAGAATAGATCTGGTTTAATATTTGATGGGCACTCAGATTAGCTGTAAAACCTTGCTTCCCGGTCATACAGAACTTACAATTCATCTTGCATCCCACTTGCGAGGAAACGCAAAGAGTAGCCCGGTCCTCATCGGGTATATAAACCGCTTCAATAAAATTATGAGCCGGTGTACGGAAAAGATATTTCACCGTACCGTCTACCGAACGCATTTCTTCCACCGGAGCAGATGCTCCCACCTCATACCCTTCTTTCAATGCTTCGCGATGCTTTAATGACAAATTGGTCATTTCGTCTATCGTTTCCACCTTTTTATCATACAACCAAGACGTAATCTGCTTTGCGGCAAATTTAGGCATTCCCAGATTCCTCACAATCTGTTGAATCTCATCCAATGTCCTGCCAAGTAATGCTGTTTTCGGAGTTTCCATTTATATTTAAAAGACAATTAGCGTACAAAGGTAGAGAAAAAATAAGATATATTACCTATCTTTGCCGTGAGAAATACTTTTTAACAATGAGAAAAACAATTAATTGCTTTATTCCTTATAGGGAAAGCACAGCGGCAGAACAGACAATCCATGCTCTAAAAGAAAGTAGCATAGTCAACAAAATCTATCTGCTGAACATCGAACCCAACAAGACATTATCCACCCCCGAAGGATGCGAAATATTACCTGTTGATTCACTAACCAGTTCTAAGACAATGAAGATGATTGCTGAAAAAGCAGACACACCTTATATATTGCTCTACACCAAGACTTCTGCTTTGGAACTGGCTTACAAGGCACTGGAACGCATGACGGACTTCCTGCAGGACAGAGAATGCGGCATGGTCTATGCCGACCATCATGAATGGAAAAACGGAGAAAAGAAGAAACATCCCGTCAACGACTACCAACCCGGCAGTGTGCGTGATGATTTCGATTTCGGTCCGCTACTGATATTCAACAGAACGGAATTCATCCTCGCCAGCCTCCAAATGACAGAGGAAAGAGAGTATGCCGCCCTTTATGAACTGCGCCTGCTCCTTACCCTCCATTCTCATCTGGTACATATCAACGAATATCTTTATACGGAAACAGAAAGCGACAACCGCCTGTCCGGCGAAAAGCAGTTCGACTACGTAAATCCCCGTAACAGAGAGGTACAGATAGAAATGGAAGAAGCATTCACACGATACTTGAAATCTATCAATGCCCTCCTTGAACCCATATGTGTGGAAACGGATGTAAAGAAAGGAAATTTCGAATATGAAGCCTCCGTCATCATCCCCGTGCGCAATCGCGCCCGTACCATTGACGATGCCATCCGGTCGGCACTCGCACAAGAAACACGCTTTCCATTCAACATCATCGTCGTGGACAATCACTCGACAGACGGAACCACAGAAATCATCGGTCAATACAAGGACAACAAAGCGGTAATCCACCTTCAGCCCCAACGTACCGATCTGGGCATAGGGGGATGCTGGGACCTCGCAATCAACCACCCCCGGTGCGGACGCTTCGCCATACAGCTTGACAGCGATGACCTGTACAGCGACACCCATACCCTGCAAACCATCGTAGACACGTTCTACAAAGAGCAATGCGCCATGGTAATAGGAACTTACCGCATGACGGACTTCCGGCTGAACACCATCGCTCCGGGAGTGATAGACCATAGCGAGTGGACGAAAGAGAACGGACACAATAACGCATTGCGCATCAACGGTCTGGGGGCTCCGCGCGCATTCTTCACACCTATCCTGCGCGAAACAGGCGTGCCCAATGTCAGCTACGGAGAAGATTATGCCCTGGGACTCATTTTCTCGCGCCAATATAAGATAGGAAGAATCTATGATGTACTCTATCTGTGCCGCCGCTGGGAAGGGAACTCGGATGCCGCCCTGAGCATAGAGCAGACCAATGCCAACAATCACTACAAAGACAGCCTGCGCACCCGTGAACTGGGAATCCGCAAAAAATATACAGAAGAGCTGAAGAACCGGAATGAAATCAAGCGATTTATAGACAGCCAACTGGCGTGCTGGCCACTGGCACACCACAACCACGAGGCATTACAGACTGTACAGACCAAGGAACTGTCCATAAACGGCTACACGTTTGTGGTACAGTGCAATGCACAGCGTGCGGTTTCGACTACCGCCAAAGTGGATAAGGACAGCATCCAAGCACGCCCCTGTTTCCTGTGCAAGGAAAACCAGCCTAAGGAGCAGAAAGCACTGGAAACCATCACTGCAAACAGAATATGCGTTAACCCTTATCCCATATTGCCGGATCACCTCACTATCGCCCATAAAGATCACATCCCCCAACTCATGGATGAGAATATTTTCAGTTACGATGACGTCCGTGCATTCGTACAGAAATATCCGGACTACGCCCTATTCTATAATGGAGCACATTGCGGAGCCTCTGCACCGGACCATCTCCATCTTCAAGGAGTCAGAAAAACTGATGTTCCCATCATCCCGAACGTACAACAGCTGATAACCCACGCACAGACAATCGATATACGCAGCATGTATTTTCCCTACCTAGAAGAAGAGGAAGATTATCCACTAGAATGTAGCCGAATTTACCTCAACACCAAGGACTATCCCTGTCCTTTGGTAATCCTCTCAAGCAACACGCATTATGACGACTCCCTGTTATACAGTGCCCTCGCCGCTTTCCCACCGGATGAAGACGGACAAGAAGCGAAGTTCAACCTGCTGTTATGGAAGGAAGGCCATCTATACTATACGGTGGTTTTTCCCCGCAGCAAGCACCGTCCCGACTGCTACTTTGCAAAAGGCAGCGAACAGATGCTCATCAGTCCGGGAGCTTTGGACATGGCTGGCGTAATCGTCACCACCCGTCAGGAAGATTTCGACAAAATAACAGAAGAAAAAGTGGCATCCATCATAAAAGAAGTGGGAATAACAGTAGAAGAAGCCGAGAAGATACCCGGACGTTATTTTGACGAGAAAGCAAAAAGATAGAGAGAACACGAAGAGATGAAGGAATTACAGCAAGCCCAAAAACAAGACGAATAACAATGAAAGAACCCGAAATAAGCGTAGGAATAGTAAACGCACAAGAAATTCATTTTTCACTGAACGGCAATTTTTTCGCTAAAGGAGAAACAGTCTGTGGTGAACAACAAGTAGCCTTCAGCGAAGGAGGTATTCTGTGGAATGGTAATCTTTACCGCGAACTGACCTTCACTCCACAAGACGAACATGCCTCGTTTTCATTATATGACGTAACCATCGGAATTAATTTCCACTGGGAACGGCAAGAAACCCAAAGTTTTATGGGAACACTGAAACTAGTGGTGGACGAAGGCAAAATCACCGCTATCAATATTCTTCCCGCCGAAGACTATCTGATAAGCGTCATCTCCTCGGAGATGAACGCCACTTCCTCTTTGGAGTTTCTGAAAGCCCATGCCGTGGTATCACGCAGCTGGCTGTTTGCCCAAATAGAGAAACGCAAGGCCTTGAGTGACAAAAACGAAGGCTTTTTCTCCTTTATCAAAACCGATACCGAATACATCCGCTGGTACGACCGCGAAGATCATACCATATTCGATGTTTGCGCCGATGACCATTGCCAACGCTACCAAGGAATAACCAAAGCATCCAGTGCCGCCGTGACCGAAGCAGTAAGAGCCACCCGCGGACAATTGCTGATGTATGAACGCGGCATTTGCGATGCCCGTTTCTCCAAATGCTGCGGAGGAGCAAGCGAGGAATTCGGATACTGCTGGGAAGACAAGAATTATCCCTACTTGTCTACAATCCGTGATGCGGAAGAAGAAGAAAACCGCCCGTTACCCGATCTGACCAAAGAAGAAGAGGCAGAGCGTTGGATACGCACTTCTCCTGTTTCGTTCTGTGACACCCACGATAAAAAAGTCATTTCACAAATTCTGAACAACTACGATCAGGAAACTACAGATTTCTATCGTTGGAAAGTACGTTATTCCCAGGCAGAATTATCCGAACTGATCCGTCAAAATACAAAATCGGATTATGGGGACATCATCGACCTGATTCCTATCCAACGCGGCAAATCCGGACGTATCTGCAAACTGAAAATTGTAGGTTCGCTAAAAACATTGACTATCGGAAAGGAACTGGAAATACGCCGCACTCTATCTTCTTCCCACCTGTTCAGCTCAGCCTTTGTAATAGATAAGGGAGAACTGAAAAACGGCGTTCCCGAATGGTTTCTGCTGACCGGCGCCGGCTGGGGACATGGAGTAGGGCTCTGCCAAATCGGGGCTGCCGTAATGGGAGAACGGGGATATACCTACGATGAAATTCTATTGCATTACTATAAAGGTGCGGACATCCGCCGTTTTTATTAACAGGCCCCGCCCACATGGGCGGGGATTCCATTCGGACTCTTTAAAATGAAAGGAACCATGAAAAACAAGCATACCTCGCCATGGGCATGGATACCCACTCTATACTTTGCACAAGGGCTGCCCTATGTGGCAGTAATGACCATTTCGGTCATAATGTATAAAAGATTAGGCATCAGCAATACCGAGTTAGCTTTTTATACCGGCTGGCTCAACCTGCCTTGGGTTATCAAGCCTCTATGGAGCCCTTTCATTGATCTTATCAAGACGAAACGCTGGTGGATTATCACCATGCAACTTTTAATCGGCGCAGGACTGGCGGGCATAGCCTTCACCATCCCCACAGAGCATTTTTTCCAACTCACTTTGGCCGTTTTCTGGTTACTGGCATTCAGCTCCGCCACACACGACATTGCTGCCGACGGCTTTTACATGCTGGCACTGGACTCGCATCGGCAAGCCCTGTTTGTAGGAATCCGCAGTACCTTCTACCGTATTGCAACCATTGCGGGACAAGGATTACTTATCATGCTTGCAGGAAGACTGGAAATAATGACAGATAATATACCATACGCTTGGTCCCTCACCTTTTTTGTATTGGCCGGACTTTTCCTTGGAATATGGATTTATCATAAGTTTGTTCTTCCCTGTCCGGATTCAGATCATACTTCCAAAGAAGTTTCCGCTTCCAATCTGCTCAAAAAGTTCTTTGGTACTTTTGCCAGTTTCTTTCAAAAAAAGCAGGCAGGCATTGCCATTCTTTTCATGTTACTCTACCGTTTGCCCGAAGCTCAACTGGCAAAAATGTGCATTCCTTTCCTTATAGACCCCGTTGAAAAAGGTGGTTTGGGGCTGACAACCGAAGAAATAGGTTTCGTACAAGGTACTGTCGGCATCATCGGACTTACCCTAGGAGGTATTTTAGGAGGAATAGCCGTAGCCCGTAACGGTTTGAAACAATGGCTCTGGCCGATGGTATGGGCCATTTCCTTACCCGATTTAGTCTATGTTTATCTCAGCTATATCCAGCCTGATTCTTTATATCTCATCAATATTTGCATCTTTATAGAGCAATTCGGTTACGGATTCGGTTTCACAGCCTATATGCTCTACCTTATTTATTTTGCAGACGGAGAACATAAAACAGCACATTATGCCATTTGTACCGCATTTATGGCATTAGGCATGATGATTCCGGGAATGGCTGCCGGCTGGCTTCAGGAACAGATGGGATACAACCATTTCTTTATCTGGATTATGATATGCTGCGTTATCACCTTCGGAGTAACGGCTCTGCTAAAAATTGATCCGGAGTTCGGCAAGAAGAAAGGTTGATCCGACCTTTATTTCAGCCTGTCCTCGGAAAGACAGGCGGATTGTGGCTCTCTGGAAGGAATCAGGGAGGGTGTCGCAGATATGTACACGCTGGCCCGCACACAAAAAACATATGGTTCTTTTCAGAGTTCATTCTCAAACATAGCGGCACAGTTGGGAAGGGTCCGTTAGAAATTCTGAAATTATAGGCTCCGCACTTCAGCATTTGTTTTAATTCGTTTTTCCCTTCTCCTTTCATTTACCGTCAAAACACCCTGCCGGTGGGTGTTCCGGTGATGAAGGGACATCCCGTCATTGTCCTTTCATCCTCCTTTCCGCTTACGTTGAAACGGGAGTGAGGGGAAGCGGTTCCATTTTTAACCGCTTGATTGACTGTGTGTTTTAAATAAGATGAAAGGATGAATGGAGAAGGAAGGACATCGGCTTAGTGAGGGAGTAATGTACGCTGAAACATGCTGACCTTTTTTTAAAACATGCTGACCTTTTTTAAAAAGGTGCTGATGTTTTCTAAAAACATGAAGACATATTCAACAACATCAGTAACGTAAGCTTGCAACATACGTTGGCATCGGGCTACATGTACGCAAGCATAAGCCAACACGTACTTATGTACGTGTATCAAGTTCCGCAATATCTTGTTACAAGGTTTACCCAATCTTGCATCAAGTTCCATTGGATTTTGCGCCAAGATTCGCCATACTGTCCTCCCCCTTTTTGACACATTGTACAAAATATAAAGTCATAGAAGCTTTTAATTAAAAAATAAGATAAAGTCCTTTCAACAAAATAATTATTATATTTGTTTCATATCCAAACAATAACATAAAAGATACATATATGAAAAAGATTATTTTATTAGTATTCGTCACCTTGTTTTGCTGCGTAGGCTACTCACAAGCACAAACAACAAAAAAAATGACTCGTCAGGAAAAGAAAGAGGCGCAAAAAGCTATGGAACAAGCCTTGTTCGAAGAAGCCAGACAAGCTATAGAAAATAAAGCGTTCACACTGGAAGCTGACCGGGTTATATTTAAAAGAGGAAGAAATGCCTTTGTTTCTTCTAATACCAATTTTGTAATGGTAGACGGTGATAAATCATCCGTGCAGGTAGCATTCAACATTCCTGCCAGCGGTCCTAACGGATTAGGAGGTGTCACTGTAGACGGCAATGTTTCCGGTTACAAGATCAAAACCGACAAGAAAGGAAGCATATATCTGACAATGAGCGTAATGGGTGTAGGTATATCTGCTCAGGTAAGTATAACATTACCTTATGGAAGCAACAATGCCACCGTAGATATACGCCCCAACTTCAATTCCAACCGTCTGACTTTATCCGGTGAAATACTACCGCTTGACAAGTCAAATATATTTAAAGGAAGGTCTTTCTAATCACTTTATAGTTCATAGAAAATAAGCCCCGGAAATTTTGTTAAAGCAGATTTCCAGGGCTGTTCTTTTCTCATTCATTCCTCTTCACACCTTTAATTTCAGCTCCTCCAAAACACACTTCAGCAACCGGTTTTTCCGTTTCAGTAATAAATTACTACCTGTTTATGACAAAGCTTATTATATTTATACCGGATTTCAATAGGAAAACAACATAAAATAAAAAAGTAGGTATTATGAGAAAAGTTGTAATATTAACATTAGTAACCTTGTTTACCTGCGTAGAATACTCACAGGCACAAACAACAGAAAAGGAAATGACACGTCAGGAAAAAAAAGCGGCTCAGGAAGCTTTGGACAAAATGTTATTTCAGGAAGCCAAAGAGGCAATAGACAACCAAACCTTTGTACTGGAAGCGGACAGAGTTTACTTTAAATTCTTAACTTATTGACAGATTGATTTGAAAGACAAACGCTTATAGAAGTTTTAAAAAGTTTCGGGTAACGATTTGGAGATTGTGCTAATTTCAGTATTTTACAGCCTCTTACTTATGGAACAACCCTCTTAGGATACAAAGATACGTATATTTTTTGAATAAGCAAATATTTTTATTCATAGAGAAAAAAGGCTTCTTCTTATGGAGCATGTTTCAACAGATAAGAACAAGAATATGATACAAAATATTTGCAATAAAAATGAAGGTGTGTCATATACGCGATGCGCCTTCTTTTTTTCGTTGACTATAAAAATCGGCTCATTTTTTAAGCTGCGATATTTTGAGGATTTCTTTGATTTATGTGTTCGCAACATCTAAATATAGCTACTGTAAGCTCATAAAACAGTCTAATCAGTCAATCCATACCTTCTTTAGCCATTTTTGCACACATCTTTTTTATATTGAAGGCAATGGCAAAGAAGGCAAAGTCCATGAAGATCTTATCCTTTCCAAAATGGCGGAAACGTTTGTAGTTCATATTGTATTTCATTTGTCCGAACACAACTTCCGGTTCTATGCATCTCTGTCCTCTGTGTTTCAGTCCTTCCTTGGAACACAGAGACTCTCTGGCTTTTTGCCTGTATCTTCTGAGTCTGTGATTCAGTTCTATCGTCCTGTTCCCCTTTGCCTTAAAATATCGGCATCTTAGCGGACAGTCTTCACATCTGACGGCTCTGTATCCGGCATTTTCGCTGACATATCCGAATGCAGTTTTCACATGTCCGATCCTTATCCTTTGCATCTTTTGTCCCAGGGGGCAGATACAAAAGTCATGTTCTTCATTGTAGTAGAAGTTTTCCGTCCTTGAAACGGATCACACAGGTATATCTGCACTTTGGGCAGAACAGGGGAAAATCCTCCAGCACCGTATGTGAGCGTATCTGCGTTCTTGTCTTGCCGCCGCATTTGGGGCAGCAGAGCCAATCTGATTTTGTTTGCAGATTTTCCGTCATTTATACCACACCTCGCCGAATCCGCCAAATGGCTTCATATTGCGTCCTCCCGCGCGGCCAATATCGCGCCCCGGTACGCCTGCTGCAGCTGCGAATCGATGACCGCTTCATCGTATTTCATCGAATTATTGGCGATGATGCTTGCATACCCGTGCGCAAACAGAAAAACGGTCAAAAAGACCTGCTTCGTCTGCGCCATGCCGATTCCCAGCGCTCCCTGCATCGCCGAAAGAACAGGGGTAAGCGCCTCGGCGTCGATCAGCTCCAGCAGCGTGCTTCCGTTAAAGTAATCCGACTGAAACAGGAACCGGAACAGATGCGGCTCTTCGATCGCAAAGCGGATATAATTCATTCCGATCCCAAGCGCAGCGCCCTTCTGCGGCTTTTTGATCCGCATCAGATAGTCCGAATGGTACTGGTCCGCCTTCGCATAGACTGTCCGTTTCAGTTCTTCAATCGTTGCGAAATGATACATGACGGGCTGCGTGGAGCAGTGCAGCCGTTCCGATACGGTCCTTGCACTGATGGTTTCCGCGCCCGTTTCACGGGCAACCGCAAAGGCTGCATCCACGATCATTTCCCTTGTAACTTTTGCTTTTGCCGGCATCGCTGCGCCTCCATATATAATATGAATTATATATAATGCAAATTATATAACAGGAAACAGTCCTTGTCAACCCCGCCGGAACAAAAATCACAGACAGCCGGTCCTCCCGCCTGCGCACAGTCCGGACTCCGCGTTTCCCGTGCAGCCGCAGTATATTAGCCTCGTAAAAAGCGCCGCCGCCGCGCCCTCGCCCCGGTAATTTTCGATCTCAAACAGCAGCCGGGACATGGCAGGGAAGTCCGTCGCCTGATCGACGCTCTGAAACGCTGCCGGAAGATCAAAATAAAGCTCCGGGTAGTGCGTTTTCAGGAACTTCTCATAGTACGCGGGCAAAATGTCAATGCCGACGGAATGGATGGGGATACGCTTGTGGTGGACAAGGGACAGATCGTCCAGCGCGGCACACACGAGGCGCTGATGGCGCAGGGCGGCATCTACCGCCGCTTCATCACCGGCCGCGAACAGGCCGTGGGCTGGAAGCTGTAAAAACGCGTTCAGACCCGCACAGATTCCTCCTGCCCGCGTATGCTGACAGGGGGGATTTTTTATGTGTGTGAAGACCAAGCAGCTCGGGCTGCTTCTGATCGGGGCGGGCGTTGGACTTTTGCTGTCGTTTGCGCTGTGCGGGTGGTTTTTGCGGGTGCTGATCGCGGCCATCCTGATCGTGCTGGGACTTTTGCTGCTGAAATAATTTCCGAAACATATCCTTGTCCGGCTCTGCGTATATATATCCCAGAACATATACAAGGAGTTGAGACTATGGAGCTTGCATTTGAACAGAAACAATGGTCCTGCCTGCATCGCACGGCGCATCTCTCGCTTGCGCAGGAGCAGACACAGGAGCTCATCATACCCGACAGTATGCCGGACGCTTCCCGCACGCTCATCTGCTGCGCCGAGCCGGAGGTACAGAGCAAAACGAACCGGGAGGGCAGTCTTCTCGTGACGGGGACGCTGCGCACGGGCTGCCTGTACGCAGACGAAGCGGGCGGCTTGCAGCTGCTGACCTCCGAGCTGCCGTTTACGGTCAAGCTGGAGTGCGCCGAGCTGCGCGAGGACACGCAGACGCTCGTGCGCTGCTGCGTCCGCAGCGCGGACAGCCGCCTGATCAACTCGCGCAAGGTGCTCCTGCGCGTGAGCGTTCTGGTTCAGGCGGACGGCTATGAGCCGCAGACGCAGAGCATGAGCGTCCTCAAGGAGCCGCCCGCCTGCCTGCAGCTGAAAACGCAGACCTATGAGACGAATGCGCCTGTGGAGCTTTCCGAGCGCGCGTTTCAGGTCAGCGAGGAGCTGAACCTGCCGGACGGCAGGCCGCAGATCGCACGGCTGGTCAGCTGTTTGCTCACGCCGGTCGTGCAGGAGCAGGGGCTGGTCGGGAGCAAGGCCGTCCTGAAGGGAACCGCAAATCTGCAAATTACTTATCTGGACAATGAAAACGCCCTGCGGACGCTGAGTTTTTCCGTGCCGTTTTCGCAGTACTGCCAGATGGAGGGCGACTACGATCAGGACGAAACGCTAGAATCGGTGCTGCTCGTGACCGGCGTGCAGCTGGAGCCGGTCGCGTCGGAGCAGTCGCAGAAGCTGCTGTTCGGCGCGGGGCTGCTGGCGCAGTGCATGGTCGTGCAGCCGCAGGCGCTGACGCTCTGTGAGGACGCATATTCGACCAAGGGCGAGTTCCAGCCGCAGTGGGAAACGCAGGAGCACACCATGCGCCTCGACGCGCAGACGCTGCGCGAGCCTGTCCGCGCCTCGTTCCCGGTGCAGGCCGCCGCCGTGCTCGACTGCCGGGTCTACCCGGACGCACAGGCGCTTGAGCGGACAGACGACGGCGTTACCGTCCATGTGCCGCTGCGCGCGGACCTCGTCTATACCGACCCGGACGGCGCGGTGCAGGCCGAGACGTTCCGCACGGAGGTCAGCTGCCATACGGCGCTGAGCGAAAACGGCCTCTGCGAGGCCGTGTGTACGATCCAGCCGGAGGGCTACGCCTCGGCGGGCAGCGGCGCGGTCGAGCTGCGCTATGACGCGGTCTTTCAGGTACAGACGTTTTCCCGGCAGACGCTGCAGAATCTGTCCGGCGGGACGCTCGACCTGACGAAGCAGCAGAACACGCAGCGGCCGTCAGTCGTCATCCGGCGCATGAGCGAAAACGCCGCGCTCTGGGACCTTGCGCGGCAGTACCGGACGACGGCGCAGTCGATCCAGCAGGCCAATCATCTGACGCAGCCGGAGGCGGACGCCGGACGGCTGCTGCTGATCCCTATGTGAGACGGGAGGCGGGAATATGGAACAACGTTCGATCTACGCGCAGATCGCGGACCGCACGGACGGCACGGTCTATATCGGCGTCGTCGGCCCTGTGCGGACGGGAAAATCCACCTTTATCAAGCGCTTCATGGAGCAGCTCGTGCTGCCGAACATCGAAAACGTCTATGAGCGCGAACGCGCCACCGACGAGCTGCCGCAGTCCGGCTCGGGCCGGACGATCATGACGGCGGAGCCGAAATTCGTCCCGAACGAGGCCGCCCGCATCAGCCCGGACGGAAAAACGACATTGCAGGTGCGGCTGATCGACTCTGTGGGCTACATGATCCCCGGCGCGGTCGGCGACACGGAGGACGGCAAGCCCCGCATGGTCACGACGCCCTGGGCCTCCGAGGAGCTTCCCATGGCACAGGCGGCGGAGCTTGGCACCAAAAAGGTCATGGAGGACCACAGCTCCATCGGCGTGGTCGTCACGACGGACGGAACGGTCACGGATATCCCGCGCGAGGATTACCGCGAGGCGGAAGCCCGCGCCATTGCGGATATGCAGAAGACGGGCAAGCCGTTCGTGGTCGTCGTCAATACGCAGGACGCGAAAAAGGGACAGGCGGACGCGATCTGCGCCCGTATCCGGGCCGAATACGGCGTGCAGGCGCTGACGATGGACTGTGCGGTGATGCAGACGCAGGATATTGCGCGGCTGCTCGAAGCGGTCATGTACGCGTTCCCGGTCGAGGAGCTGCGTTTCTTCCTGCCGAGCTGGGTGCGGGCGCTGCCGGACGATCACCCGGTCAAAGCTGCCCTGTATGACGCAATGCTTGACCGCGCCTCAAGGCTCACGAGCCTCAGCGAGGCGGAAAGCGTCATGGGGTCGCTGCGGGAGCTTGATCCGGTCGACGCGTTCCGTGTGCGGGAGGTCGATCTCGGAACCGGCACGGTCACCTGCGAGCTGCATCTGCCGGAAACGCTGTTCTATGAGGAGCTGTCCAAACAGGCGGGCGTGGAGATCGCGGACGACGAGGCGCTTATGCAGATGCTGCGGGAGCTTTCGCAGACGAAAAAGCTCTACGACAAGGTACAGACCGCGCTCGAACAGGTCAAGGCGACCGGTTATGGCATCGTCATGCCGGGCGCAGAGGAATTGAAGCTCGAAAAGCCGGAAATCGTGAAGAAAAACGGAAATTACGCCGTCAAGCTGCGCGCCAGCGCGCCGTCCATCCACATGATGCGCGCGCAGATCGAGACGGAGATCAGCCCCATGGTCGGCGGCGAGCAGGAATCGCAGCAGCTGATCGACTATCTGCTCGGCGAATATGAAGAAGACACCGACAAGCTCTGGCAGAGCAACATCTTCGGCAAATCGCTCTATGAGCTTGTCTCCGAGGGCGTCACGGCCAAGATCATGCGTATGCCGGACGACGCGCGGCAGAAGCTCACAAAGACCCTTGGCCGCATGATCAACGAAAACACCGGCGGGATGATCTGCATTCTGCTGTGAATACCCGCAGCGCCCCCTGTCATGCTGTGACATGACAGGGGGCGCTGGTGCGTGCTGATATTGTCTGTGCGTCCGGCGCGGTTACGCCAGCTTGTATTTTTCCTCAAACGTGTTGTACTGCATCAAGAATTCATTGCTGCCGGATTTGACGTCGCCGAGGTACTTGTGCAGATCGATGCGCTCGTTCTTCATGTCGAGCAGGCAGCCTGCGATGTTCGAGCAGTGGTCGGCCACGCGTTCCAGATTTGTCAGCAGATCGGACAGTACGAAACCTGCGGCCAGCGAGCATTCGCCGCGCTGGAGACGGGCGATGTGATTCGTACGCAGCTTGTCCTTCAGCTTGTCGATGACCTGCTCCAGCGGCTCGACCTGCCGCGCAAGTGTCAGATCGTCCTGCAAAAATGCCCGGCTTGTGAGATCAACGATCTCGCTCACGGCGTTCAGCATCGTCTGAAGTTCTTTTTTTGCAGAGTCCGTGAACGAAACGCCCTTTTCCTTCAGCTCCTCCGCCGATTCGATAATATTGACGGCGTGGTCTGCAATGCGCTCAAAATCGCCGATCAGATGCAGCAGCTTCGACGATTCCACGCTGTCCTGCTCGCTCATCGGCTGCGTGGCCAGATGTACGAGGAAGGTTCCCAGCGTGTCCTCATAGCGGTCGGTATCGTCCTCCCGCTGCCGGACGGAGGCGGCCAGTTCCGGCGTAAAGCCGAGCACGGCCTGTAAGCTCTCATGCAGCGCAAGCTCGGAGTCCGCAGCCATGCGCTTGGCCAGCTCCTCGCTCTTGACGAGCGCAATGGCGGGCGTTGCAAACAGGCGCTCGTCCAGAACAGTTGCGGTGTCGGTGCTGCGGCCATCCGGGATGATCCGGTACGACAGCTTTTCCAGCAGTCCGCAGCACGGCAGCAGCATCAGCGTGCAGAGCAGATTGAAGATCGAGTGAATGAGTGCGATATGGAACGTATCGATAGCGGTCGAGACGAACGCAAAGCGGAAAATCGCGTTTGCAGCCTCAAACAGCGCCAGCCAGACGACCGTGCCGATGATATTGAAGCTCAGATGCACGACGGCTGCGCGCCGCGCGTTCTTGTTCGTGCCGACGGAGGACAGCATGGCCGTCACGCACGTGCCGATGTTCTGTCCCATGATAATGGGGATCGCCGCGCCGTAGCTGACAGCCCCGGTCGAGGACAGCGCCTGCAGAATACCGACCGACGCGGACGAGGACTGCACAATGCCCGTCAGAATCGCGCCAGCCAGAACGCCCAGAATGGGATTCGAGAACAACAGGAAGAATTTCGTGAAGTTCGGGTCGTCCCGCAGCCCTGAGACGGAGCCGGACAGCGATTCCATGCCGAACATCAGCGTCGCGAAGCCAAGAAGGATCAGGCCCGTGTCCTTTTTCTTGCCCTTTGCGGTCAGATACAGAATAATGCCGATCACAGCCAGCACCGGCGTGAACGACGACGGCTTCAACAGCTGCACGAACAGGCTGTCCCCGCTGATGCCGGACAGCGACAGCAGCCACGCTGTCACAGTCGTGCCGATATTCGCGCCCATGATAACAGGAATGGACTGCTTGAGGCTCAAAAGCCCCGAATTGACAAAGCCCACGACCATGACCGTCGTAGCCGAGGACGACTGAATGACCGCCGTAACGGCAAGCCCCGTCAGAAGCCCGGAAAATTTCCCGTTCGTCAGCTTCGCCAGAATGGCCTTCAAGGACCCGCCCGCGCGCTTTTCCAGCGCCGTGCCCATCACACTCATGCCGAACAGGAACAAACTCAGCGAGCCGAGCAATGTTAAAAAGTTAAAAATCGTCATATCCGCACAGACCTCTTTCCAAATTCGTTTTATCTGCCATAAATATAGAAAGAGAATGTCAAATGCGCGTCCAGAATTACGTTAAATCTTCGTGATATTTCCCGCAGAATCTTAAATCCAAATCAATTCCCGGTTAAACCGCCGCCTTTGCTCCGGTTGATTTTCCCAACCTGGCACGATATAATAAAATAACAAACAAAAAACGGGGGCCTTGAAATGAAAAAACACATCACACGGCTGCTCTTTGCAGCGCTTTTGCTGCTTGCGCTGTGCATCGGCGCGTCGGCGGCGGGGACGAGCGGGAAGTGCGGCCCGTCTGCCTACTGGTCATTTGACAGCAGCACCGGCACGCTGACCATCTCCGGCAGCGGCGCGATGAACGATTATGAGTACGGAAACGACTATCCGTGGATGGATTACCGTGATTCGATTCAGACGATCGTGATCGGCGACCAGATCACGCAGATCGGCCGGTACGCTTTTACGGGGACGGCCTGCAGTACGATCAAATTCGGGAAAAACGTGCGGAGTATCGGCGAGAGGGCCTTTCTCGAATGCAGAAACCTGAACGGAGATCTGACGCTCCCGGACAGTGTACAGATTGTTGGAGACAGAGCGTTTGCAGGATGCACCGGCCTGACCGGAACGCTGACACTGGGAAGCAGCCTGCAAACAATCGGTGCCGGTGCGTTTTATGATTGTTCGTTTTCCGGCAATCTTGTGATTCCGGACAGCGTGACCTCGATTGGGCGCTATGCTTTCTACAGCCGGCCATATCTGCGCCCGGAAACACAGGGGACGCTGACACTCGGCAGGAATCTGCGCACCATCGGCGAGTCCGCGTTCTGCGAAAGCACATATACAGGCAGTCTGACAATTCCGGATTCTGTTGTGGAAATCGGCGAAAGAGCGTTTTATCAATGCGAAAATCTGAACGGCACGCTGACGCTCGGAAGGAGCCTGCGGACAATCGGCAAGGAGGCGTTCTACTGGTGTGCGTTTACCGGCAGCCTGACGATTCCGGAGGGCGTTGCGGAAATCGCAGACGGTGCATTTTCTTCTCTGCATCAATTCAATAGAGACGGGATGTTTAACGGTACGCTGACGCTGCCGTCAACGCTGAAAACCATCGGCGCAGAAGCGTTCGCGTACGCAGACTTTTCCGGCGAACTGCTGATCCCGGACGGCGTGACGAGCATCGGCGCGAACGCCTTTGCCGAATGCGACGGCTTCGGCGGAACCCTGTCCCTGCCGGACAGCGTCAAAACGGTGGGGGAATGGGCGTTTTATCAGTGCGAGGGCTTTACCGGCCTGAAGCTTCCTGCCGGACTGACCAAAATTGAAAAGCTGTCGTTTGCATTTATGGCTGGCTTGAAAACAGAGGTCGCGATTCCGGAGGGCGTGACGGAGATCGGCGAAGGCGCGTTCGAGTGTTCTTATATGCCGTCCGTCCGCTTGCCGTCCACGCTGAAGAAAATCGAAAAACAGGCGTTCATGCATGCGCATAACCTGACAAAAATTACGCTGCCGGATGGACTGGAAACGATTGGAGACGAAGCGTTTGACGGCTGCCGTTTTAAAAAGGCAATCGTCCTTCCCGCCAGCATCAAATCGATTGGAAAAAAGGCGTTCTATGGATATTCCTATTATGGAAGCGGTACGCTCGGCGCGTATTTCCTCGGCGCAGCGCCCCAGATTGTCGGGACGCTGAACGCCAACTGCTCGTTCCCGTCGGATTGGACGCTCTTTTACCTGCCCGGCACGTCCGGCTGGACGGGCGATACCTATGCTGGCTACAAGATTGCCCTGTGGGACGGCGAAACGCGCTGGGACAACCTGCGTACGAGTAAGTTTGGATACGGTTGGGATAACAAGGGGAACGAGATCGAAACGTCATGGAGCGTCAACACGGACACCGGAAAGATCACCCTGACCGACGATCTGAACGAAGGCTGCGCCGTCGCAGTCTCCTATGACGCGGAGGGCCGCGTTACGGGCATCGGTGTCCTGCGTACCAAAACGGATTTCGTTGTACTCAACCTGCAGGACACCTGCCGCCTGTTCCTCCTGAACGCATCCTCCGCCCCGCGCCTGAACACGCCAATCACCATCAATGACTACCTCCAGACCTGAGACGCCCCCAAAGCCTGCCCTTGTCGTGCCCCGCACGATAAGGGCAGGCGGCATTTGCGTCAGCCTGCCCCGTCTCCCGGAAATTCTGAAGAAACATTTTACAAAATCCCCGGAAATAAAGCAGCCAGCATCTTGCAATTGCGGCACAGTTCGTATATAATTATTCTACGAATACTAGGGGTAGTGTAGACTCTTGCAGCACCCTGTTACAATTTCACCCCGATTGTACGTCCGACCGAGATGAGGAGGAATGCGAAGAATGAAACGCAACCGAATATTGGCCATAGGCATCGCACTGCTGCTGGCGGTGCAGCTGCTGACGCCGCTTGCCTGCGCCGCAGGCACGACGCTCAAGCTCACAGCCCCGGACAAGCTGCCGGACGTTGGACAGACCTTTACCGTCACGGCGGAGCTGACCGGCAACACAGGTCTTGCCGCCGTGCAGCTCAGTCTGGGCTACGACGATTCCGTTGTCGAATGCACCGGCATTGAAAACGGCGCGCTCGTTGCCGGTATGCTCGCCGCGAGCAACCCGTACGCAACGCGCGGCGGCGTCGGCGCGATCCTCGCAGCGGCGACCACCACCGCCGTCAAGACCGATGGCAGCCTCGCCGTGTTTACCTTCCGCGTCAAGGCGGCGGGCGACGCGAAGCTGACCCTTGCCGACGCGCTCCTGTCTGACACGGACGGCAAGGCGCTTGCGCTTTCCTATTCGCTCCCAGCGCTGATCGCGCAGGGCAGCACCGGCTCCGGTTCCACCGGCGAAACGCCGGGCGCGGACGATAAAAAGTCCGACGACGACAAGAAATCCGAAGACGACAAAACGGCTGAGGACGACAAGAAGTCCGAAGAGGAGCAGCCCGCAGACACCACGCAGGAGGAAGTCAAAGCCGGCTCCTTCCGCGACGTGACCAGCACGCACTGGGCCTTCGCCTCGGTCGAGCGGGCGGCGGAACTGGGCCTTGTCACGGGCTATTCCGACGGTACCTTCCGTCCCGACGCCGCCGTGACCCGCGCACAGTTCGTCCTCATGCTCTGGCGTATGTGCGGCAAGCCTGCCGCGGCCAAGGCGGCCTCGTTTGCAGACGCCAGCGCGGACTGGTATCAGGACGCACTGAGCTGGGCCGTAGAAAAAGGCTATGTGAACGGCCTGTCCGACACCCGCTTCGGCCCCGACGCCCCCATCACGCGCCAGCAGGCCATGGCCATCCTCTTCCGCCTGAACGGCGGGCAGAGCGGCACAGAGCTGACGCTGACCGGCATTTATGAGCAGACCTTCGCCGACAGCACGACCATCGCCGCCTGGGCGAAGGACGCGACCTGGTGGGCGGTCTACCACGAGCTTGTTTCCGGCGTCGGCGGCAGCCGCATCGCGCCGGAGGCCAACGCGTCCCGCGCACAGATCGCGGCAATCCTGCTGCGGTATGCGGATCAATTTATGACAATGGAGGAAGCGGCATGAAAAGAAGAATGCTTGCGCTGCTGCTCGCAGTGCTGACACTCACGATGCTCACCGCAGCCGCGTTTGCGGAAGACACGGAAGTCCTCGGCGTCTATAATGTGACCGGCCCCCTGACCGTGACGAACGGCACGAAGGACGGCGGCTTCTACGCAGGCGCGGACACGTTCGAGCTGAACTGCACCGGCCTGACCGGCGAGTATTCCCTCGTCCTGCTCCTCGCGGGCGACAGCGCCGTCCCCACAGAAGGCAACATCCAGTACATCGACCAGACGAGCGTGGAGGCTGGCAAGGTGACATTCACCCTCAAGCCCAAGGCCCTGACGGAGGGTACATACAACGTCTACATCAGCACGACCGACAAGGCGCTCAAGAAGGTCGCATCGTTCCAGTACGGCACAAAGCCGGCGTACACAAAGGGCGATGCAAATTTGGATGACGAAATAGACGTAAATGATGCTGTACATATTTTGAGGTACGCTGCAAGACTGATTGACCTTAGTGAAACGGAATTGAAAGCAGCTGATGCCAATGGAGACGGTGTAGTGGACGTGAATGATGCGGTAATGATTCTCCGCTATCTTGCAAAGCTGATTACAAGTTTTTAAAGACCAATCTGGAGGAGAAATAACGACATATGAAGAATAAGATTAAAAGAGTATGTGCATTACTTCTTGCAATCATGATGCTAATGACGACTCTTAGCGCAAACGTGTTTGCAGGTACTATCTTCACAGGCACAAAAGAAGATACAATTTATCTTAGTTGGCAATATTATGAATACGATAAAACAAACAAGAGCTATACAGCAGTAAGTGCCCTTGAAGAGGGGAAGACATATGCTGCTAGACTGATGTTCCATAATAACCCTGCGGATGAAGAACAGACGATTGTTGGTGCTTCGCTTCACACGGAATATGATGTCGAGGTTGTGAATATTCCCGACGCGGGTGAGGCAACAAAGCGAAGCGTTTTTTGTAAATTAGCGGCTTCGTTTACGCCGAACAATGACGGAAATGGATTACTTATTGCAACCTACGCAACAGCTGATGGCTTCTGGGATGATGGCGATATTGTTACAGACGGCTATTTCTTCGAGGCGCGTTTTACGGCAAAAAAAGCTGCGACATCGGAAGAATTGAAGACGCTTTTCAAAGTCAGCAATGAAAGCAGAATGTTTGACGTGAACAAAAGATCGTTCACGATTGTCGAATGCCCGGCATTTGTGGCCCGCGTCAAGGATGGTGCGGCGGACTTCTTCCCCACCACCACTGCGGCGAAGATCGCAGAAAACCTTGTCGGTGAATACATCGACGAAAACGGCAATGCGACTGCGGTTAGCGACTTCACCGTCATGCTTCCGGCCACTGGCCTTGTGAAAGGCGAAAATGTCGTCACTGCCAGCTATAACGGCTATACCTGCGATGTCACGATCACAGTAAAGCCGGATACCATGACCGGCATTTCGATCACACACGAACCCAACATGAGCTACAACAGCGGCGATAAGCTGAACCTGACCGGCCTTGTTGTTTCCGCGCAATACGCAAGCGGCGATACGGTTGAGCTTGGCTCCGGCGTGTACGCGACTGACCCGGCAAAGAACACCGAACTGACAGTCGCTGAACACAATGGCAAGCACATCACGGTCACGGTCGGCAGCTTCACTGCGGAAACAATCGGCACGCTGACTGTGAACCCCGCTGACATCAGCGGCGCTTCCATTGCCGCTGTCGGCCCCTTCGAATACGATAACGGCAATGAGATCAAGCCCACCCCGGCTATCACGCTTGGCGAAAAGCTCCTTGAAAACGGCGTCGATTATGATTTGTCCTATGCGGACAACATCAATGTCGGCATCGCGACGCTGACCGCGACCGGCAAGGGCGAATATCAGGGCACGGTTTCGACGACCTTCCAGATCACAAAAGCCAAGGGCAGCCTGAAGCTGAAGGTCAACAACGAGGAAAGTACTGTTGAGATTACGTACGGCGATTCCATTCAGTTCACCGACGACAACGGTAACGCCATCGGCACGGATATCACGATCCACTATCAGATGGGTGAGACTACCGATGCAGTATACGATACTGCCACGACACAGCTGAACGTCGGCACTTATACCTTCTGGGCTGTCCGTTCCGGGGATGCGAATCATGATGAGGCAACATCCAACAAAGTCGTTGTGATCATCAAACAGAGAAACATTGCCAGCCTCGACATTACGGTTGCTGACCAGACCTATAGCGGCGCAGCGGTTAAACCGGACGTTACAGTAAGGCACGGCAACATCGTGCTGAACGAAATCGACGATTATACCCTCAGCGGATATGACGGCAACGTGAACGTCACGGACAATGCTTCCGTCAATGTGACCGGCACAGGCAATTACAACGGCGAAGCAACCCTGACCTTCAAGATCAACCCCAAGAATCTTGGCGATATCAGCAATAGCTTCACGAGCATTGCCAATCTTCCGGATAAGGGTTACACTGGTGAGCAAATCAAGCCGGAAGTGACTGAAAAAACGATCACGATCGACAGCGATACGCTGGAAGTTAGAAGAGATTATGAGATCATCTACGGCGAAAACACGAACGCCGGTACAGCCACCGTTACTGTCAAACCCGTCGACGGCAGCAATTATACATTCACGCAGTTTACCCATGAGTTCCAGATCACCAAGGTGAAGATTCAAATCGTTGGGGCCGACTTTATCGTCGCACCTCTGTACGAGGAAGAATTTGACGGAACCACAACAGGCGGCGATCCCGTTCCGTACTTTACCTATGACGGAAACGAGCACGGCGTGAAGTTCGTCTTCAACTCGACGAAGGTTTATAACGGCAAAACGTTGGATCAATTGATCAACGTGGCCTATGTTGAAAAAACGTATATCGGGCCGGTTGAACAGGAATGGAAATACAAGGCAAAGGATGTTGCGACCTATAATGCGCGTGTAGAGTTTACACCGGTCGATACAGAAAACTATGAGATTTACGGTGCGAACTTCAAAAACCTTACGTGGAAGATCATGCCCGCGACCATCACAGTCAATCCTGCGGATGTCCCGTCTCTGAACGTCCTCTGCTCGGAGCTGGTCAACGACGAAAAGCGCGACTATGACTACGATCTGAGTTGGCTCGGCGCAGTGCCTTCCACGGTTGAAATTCCGAGCTACGAAAAGTTCAGCTACGAAGCCTTGGATACCTCTGCTCTGCCGAAGCTCACATTTAAGAATGTAACGGCTCTCGCGGCCGGTGAGACCGGCAAGGTCACACTACTGGTGAAGTTTAGAAACTATGAGGATGTTACCCTCACAGTGGATGTCAACTACATCAACAAGAAGACTGTCGAGCTGACGGTGGCGGATGTTGAGGCTGTATATGGCGAGACCTATGCGCCTGTTGTCCTACTGGACGGCAAAGACGTGACCACCGACTGCACCATCACCTACAGTCCTTCCGCACCGAAGAATGTTGGCGAATACACCATCACGGTAAGCTATTCCGATTCTGTGGCAGAAGGGGAGTATCCCGGCCACGTCGGCACGGCCACCGCGAAGCTGACCATCACCCCCAAGGGTCTGACCGCCAACGTTTCGCATGACCCCATCATCTACGGCGATGCTGCTCCGACCACTGGTTATTCCGTCGAATTCGAGGGCCTCGTGAACAACGATGAGATCGCGGAAGACGCGTACACCGTAGACACAGAATACACGAAGGGCTGCAAAGTCGACAATTATAAGTTTACCTGCGTTCTGGACACCGATAAGATTAAGAATTACACGATCGGTAACGTTACCGGCGAACTTGTTGTGAACCCGAAATCCATTGCCGCACCCTCTGTCACGATCAATGACCCGACCGACAAGACCTATACAGGTTCTCCCTGCGTGCAGGGCGTTTCCGTCAAGGATTCCGAAGCAAAGCTTACATTCGATGATATTTCCGTCACATACGAAAATAACATCAATGTCGGCACGGCGACCATCATCTACACCGGCAAGAACAATTACACCGGTGAGATCAGAAAGAACTTCAAGATCACGGAAGCTTCCATCACGGACGACATGATCGCGAATATTCCCAGCGTGACCTACAACACCAGGGCCCATACCCCCGATGTGACTGTCACGTTCGAAGGCAGCCCGCTCGAGGCTGGCAAGGATTACGACGTTGCATACACCAACAACATCAACGCCGGTACCGCCACCGTTACCGTCACCGGCAAGGGCAACTTCACCGGCACGGCCAGCAAGACCTTCACCATCAACAAGGCCGGTCTGACCCTGAACCCCTGCACGATCTCCGAGCTCTGCACCGAGACCGACCTGAAGACCAGAACGCTCCCGTCCGACTTCTTCCTCGCAGGCGAGACCGAAACCGGCTTCTCCATCAAGCTCACCGCTGTTGAGGGCGGAGACGACATCTTCGCTGTGGCACCTGCGGTTGTCGAAGGCGAAAACAAGATCACCTTCCGGCTGAAGAACGAAGTCGGCGCGGCGACCTTCACGGTCACTGTCACCCCGGTCTCCGGCAACTACAACGGCGGCAGTTATGCGCTGACGATCTCGACCCACGACAGAACCGACGTCTCCGGCAGCATCTCCTTCCCGGATGGCTCCGCTGTCTACACCGGTACTGGCATCAAATACGAGAATGCGACCATTTCCGGCTATTCCGGCACGCTGCGCTACGGCTACACGCCCAACGCCTCGACCGGCGCTTCGCTTGACGCCTCCGGCCTCCCGCTGACCGTCGGCACCTACACCGTCGCCGTGACCTTCAACAGCGACGCCAGCTTCGGCTACAAGACCGCGACCTTCACCATCACCAAGGCGACCCCGACCGGCACGCCCGGCTACACAAAGCTCGAAACGAGCGGCAAGACCCTTGCCGACGCCAAGCTCACCGTCGGCACCATCCGCCCGGCTGGCACCATCGCATGGGATCTGCCCCTCACGACCGTTCTTGAGGACGGCAAGGCATACGCGTGGATCTTCACCCCGGCTGACACGCACAACTACACCATCCTCACCGGCACGCTCGTTCCCTATGTCGACGACGGCATGGATTACATCCCCGGCGTGATCGGCGGCAATACGGGCAGCTTCAACTTCCATGACGTGAGCCGCCTTGACTACTTCTACGACGCTGTCAAGTGGGCCGCAGAAAACGGCATCGCCTCCGGCACGGGCCGCTACACCTTCTCGCCCAACGCCGTCTGCACCCGCGCACAGACCGTCACCTTCCTCTGGCGCGCAGCCGGTTCCCCGCTGCCCAGATATCGTGTCTGCCCGTTCACGGACGTGCAGCCCAGCGATTATTACTACAACGCAGTCCTCTGGGCTGTTGAGCAGGGCATCACCACCGGCCTCAATGCCACCACCTTCGGGCCTGACGTAACGGTCACCCGCGGCCAGGTCGCAACGTTCCTCTACCGCGCCGCCTCCGCCGCCAAGCCCAGCACGTTCAACCCCTTCACGGATGTCAAGACCACGGCGTACAACTACAACGCCATCCTCTGGGCCTATGACAACCGCATCACCACCGGCACCAGCGACACGACCTTCAGCCCGGACGCCTACTGCACCCGCGCCCAGATCGTGACCTTCCTGTACAGATACTATCAGGGCCGCTGAACAAATTTAAACGGGGCTGCAGCGAGAAATCGCTGCAGCCCCGTCAGCTTTTCAAAGCCCCCCCGCGTTCTGAACACTTCTGCGTATGGATCAGGAGTAAAACAGGCACGCATTTACCGAATAGGCGTGTCTTGCAAAGTGCGTCACATAATGTTACGATATAATGCAATGTGATAAAAAAGTGTATACGGCTTCGCAAATTCGCTTCTGACGCTGGCGGCCTATGAGGAGGCAGCGCTTGCAGGACTGATCCGCGTGGTTGGGGATGGACATACAATCGTTTTTGTGCAGGATATTCTGGTGCGTCCTCAATTTCAGCGGCGCGGCATCGGTCCGACGTCGTTTGCAGGATCTCCGTTTCATGACAAGACAAACCGGTCAGCGGCTTTTTAGCATATGACGGCGG